>ERZ772969.2155-NODE-2155-length-12956-cov-4.589102_pt1 | contig 12956 bp, 17 predicted proteins | sample MGYA00511676_ERZ772969 | MGnify/ENA primary metagenome ERZ772969 (study PRJEB29015, sample SAMEA2737651) | human gut metagenome | biome: human gut; feature: human-associated habitat; material: faeces | place: China | collected 2012 ...
GACCCCTGAACAAAGACTGACTTCTTTCATCAATTACCTTTTATCCTATGGAAAGAATGAATTTCATGTGTTTAGGAGAATCCGATGGTAGGCGCGATGATGTCGGCGCAAAAGGCCGCAAGAAAAGCTATGGAGACAACTTATTTCGGCACTTTAATTGTCACAGAGATGCAAAAGGTGAAAGATGAGACTTCAAAGCTGACGAAATGTGAGTCGGTGATAACGCTTGAGGATTGTCCGTGCCGGTTATCATTTGAAAGGATACAGGCGGCAGCCCAATCAAACACCGCTGCATCTGTCACTCAGACCATAAAGCTATTTATATCTCCCGATGTGGTTATCAAGGCGGGTAGTAAGCTCACTGTTACACAGGATGGAATCACGAACGACTATGCTTGCAGTGGTGTTCCTGCGGTCTATCCGACACATCAGGAGATCATGCTTGAATTGTTTAAGGAGAATGCATAAATGGGAAAAATGGGAAGATTTACTTGCAAAGGAATGAAGGACTTACAGAAGCAGATGGAGAAGTTACAAGACCCCGATCGTTTTGCGGAGGCTTGTGCAAAGGAGTTAGCCGCACGGTTGCTGCGCATGGTGATAAAAAGAACGCCGGTAGGTGATTATTCAAAGGAGATTGAAGTGACTGCAAAACGTGATTCTAAACATCACAAAAAGGGTGATGTTTACACAAAACGCATCAATCCTAGTGGAAAGAAAGGGGGGAATCTAAGGCGTGGATGGACGGGAGGAAAACGGGCATCCGCACAAAGTTATGCCGAAAGTCTCAAGGTGAATCATTTTGGGGATACATACGTCATTGAAATCGTAAATCCGGTGGATTATGCGTCGTATGTTGAATATGGTCACAGAACCGCCAATCACAACGGATGGGTCAAAGGTCATTTCATGATGAGCATATCGAAGCAGGAGCTTGAAAGAATCGCACCAAGAGTGCTTGAGAAGAAAATCCAACAATATTTTGCGGGGTGCATGAAATGATAAATGCAATCATTGAAGCGATTAGTGTCTCCTTAAATAGTGTATTCGGGGATGATTATGAAATACATATGGAGGAAATAAGGCAAGGTCTCACAGAGCCTTGTTTTTTTATTTCCTGCATAAATCCGACCAATGCATTATTTTTGGGCACGCGATATTTCCGCAGCAATCAGTTTTGCATCCAGTATTTTCCGAAAACGGAGGAAAAACAACGGGAATGCAATTTCGTAGCGGAAAAAATGTGGATGTGTCTGGAATACATCACGATTGCCGGAGATGAGAAGCCGCTCAGAGGAACAAAGATGAATGTGGAATTCGTTGACGGCATTCTGAACTTTTTTGTGAATTACGATTATTTTATTTACTGTGAATCAGAGAAGCAAATATCTATGGATTCTTTGCAATCGAACACAGGTGTGAAGGAGGATGAGTGATGCCAGAACCGGTAAAAAATGATAAGAAGGCGGGAGAGAAGAAACAGAAGTTTACCAAGAATCAGATTCTTGCTTCCTCACGCTACGCAGAAAGAAAAGATTTGGCAGCGGCTGTTCTTGATGATCAGGAACAGTATGATTTTGAAACAGCAGACAGTATGATTGAAAAATATATGAAAGGGCAGGTGAAATAGTATGGCTTTAGGTGGCGGTAGTTTTATAGCGCAAAACAAAGAACTCCCTGGCGCATATATCAATTTTGTATCGGCGGCATCTACGTCAGCAAAATTATCCGACCGGGGAATCGCGACAATGCCTCTTGAACTTGATTGGGGAAAAGAGGGCGAAGTCTTTGAAGTGGCAAATGAGGATTTTCAAAAGGACAGTATGAAAATTTTTGGTTATGCCTTTGACAGTCCGAAAATGAGAGGGCTTTGCGACCTGTTTATGGGAGCTAAGACCTTATACGCATATCGCTTGAATGGCGGTGGTGTGAAGGCATCAAACACCTTTGCAACTGCTTTGCATTGCGGAACGCGTGGGAATGACATAAAGATTGTGATTCAGGCGAACGCGGATGAGACGAAGAAATTTGATGTGATCACATATCTTGGTACGGAGAAAGTTGATATTCAGACAGCCGCAAATGCAAAGGAGCTGAAAGCAAACGACTATGTAACCTTTAAGGCAGATGCCCAGCTCGCGGTAACAGCAGCGACACCATTATCCGGTGGCACAAATGGGACAGTTGACGGAAATGCACATAAGGCGTATCTGGATAAGATCGAATCTTATACCTATAACACAATGGGCGTTGTGGTGACAGATGAGACTACGAAAAAGTTATATGTCGCATTTAATAAGCGCCTGCGGGATGAAATGGGGATCAAATTTCAGACGGTGCTTTATAACCTTGCGGCTGATTTTATGGGCATTATCAATGTCAAGAACAGGGTGACAGACAGCAATGCAAATGAGGCAAGTCTTGTATATTGGGTCACCGGTGCTGAATGCGGTTGTGCGGTCAATAAATCCTGTCAGAATAAGAAATATGACGGAGCTTTTGCCGTTCATACCGATTACACACAGACGGAACTGAAAAAGGCGATCAAGAACGGTGAATTTGTCCTGCATCGTGTGAATGCGGATATTCGTGTTCTTGAGGATATTAACAGCATGGTCACTGTTACAGACACATGCGGAGAGGTATTCAAGGAGAACCAGACCATCCGTGTGATTGATCAGTTGGGGAATGACGATGCTGTATTATTTAATACGAAGTATCTCGGCGTTGTTCCCAACAATGCATCCGGCAGAACATCGTTGTGGGCAGATTTGGTGAAAATCCGTCAGGCTTTACAGGATATGGGAGCGATTGAGAATTTTACGGATTCGGATGTTACGGTAGTCGCTGGGGATTCCAAGAAATCCGTGGTAGTTACCAGTTTGATCGAGGTTGTAAACGCCATGAGTAAGCTATACATGACTGTCACAGTCGCATAGAAAGGAGAAATGCTAGATGAACAATAATGTGACAATGAGTGCCAAAGATACGATTTCCGCTGCGCTGGCAGAGTGTTTCGTTACGATCGGCACGCGCCGCTATAACTTTATGCAGGCGATTAACTTGGAAGCCACGTTTGAAAAGACAAAGACGGAAGTTCCGATTCTTGGAAAAACAGGAAAAGGAAATAAGGCGACCGGATGGAAGGGAACGGGTTCAGCCACGTTTCATTACAATACCAGCATTTTCAGACAGATGATGCTCGATTATAAGGAAACAGGCGAAGATACCTACTTTGAGATGCAGATTACCAATGAGGATCCCACAAGTGCGGTAGGCAGACAGACGATCATCCTAAAGGACTGCAACATTGACGGCGGCATTCTGGCAAAATTTGATGCAGATGCGGATTATCTGGATGAGGACATGGACTTCACCTTTGAGGATTTCTCCATGCCTGAATCTTTTTCAGATTTGACAGGATTTCTTACCAATTAAACAATCAAACCCCTTGTTTGAGGTCGTATGAGCCGCAGGCAAGGGGGCTTGCCATTTAGTGATAACAGAAAGGAAATAAAGCAAGATGTCAAAATTCAGTCGATTTATGAAAGCAAATAAAGTAAAAAGAGAGAACGGGATGTATGCGCCGACCGTTACAATGACAGATGAAAACGGTAAGCCGCTTACTTGGGAGTTCCGGCATATCACGTCAAAGGAAAATGAAGATTTACGTGATTCCTGTACGCTTGAGGTACCAGTTACCGGAAAACCGAATCTGTTCCGCCCCAAATTAGATACATCAAAGTATCTGTCTAAGATGATTGTTGCGGCAACGGTATATCCAGACCTCTATGACAAGGAATTACAGGATTCCTATGGATGTATGACACCGGAGGAATTACTCTTTGCCATGGTGGATGATGCAGGGGAGTACCAGGAATTTACCGTCTGGATGCAGCAATTTCAGGGATTTAATAAAACGCTTGAGGACAAGGTGGATGCGGCAAAAAACTAATGGAGGAAGGGGATGGCGAAGCAAATTATGCTTACTATGCCCTTCTGAAACTTCATATTTTGCCTTCTGTTTTTCTTGAAATGGATGAAGAAGAAAAGGCTTTTGTGATTGCGAGCATTAAGCGGAAACTGGAATCTGACAAGAAAGAGCGGAAAAAAGCAGAAAGTAAGTCTAAGAAAAGCGGAAAAAGGAGGTAGAAAGCATTGGCGTCCATACAAACAGCGATTGAATTAAATGATCAGTTCAGCGGCGTGCTGAATAATATCATAAGTTCGGTCAACATGGCTATAGCATCTATGTATGATATGCAACAGAGTATCAATGCTGATATTGATACAAGGAGCATTGAAGAAGCAAGGCATGAAATAAATCAGGCAACCTCGGCAATTCATGCAATGAATGAAGCCTTGAACAATCAGACTGCACCGGATATTCTACCTTCTATTGGGGATGGATGGAATAAAGAGCCTGTTTCCACAACAACTGCCCCGAGATTGCCGGAGATTTGGCGGACAGATAACCTAGATACGTTCACAGATACAGGCATTGAAAGATTTCAGCAAGAAGTTCAGAGCGCACACAATATGTTAAATACACTGAATGAAACACAGGAGCGTATTGTGCAGACTGCAAGCGGAATGGATATATTGCCGGATGAGGCTGTTTTGGATATGGATGTAATGCAACAGCGGTTACGTTCTATACAACAGAGTATTCAACAGATTGAAAGTAATCCACTTAATGTTGGAAGTGATAGGACAAATGCTGAATTAGAACAGTTGCGTTCGCAATTAAACACTGCAATTAATGAACAGAACGAACTGAATCAGGCAATACAGAACATGGATGTTGCTTCTGCTAATAGTGCGTATTTGCGGTTATCACAGACTGTAAGTAGAACAGAACGTTATATCAGGGACAATGCTGATGAACAAGAGTATTTCAACCAGCGCATGAGTGAGGGTGTATCACATAGTAATCACTTGCTACAAAAAGTAACAGGAATCGTAGGAGCATATGCGACGCTGCACACGATGGGAAATATTATCGGATTGTCGGATACCATGACGCAGACAAACGCAAGATTAAGCCTGATCGTTGATGACGGCGGCAGTGTAGAAGAACTGCAAAATAAAATCTATGCATCTGCCCAGAATGCACGTGGGTCATACTTAACAACAGCAGATGCGGTTTCCAAGTTGGGGATGCAGGCATCACAGGCATTTAATTCCAATGATGAACTGATAGGATTCACGGAACTTTTAAATAAATCCTTTGTGAATGCCGGAACGTCTGCACAAGGTATTGATTCTGTTATGCTGCAGCTTACGCAGTCCATGGCAGCGGGAAAACTGCAAGGGGAAGAATTAAATGCGGTGCTGGATAATGCCGCACCTATCGTACAAAATATCCAGCAGTACATGGAAGAAGTGCAGGGAATTGATGCGAGTAATATCAAGGAGTTAGCGTCGGAAGGGATTATCACTGCGGATGTGATAAAAAATTCAATGTTTTATGCCGCTGATGAAATCAATGCGAAGTTTGAGAGTATGCCGATGACATGGGGGCAGATTTGGCAGTCTGCGCAAAACACAGCAATGATGGCATTTCAGCCAGTGCTTCAAAGGCTGAATGATATGGCAAATAGTGAAGCTTTTCAAACGTTCCTTGACCGGGCAATCACAGGTATGGCGACGCTTGCCAATATTGTACTAAACGTTTTTGATCTGATGGGTGCCGCTGGAAGTTTTGTGGCAGATAACTGGTCGATAATCAGCCCTATTGTGTATGGCGTAGTAGCAGCGCTGGCAGTCTATGCTACTTATCTTGGTATCATAAAAGCGCTTGAGCTTGCTAGTGCGGCAGCTAGTGCAGTGATGGCGGTCGGAAAGGGTCTGTATGCAGCGGCAACGGTACTTGCCACTGGTGCCACATGGGCACATACAACTGCACAGTTAGGCTTGAACGGGGCGATGTATGCTTGCCCTATTGTGTGGATCATCATGCTCATTATCGCGCTGATTGCGATATTCTATATGGCAGTTGGAGCAATCAATAAATTCGCTGGGACATCCGTGTCTGCAACTGGATTGATTGCAGGAGCATTCGCCATGCTGGCGGCTAGTGTTGTAAATATCTTTGTCGTACCTACATGGAATGCTATCGCCTCCCTTGTCAATTTTATCGGAAACGTATTTAATGATCCGATAGCAGCAATAAAAGTATTGTTTTACGATATGTGTCTGACCGTTATCGGGTATATCGCGAATCTGGCGCACGCCATTGAAGATCTGCTGAACAAAATCCCCGGAGTGACTGTAGACATCACAAGCGGGTTAGATAGTTTTTATTCGGGGCTTGAGCAGGCACAACAGGCGGTGAAGGATGAATCCGGCTGGGTTGAGTATATGGGGCGCATGGACTATGTGGATTATTCCGAGTGGGGAAATGCCGGATATGATTTTGGCGCAGGTGTTGAGGATTCTATAAAAAACTTCAGCTTTTCTGATTTGTTTGGTATGACGGATATACCTGATCCAAGCGAGTATACAACGAGCGCCTACCAATCGGGATTCCAAGATACGATTGGTGATAATATAGGAAGTATCGCTGGAGATACCGGAGCAATTAAGGATTCCATGGATATTACAGAGGAAGAACTGAAATATCTGCGGGATGCTGCGGAGCAGGAGGCAGTGAACAGGTTTACTACCGCAGAAATCAGTGTTGATATGTCCGGTATGCAAAATACGGTAAACAGTGGGGATGATCTTGACGGCTTTATGTCAAGACTTACGGATTCTGTCAATGAGGCGGTCGACAGCATGACGGAAGGGGTGCATGAGTAAATGGCGAAAAGCGGATATGACGTATATTTGAAGGATTGTTTGCTGCCGGTCACACCGGAAAAGATTCAGATCACCATAAACAATGCGAATAAGACCGTAAACCTCATCAATGAGGGTGAAATCAATGTACTAAAAAAGGCTGGGCTGACCGATATTGAGTTTGAAGCAGAAATACCACAGGTCCGGCAGCCTTACGCCGTGTATAAGTCTGGATTCCAAGGCGCAGGATATTTTCTTACTGTTTTTGAGGAATTAAAAACAAGTAAAAAGCCGTTTCAGTTTATTGTGTGCAGACAAACACCAGCAGGAAAGCAGCTTTTAAATACGAATATCAAGGTCTCTTTGGAGGATTATAAAATCACGGAGGAGGCAAAGAACGGCTTTGATTTTAAAGTGAAGATTACCCTCAAGCAGTATAAGGACTACGGAACAAAGACGGTCAATGTGCAGATCATAGCAAGAAAGCCAAGGGCGAGCGTGGCAAATAAGCGTGAGACCAATAATGCACCGACACCGAAGGCGGCACAGACCTATACAGTGGTAAAGGGCGATTGCCTTTGGAACATTGCAAAGAGGTTTTATGGGAATGGTTCCAAATACACGGTAATCTACAATGCAAATCGGGGTGTGATTGGAGGCAATCCAAATTTGATTTATCCGGGACAGGTCTTAACGATTCCGGCAGCGTAGTGAGGGATTATAAAAGAAAAAGGGTGGAATTGAACCACCCCATCGGTATTAGGTAACACTCGCAAAAACATACCCAATAGTTCTCATTTTGATTGTAATGTAACCATTGTTTGCTAAATAGTCAATAGCGTTATTTTCTTCTGCTTTTTTGACATGGTCAGAAGAAAATACATATTGTCCGTGTTCCTGAAAGTGTTCCAAAATGATATTTGCCAATTCTGGCACAGTATAGTTCCCCCTTTCATTAATATTTCAGCGCAGGGTACTGATAATTCTATTATAAAGGAGATGATTACAGATGAAAATATTTGGAGTGGATTTTGGGATTAAATATTTTTTTGCAGAAATTGACGGTATATCATATACCATTGCGTTTCGGTACAGTTTCTTCAAAGGGGTAACTCAACCTACAATCTATATTTCAGATGGAAAAAATCATGAGATTAAAATGGATTATGGGAGGTTATATCCGGGTTTGCTTTGTAGGATGCGCGAAGCGTGGTATTTGTTGAAAAACCATCTTTGCAAAGAAAAGTAACATTAGAAACGAGGTGATTTTCATGAATGTTGAACTATTGATTGGAAATGAAGCCGGAACAAAGGCATATCAGCCAGCGGTTATTGAAGGAATTGAATGGTCAACGGAGCGTAAGAATGTTCCCGGAAAGCTTGTTTTTAAAGTGCTAAAGGATGACCTTCTTGATTTTTCTGAGGGCAGTCCGGTCAGAATGCGTGTGGATGGCGAAAATGTGTTTTTCGGATTCGTGTTCAAGCAACAACGGGCAAAAGACCAGATCATCACGGTTACAGCATATGATCAGCTGCGGTATTTGAAGAATAAGGATACAAAGGTCTATGAGGGAAAGACTGCGGCGCAGTTTACAAGGATGATCGCAGAAGATTTTTCCCTAAATGTTGGTGTTCTGGAAGATACGGAGTATGTCATAGAATCGCGGGTGGAGGAAAATACATCCCTTTTTGAGATGATTGCAAATGCACTCGATATGACCTTGACCAACACAGGAGAGATGTTTGTGTTATATGATGACTTTGGGAAACTGAATTTAAAAAGTTTGTATTCGATGTATGTCGGTGTTCCCGGCGCGTATTTGATGATTGATGAGGAGACTGGGGAAAATTTTGATTATACCTCATCCATTGATGATAACACCTATAACAAAATCAAACTGACCTATGACAATGAATCGAGCGGAAAGAGAGAAATCTATATCGCGCAGGATTCTGCGAACATGAATCGCTGGGGAATCCTACAGTATTTTGATACTTTGCAGAAGGGGGAAAACGGGCAGGCAAAGGCGGATGCACTGCTGGAACTATACAACAAAAAAACACGCAATTTAAAGATTAAGAATGCGATTGGAGACAATCGGGTACGCGGCGGCTCTATGGTTGTTATCAATCTGAATCTTGGGGATGTGAAGCTGAAGAACTGGATGCTTGTAGAAAAGTGCAGTCATACCTACAAGGAGAGTGAACATTGGATGGATCTTATACTACGGGGAGGTGAATTTATTGCCTGATAACGCAAATGAACTTGTTGAAACAATAAAACGCGCCGCACTAGATGCGACGGAGGCAAAAAAACCTGTCAATATCTGCTTTGGGGAGGTGGTGAGTGTATCGCCGCTGAAAATCAATGTGGAACAAAGAATGCAGCTAAGTAACAAGCAGCTCATTCTTTCAAGAAATGTGACAGATTTTAAAATAAAAATATCCGGCGGGAATATACAGAATTATTATCATACGGGAGCAACAGAAAATTCCGGTACTGCTCCTGTATCACCGCCACATGTTCATGCTGTGGGACAAATTGAGATCACCGTACACAATGGCTTGGCTGTCGGTGATGAAGTTATTTTGTGTAGACAGCAGGAAGGTCAGAAATTCATTGTATTGGATAAGGTTGGAACATGATACCGTCTACTGTTGGATTTTTAGATCAGGAATTTGAGATTGAAGAACAGCCAAGCCGAACCTATAAGATGGATTTAAAAGGCGATTCTGTCAGAGGGTTCACGGATGAACAGGAGGCTATGCGGCAGACCGTATTCCGCATATTAAATACCGAGCGCTATCAGTACATCATATATCCGTGGTGGTATGGGATTGAGACATTGGACTTATACGGGCAGCCCGTTACCTACGTTTGCCCAGAGTTGGAGCGCAGAATCACGGAAGCGTTAGCCGTTGATGAAAGAATCACGGGTGTGACCGACTTTGAATTTGACCTGACGGTCAAGGGAGTGGTTCACGCCTATTTTACTGTAAAGACAATTTACGGTGACATAAAAGCAGACAAGGGGGTGAATATTTAGAATGTATGAAGATCAGACTTATGAAATCATCCTTGAACGGATGCTGAACCGGGTATCGGATAAACTGGATAAAAGACCATCATCTTTGATTTACGATACGCACAGTTCCACCGCGGTGGAGTTGCAGACCCTCTATATTGAGTTGGAATATCTGATCAAAAATTCATATGGTGATACCGCGGCGAGGGAGTATCTGATTTTGCTTGCAAAAGACAGAGGACTGTCTCCTTATCCAGCGACAAATGCCATACTGCAGGGGGAATTTACCCCGACGAAGCTTGACGTGACGGGGAAACGGTTTAACATCGGAGATATTAATTATACAGTGCTGGAACGCATTTCTGCCGGAAAATATCAGGTGCAATGTGAGAGTAAGGGTGTGATCGGGAATCAATATATGGGCGATATGATTCCAATGGAGTACATTGACGGGTTACAGACCGCGCAGCTGACGAAGATACTTGTACCGGGTGAGGATGAGGAAGATACCGAAGATTTTAGAAAGCGTTATTTTGAAACCTTTTCTGAACAGGCTTTTGGCGGGAACCGTGCGGATTATCTGGAGAAGGTTCGCAGTGTGGATGGTGTTGGGAATTGCAAGGTTACAAGGGTTTGGAATGGAGATATTCGACCCGCTGAGATGATTCCGAGTGCAGCCGTGCAGTCATGGTATGAAGGGGTCATACAGACGGGAGGATTAAATGGTGAGGTTAAGAATTGGCTCACAAAGGTATACACCGCCGCGAGAGAAAAGAAACTGACCGTTGGCGGCACGGTTCTTGTGACAGTGATCAATTCTCTGAATTTTGGAAAAGCGGAGGATGTGTTACTTCAAAAAATACAGACAAAGCTTGACCCGGAGCAAAATGCCGGTGAGGGGTATGGACTTGCTCCTATCGGACACGTTGTACGGGTAAAGAGCGCAGAAACTGTCAATGTCACGATCACAACCACGCTTACATTTGAGGAAGGGTATGGTTGGAATAATCTGAAAACTGCGATTCAGGAGGCGGCTGAAGCGTATCTTCTGGAATTGAGGAAAGAATGGGCGGACAGTACAAATATCGTCGTAAGGATCAGTCAGCTTGAAACGAGAATCCTGGGTGTAAAAGGGGTGCTGGACATTACAGATACAAAGGTGAATGGAACTGCAAACAACTTTAATTTGACAGAGTATCAGATTCCGGTGCTTGGAGGTGTGTCTGAATGATCAGGGATGTAGAGCTTACAATGTATCTGCCTGATTTTATGAAGGCTTATCAAGAGCCAATGACTGCACTGGAAGCCGAGAATCCGGAATTTCATATTGTGTGGAGCGCTGCGGACCGTGTGTTTCGCAATCGCTTTATTGCAACTGCGGATGAGTACGGGATTTCAAGGTTTGAAAAATTACTTCAAATTTATCCTGACAGTCGGGATGATCTGGAAACCCGAAGAATTCGTGTGCTTAATCGGTGGTTTAACGCAATTCCTTACACAATCCGAACACTGCTCATTAAAATCAGAGAGTTACTTGGGAACGATTACAGCTTTTCCATACATAAGGATTTTGAGACCAAGTATGATCTCATTGTCAGTGTATTCTCGTTAAAGACGCAGATCAATGAAGAATTGAAATACTTGCTGGCCGTTACGGTTCCTATGAACATGGTCATAAACATTGTCTATGAAAGTGTTTTGCAGGGTGAGATTTATTACGGCGGCATCATGAGGCAGGCAGATATATTTGAAATAAAGCAAAGGTAGGTGGCTATATGGCATGGAATGGTTTGAATCTGACAGTAAACGGCAGAAATGCGCTAAGTCATGCGCAGGTGTCTGGGGAAATGAGTATCAAGTCGATTGTGATCGGTGACGGGAATCCGCCGGATAATTTTAATACACAAGAGGGTTTGGTGCATCAGCTATATGAGATTGAGGAATTGAAAATTGATGTAAAAGAGGACGGGTGTGAACTGACTGCTGATTTTCCAAAGGTTGGCAATGACTATTATTTTCGTGAAATTGGCGTGATTGTTACCTCCAAGGGAAAAGATATACTTTACGTTTATGATAACTGCGGCAGTGATGCGCAGCTCATTGTTAATAGCGATGCGGAAGCAACGGAAAAAAGGGTTAGGCTTTTCTTAAAGATCAGCAATGTGAAAAACATTACGGTACAAACTCCAAGTATCTTATATGTATCCTATGACGAGTTTGAAAAGGTGGCAGAAGATTTGACCGCGCATATCAATGACAAGAATAATCCGCATCAAGTTACAAAGGAGCATATAGGGCTTGGAAATGCAGATAATACGGCAGACAGCGAAAAACCAGTGTCGAAAGAGCAGCAGCGCGTGATTGATGAAAAGTATAAGTCTGCAAACACTTACACGGATCAAAAGATTGCGCAGTTGGTAAATGGTGCGCCGGAGGCGCTAGACACATTAAAAGAAGTAGCAGATGCGATTGCACAAAATAAAAATGTGGTAGATGCCTTAAATGCCGCAATCGGAACAAAGGCAGACAATGGTCATACGCACGATGACCGTTATTATACGGAAGGTGAGGTCAATGGGATTCTTGCGGGAAAGGCAGACCGTAACCATTCACATGCGTGGGGGTCTCTTACTGGAACCCCTTCCACATTTCCTCCTGCGCCGCACGGACATGATTATCTTCCACATTCAGGTGGCACAGTAAATGGAAATTTAGCTGTGACGGGAAACTTGTCAAGCGATAGATACTATACTGCAACTCCCGATAAAACAATGGTTATTGAGAGTGGCGGGTTCGTAAATATCCAAGTTGGTCAGTCAGCACAAGTGAGAACCTACGGTGATACCGGCTGGGCGGCGATCTCCGCACGTGAATTTGTTCAACAGTCTTCCAAAAGATATAAGGAAAATATCGAGGAAATGGCAGAGGAATATGCAAAGAAGCTGCTTAGTCTTCGACCGGTCTCTTACGACTATAAAAATAAAGCTGATGGCGTTGGTTGCTACGGACTGATTGCGGAGGAGGTTGATGCGGTAGAAAGCTATCCGGTCTATTACAACAATGACCATGAACCGGAGGGGATTGACTACTCCAAATTTGTGCCACAGATCATCAAGCTGCTGCAGATGCACGAAAAAGAGCTGGAAA
>ERZ772969.2159-NODE-2159-length-12942-cov-5.343214_pt1 | contig 12942 bp, 9 predicted proteins | sample MGYA00511676_ERZ772969 | MGnify/ENA primary metagenome ERZ772969 (study PRJEB29015, sample SAMEA2737651) | human gut metagenome | biome: human gut; feature: human-associated habitat; material: faeces | place: China | collected 2012 ...
GTGCCGGTGGAGAATATCGGCCGCGCCATGAGCGATATCCAGCGCATGGAGGGCACCTTTGACCCGCCGGAAAGCGGGGAGGAGACGGCGGTGCTCACCGGGTTTGCACCGGTGTCCACCATGCGCAGCTACCCCATGGAAGTGGTGAGCTACACCCGCGGCCGGGGCCATCTGAGCCTGACACTGGACGGCTACCGCCCCTGCCACAACGCGCAGGAGGTGATCGCGGCCATCGGCTATGAGCCGGAGCACGATCTCGACAACCCGGCAGATTCAGTGTTCTGTGCCCACGGGGCCGGATTTGTGGTGCCCTGGGATCAGGTGCGCAGCCACATGCATGTTGACAGCGGCTGGGGCAAAAGCACCCGTCCGGAGCAGGAAGCGGCTGTGCCTCAGCGCCGGGCCATGGCCTACCGCGCCACGCTGGAAGAGGACGCCGAGCTGCTCAAAATTTTTGAGCGCACCTACGGCCCCATCAAGCGGGACCCGCTGGCAGCCTTCCGCCCGGTGCAGAAGCGGGAGCGCCCCGACTTTGCCGCCGAGCAGTGGGAGATCGCGCCGGAATACCTGCTGGTGGACGGCTACAACATCATCTTTGCGTGGGACGAGCTGAACGCCCTTTCCAAAGAGAGCCTGGACGTCGCCCGCCACAAGCTGATGGACATCCTGTGCAACTATCAGGGCTTCCAGAAGTGCGTGCTCATCCTGGTGTTCGATGCCTACCGGGTGCCCGGCAGCCCCGGCAGCATTGAGCAGTACCACAATATCCATGTGGTCTACACCAAGGAGGCCGAAACGGCGGACATGTTCATCGAGCGGGTCACCCATGAGATCGGCCGGAACCGCCGTGTCCGGGTGGCCACCTCCGACGGCATGGAGCAGATCATCATCCTGGGCCACGGTGCCCTGCGCGTTTCCGCCCGCATGTTCCACGAAGAAGTGCAGAACGTGGAAAAGCAGATCCGTGCCCTGGTGCAGGGGGAAGCGTGATGCTGCAATTTTCTGTTACGACCCACCCGTGAAAAAGCAATGAGAGCAGCCCGCAGGCTGCTCTCGTTGCGATAAAAAATAATTTTTCCGCTGAGAATGCCCAGAGTGAAACGGAGGGCATTTCAAATCGTCCGGCCGGAGGTGGAATGATGGCTGTTGAAATTACCGAAGAATTTGTCTGGCAGAATATCCCCCGCCGCCCGCGGGACAGCCATAAGGGCACCTTTGGCAGTGTGCTGGCCGTGGCGGGCAGCGCATTCTACCGGGGCGCTGCACTGCTGGCCGCAGAGGGCGCATTGCGCACCGGGGCGGGCATCGTGACCCTTGCCAGTGTGGAACCGGTGGTGAGCGCCGCCGCAGCCCGCCTGCCGGAGTGCTGCCTGTGCCTCTGCAGGGCAGGGGCCGAGGGCGGTATTTCCCCGGAAAACGTGCCGCTGCTCCGGCGGCAGAAAGCAACCGTTCTGCTGCTTGGCCCCGGCCTTGGCGGCACCGCCCAGAGTGCGGCCCGCGAAGCCGAGACACAGGCCCTTGTGCAGCAGCTTTTGCCCGGTTTTGCGGGCAGTGCCGTGCTGGACGCCGACGCACTGAACGCACTGGCAGCGGGGAAGTACAGGGGGGATCTGCCCGCAAACACGATCCTGACGCCCCACCCCGGCGAGGCCGCGCGGCTGCTGGGCCTGACTGTGCCCGAGGTGCAGGCGGACCGCGAGGGTGCCGCCGTATCGCTGGCCAAAAAATATCACTGCGTCGTCGTTTTGAAAGGGCATCACACACTGGTTGCCGCGCCGGACGGCACGGTCTGGCGCAATGAGACCGGCAATGCCGGGTTAGCCAAGGGCGGCAGCGGGGATATTTTAGCCGGTCTGACCGCCGGGCTGCTGGCAGCAGGTCTAAAGCAGGGCCGCACGCCCGAGGACGCCGCGGTCTGCGCGGTATGGCTCCACGGCGCCGCTGCAGACCGCTGCGCCAAGCGCCGCAGCATGACCGCCATGCTGCCGGGGGATCTGTTTGAAGATCTAGGGTGCATTTTGGGGGAGCTGGGGCGGTAAGGCTGCGGACCGAAAGGCGGCAGACGGACGGGAAGTTTGTGGTAAATGGGGTCTGACGAGATATAAGGCAAGGCCCGGCCAGCTCCCCACTGCGTGAGGAGCCTTTTGCGGGCTGCGCCCGAGATTATAGCAGCCGTTAAAAACAACGGGGGTTCGGGGGAACCCCCGACTCAAAGGTAGAGGAAGGGGCGGGGGCGTTAAGAACGAAAAGTAATACTGCTTTCGTTTAGCCCCCGCTCCTTCCGACTTCCGCTTTGGGGGTCTTGGGGGCGTGCAGCCCCCAAGTCGCGGGTCCGCTGCGTCGAAACAGCGGCAATTTTCTTTGGTTCTTTCTTTTGTTGGCAAAAGAAAGAACAACCTCCTGGGAGGCAGCCGTTCCCGGTCTTGCCACCCGCCCCTATAGGGTGTATAATAGGACTATATCTGCCAGACTCAGGAAAGGAGCCGCTGTTATGTCGCGCAAAGAAGGCCAGAAACGCAAACTGCTTGTTCTTTTGGAGATCCTCGCCCGGGAAACCGACGAGAAGCACCCTTTAAGTGTTCCCCAGCTGGTGGAAAAATTGCAGGAGCACGGCGTCGTCGCCGAGCGCAAAAGCGTCTACGATGACCTGAACACCTTAAACAACCTGCCCGACACCAAATATGAGATCGTGCAGCAGCGCGGGCGCGGCGGCGGCTACTATATGACCGAGGCTCCGTTTGAGCTTGCCGAGCTCAAGCTGCTCGTCGATGCCGTCTACGCCAGCAAATTCATCACGGCACGCAAATCCAAAATCCTGATCGACAAGCTCGGCCAGTTCACCTCCACATACCGGCAGGAGGAGCTGGACCGTAAGGTACTGGTCAGCGGGCGTATCAAGAGCACCGACGAGAAAATCCTGTACACCGTCGATGCGCTGCACGCCGCCATCACGGCAGGGGAGCAGGTCACCTTCAAATACTGCGACTGGAACCTGCAAAAGCGGATGGCCCCGCGCCACGACGGCCAGCTCTACCGCGTCAGCCCGTGGGTGCTCGTGTGGGAGAACGGCAATTATTATCTGATCGCCTACACCGAGGGGCGGCTCAAGCACTACCGCGTCGACAAGATGCAGAACGTTCACCAGCTGCCCGACACGACCCGCGAGGGTGCCGGGGAATACGCCAATTTCGACGTCAATACGTATATGCAGCAGATGTTCGGCATGTTCAACGGCCCGCTCAAGCGGGTAACGCTGCAATGCGAGAACCGCTTTGCCGGGGCGATGATCGACCGGTTCGGCACCGCGCCGATCCTGACGCCCTGCGCCGACGGCGAGCACTTTACGATGACCGCCGAGATTCAGGTCAGCCCGCAGTTCTTCGGCTGGGTGGCCGGGTTCGGCACCGGCGTCGTCGTCTCCGGCCCGCCGGAGGTCCGCGCCGAAATGAAGAAAACGCTGGATCAGCTGCAGGAGCTTTACCGCTGATTTGCAATACCGGCGTAAATATGGTAAAATAGATTGTTTAAATCTATCACCGTAGGGAGGGCATCACCTCTTGCTGGAAAAGAACCAACGCTTCAAAAGCCTTTTATATGTGCTGGCGGACGCGGCACTGCTTTTCATCGGCTTTTTGCTTGCCAACTATATCCGTTTCAATTACGTCCGCTACTTTGAGCCGGGCGGCGCAGGGCCTGCGCTGGCCGTTGCCCGGGACCCGCGCAACATCATTGCCGGGCTGGCCACGTCGCTGGTGCTCGTGCTCATCTACTGGGTCGCCGGTATCTACAGCACCACGCGGCTGCGCGGCCTGGCCGAGCGCTGCACCAAGATTGCCGTCATCAACGCGGCGGGACTGCTGATCTTCATTGGTGCTTTGTATCTGATGCACCTGGACGACTACTCCCGTATCGTACTGGCGCTGTTCTATATTCTCGGCACGGCAGGCGTCGTGATCGAGCGTATGATCCTGCGCTGGGTAGACCGCGCCCGCCGCCGCAAGGGGCTGGGTCTGCGCCATATCCTGCTGGTGGGCGGCGGTAAATCCGCCGCGCTCTATCTGCGCGCGCTCGAGCACAACCCCTACTACGGCTTTGTCGTGGACGGCTATCTGGCCGGAATCGAAGAACCGGGTCTTGGTGTGCGCTACATGGGCAGCTATGATGCGCTGTCCGCCCGGCTCGACGAGGTTGCCGTCGATGAGGTCGTCGTAGCGCTGGAGGCTGACGAGATCGAATTGCTGCCCCACGTTTTTGCCGCCTGCGACAAAAACGGCGTGCGCATCACGATGGTACCGTTCTACAGCGACTATCTGCCCGCCCGGCCCACCATTGACGTGCTGGACGAGTGCAAGCTCATCAATGTGCGGCAGACGCCGTTTGACAATCTGCTCAACGCCGCTGTCAAGCGCGGGCTTGATATTATCGGCAGCCTGATCCTGATCATTCTGACCAGCCCGGTCATGCTGGTCACAGCCATCGGCGTCAAGCTGTCCAGCCCCGGGCCGGTCATTTTCAGGCAGGAGCGCATCGGCCTGAACAAAAAGCCCTTCATGATGTACAAGTTCCGCTCGATGCGGGTCAATGTGCAGCAGGAGACCGGCTGGTCCACCGACTGCGACCCGCGCAAGACCCACTTCGGCAGCTTTATCCGCAAGTTCAGCCTGGACGAGCTGCCCCAGTTCTTCAACGTGCTGAAAGGGGATATGTCCCTCGTCGGGCCGCGGCCCGAGGTGCCCTACCATGTAGAGCATTTTAAAGAGGAGATCCCGCGCTACCTTGTGCGCCAGCAGGTCCGCCCCGGCTGCACGGGCTGGGCGCAGATCCACGGCCTGCGCGGCGACACCGACATTGCCGAGCGCATCCGCTACGACATCTGGTACATCGAAAACTGGACCGTGGCGCTGGACATCAAGATCATCTTCCGCACCGTGTTCGGCGGCAAGATGGTCAACGACGAAAAACTACAATAACGCTGTGTGCGTTACCGGACGGGAGTGTCTGTAATGAGCAAAAAGGAGCCCAAGGTCGCCATCGTTCACGACTGGCTTGTCGGCTACGCCGGCGGGGACCGCGTTGTGGACGCCATGAAGCGCGTTTTCCCCGATGCCGTCATCTACACCCTTGTGTACGACCCCAAAAACATGCCCGAGCACTTTAAAAGCTATGACATCCGCACAAGCTGGTTCCAGAAGGTGCCCTTCTCCAACAGGCTGTACAAGGCCATGCTGCCGCTGATGCCCCGCGCGTTTGAGGCGTTCGACCTGACCGAGTACGATCTGGTGCTGTCGTCGTCGTCCTCCTGTTCCAAAGGCGTCATCACCCGCCCGGATGCCGTACACATCTGCTACTGCCACACGCCGATCCGTTATGTGTGGGATTTTTACTACACCTACCGCGCCAACGCCAACTGGCTGGCGAAGCTCGTCATGCCCGGCCAGATGCACAAAATGCGCATCTGGGACAAGTGCGCCGCGGACCGCGTGGATTATTTCATCGCCAACTCGCATTATATCGCCCAGCGCATCAAAAAATATTACCGGCGTGACAGCGATGTCATTTACCCCTGCTGCCACATCAACGAGTCGCCTTTTGTCGAAAAGGAGGACTTCTACCTGACCGTGGGCCGTCTGACCTGGTACAAGCGCGTGGATCTGGCCGTGCAGGCCTGCACGCGCCTTAACAAGCGCCTCGTCGTCATCGGCGGCGGGGGAGAGCTGGACAAGCTCAGGGCCATGGCCGGGCCGACCATCGAGTTCAAGGGCGGCGGTCTGTCCGACGAAGAAGTGCGCAGCTACTACCTGCGCGCGAAGGGCTTCCTTTTCCCGGGTGAAGAGGACTTTGGCATCACCCCCGTCGAGGCCCAGAGCGCGGGCACGCCGGTGCTGGCCTATGGCCGCGGCGGCGCGTGCGAGAGCGTGCTGCCCGGCAGGACCGGCTACTGGTTTAAAGAGCAGACCGTCGAGAGTCTGGCCGACTGCATCGAACGGTTTGAGCGCGACGGCGTGGCCTGTTCCAAAGAGGAAATCCGTGAGCACAGCCGCTCCTTCAGCGAGGAACGCTTTGAGCGCGAGCTGAAGGAATACTGCCTGCGCCGCATGGCCGACTGGCAGCAGGAGCTGCTCGACTGCTCCCACTGGGAGAAGGAGGAACTGGATTGAACCCTATCGTCATCAACGGCACGGTACTGTGTGACAATATCACCGGCATCCCGCGCTATGTCTATGAGAATGTCGTCCGGCTGGACAAGCTGATCGAGGGCACCGGCCTGGACATCCGCATTGCCTACCGCGACGACGGGCGGCCCATCCATCTGCCGGAGCTGAAAAACATCCGGCTGGTGCCGCTCAAGTCCATCCCGTATTTTTACAATCTGGCCGTGCTGCCCGCCTACCTGCGCCGCACCCATGCGTTTTACGTGGGCCTTGCCAGCGATATGTTGCTGACCCGCCGCAGCGTCGTGGTGCTGCACGACATCCGCCCGCTGGTCCTGGATACCGACAAGGGCTTTTTCCGCTTCAAGTTCTGGGTACACTGCCTGTCCACCAAATGGTTCGCCCAGCGGGTGTTCACGGTCAGCGACAACCAGCGGCACCTCATCAGCGAGAAGCTCGGCATCCCGCTGGACAAGATCGGCATCACCTACAACGGCTGGGAGCACATGAAGAACGTCACCCCCGACGAGAGCATTTTTGACAAGATGCCCGGCGTCAAAAAAGGGGAGTACTTCTACGCCCTCGGCAGTCTGGCAAAGCATAAAAACTTCAAGTGGATCCGAGAGATCGCCCGCCGCAGCCCCGACAAGACGTTTGTCGTCGCGGGCGGCAAGGACCTGCGTGCCTTTGGCGACGACGCCGAGGCGAAGGACACCCACAATGTGTTCTACCCGGGCTATGTGTCCGATGCCGAGAACGCCGCGCTGATGAAGCACTGCAAGCTGTTTTTGCACCCCGCCGTGTTCGAGGGCTTTGGCATCCCGCCGCTGGAGGCGCTGGCCCTGGGCGCGCCGGTCGCGCTGGCCAACGCCACCTGCCTGCCCGAGCTGTACGGCGATACGGCGCGGTATTTTGACCCGTATGATTATGATGTGGATCTTGACGCGCTGGCCGCCCAGCCCGTGGCCGCGCCCGACGAGGTCCTGAAAAAGTACAGCTGGGACAAGACCGCCGAGTTCTGGCTGCACGAGATGGAGAAGTATGCAAAGCAGTGAAGCGGCAGCTCCCGCAGGGTAAGGCCCCTCAGGCCTCGCAAGCTCGGCCAGCTCCTCATCCTGTGAAGCGCCTTTCACGGGCGTACGCCCGAAAAAAGCCTCCCCTTTCAGGGGAGGTGGTCGAGCGCCAGTGATGACCGGAAGGGCTCTGGCCATTTCCCGCTGCCACATCACCCATCCCACAAAAGGAGGAGCATTATTCTTATGTTTATTATAATCACCCTGCTCCTCACCGTGCTCGTCTCCGGCATCTTCGGTGCGGTTCCTGCGGTAGTATCCCACCGCAGGGTTTCCCGCCGCGACGCTGCCTGGGCCGCCGGGCTCTGGCTGGCCGTCTGGGTGTTCGCTCTGTGCGCCTACCACCGCCCCGGGCTGACCGTCGGCTTCCACGCGTTCCGGCTCGTCGCCCTCACCGCCATGACCGGCTGGGCGGGGCTTGTCACCGCCGGGCTGCGCAGCCTCGGGCGCAAAGGGTTAAAGGTCGTCGTCCCGCTGCTGGCCGTCACGGCGCTGGGGCTGGAGGTGTTCGTCGGCAATGTGGCCTACTTCAACACCCACAGCTACACGCCGTTTCAGCTCGTCGATTACCTTGACGACAACATCAACGTCGGGCGCGGCGTCGGCACGATCTCGCTCGACGAGGGCCGCACCTATCTGCGGTTCCTCGACATTGACCAGCCCATCTACAACCTGCGGTTTGACGGTCTGGTCAGCGACGACACCGAGCCGCTCCACGCCGACAGCGCCGTGATCTTCACCATTGAGGGCACCGACGCCGCCAACACCGAGCTGACCCGCTTCGGCAGCTGGCAGGTGGGGCTGCAGGCCCCGCGCACCCAGGTCATCAGCCTGGACCTGACCGGCTCCGTCGGGATGCTGACGCTGACCGCTGCCGGGTACAGCTCCACCTACGCGCAGTTCCCGGTGGCGCTGACCTTCCGCGGCATCACGGCCAACGCGCCGCGCGCGCTGGATTTCTCGATTTTGCGCTTCTGCGCGATATTTCTGGCGCTGCTGGCCGTCTACGGCCTGCGCCCGGCCAGCGGGCTGTGGCACCGCCGCTGGCTGGCGGGCAACGTCTGTGACCGTGCCGCAGCCGCCGTGCTGGGCCTTGTGCTAGCTGCCTTCGTCGTGGTCATCCCGTTCTGGGAGCCGAGCAACACCGGCCTTGCCACAAAAGATTACAACACCGCGTTCTGGGACGGGGAGAGCACGGTCAGCTTCGTCTACCAGCAGTACGGCGCGCTGGCGCACAGCCTGCTGAACGGGCGCCTTGACCTGGAGGCCGACCCGCCTGCCGAGCTGCTGGCGCTGGACAACCCCTACGATGCCGGGGCGCGCGACGCCGCGCAAATCAACGACATCCACTGGGACCACGCCTTTTACAATGGGCGCTACTACGTCTATTTTGGCATTGTACCGTGTCTTTTGTTCCAGCTGCCGTTTGAGGCACTGACCGGCATCCAGAACCTGGCCTATGCGCCCTGCATGGTCCTGCTGGGGCTGATCTTCCTCGCCGCCTGCTTCGGCGTCGTCGGGCAGGCCGTGCGCCGGTGGTTCCCGCAGGCGTCCACCGCAGCGTACCTGCTGGCCGTGGCCGCCGTAGCGCTGGGCAGTCAGTTCTACTATCTGTTGCTGCGCCCCTACATTTATGAATATGCCATCCTCTGCGGTGCGGCGCTGCTGATGCTGGGGCTTTGGCTCTGGCTCTCCGCCGCCAGCACGCCGGTGGAAAAGCGCGGTGCGCTGATCGTCAAGCTGGTCTTCGGCAGTCTCTGCGTGGCGCTCGTCGCCGGGTGCCGCCCCCAGATGGAGCTGTTTGCGTTTTTGGCCGTGCCCATCTTCTGGCCGCGGTATATCGGGCAGAAGCGGCTGCGCAGCCGCGCCGGGGCAGGGGAGGCCGCCGCGTTTCTGCTGCCGGTGGTGCTGGTCGCTGCCGGGCTCATGTGGTACAACGCTGCGCGGTTCGGCTCGCCCTTTGACTTTGGCGCCAACTACAACCTGACCGGCAACGATATGACCCAGCGCGGCTTCAACGCCGTGCGCATCGGCCCGGCTGTGTTCACGAGTCTGTTCGAGCTGCCCAGCTGGCAGGGTGTTTTCCCGTTCCTGCGGGAGACCGACGTCCAGACGAACGCCGTCATCCGCACGATCAGCGAGAAGTTCACGGGCGGCATTCTGGCCGCCACGCCGTACCTGTGGGTGCTGGCGCTGCCGCTGCTTCCCGCGTTCCGCCGCTGTCTGCACCGCCGCCGTGTCGCCGCCTGTGTGGTCTACGGCAGCCCGGCCGTCATGGTCGTCATGACCGTTGTTGACTGCGAGATGGCCGGGGTGCTCTACCGCTATTTGATGGATTACAGTCCCGTGTTGCTGCTTGGCGCGGCGCTGTGCTGGTTCTGCGCCGAGGGTGCGCTCTCCCGCCGCGCAGCACTGGGGGAGGGCACTGCCGCTGCGGCGCTGCCCGCACTGCGCACCGTCATGGCCGCCGCTGTGGCATATACCGCCGTCTACCGCTTCTGCACGCTCTTCGCCATGGAGCCATATCTGCAGGGCATGAATCCTTCCCTTTACTACACCGTCAGCCGCCTTGTTCAATTCTGGATGTAAAATCCGCCCGGAGGTCCTGTTATTATGGATAAAATCGCCGTTCTGATCCCCTGCTACAACGAGTCCAAGACTGTCGAGAAGGTCGTCTCGGATTTCCGCCGCGTCCTGCCCGACGCCACCGTCTACGTCTACGACAACAATTCCACCGACGGCACTGCCGAGCTGGCCGCCAGAGCCGGGGCCGTTGTCCGCCATGAGTACCAGCAGGGCAAGGGCAATGTCATGCGCCGCATGTTCCGCGAGATCGACGCAGAGGCGTACATTCTTGTGGACGGCGATGACACCTACCCTGCGGAGGCCGCGCCCGAGATGGTCGCTGCCGTGACCGGGCGCCAGGCCGACATGGTCGTCGGTGACCGCCTGTCCAGCACCTACTACACCCAGAACAAGCGCCCGTTCCACAACTTCGGCAACGATCTGGTGCGGTTCTGCACAAATCATTTGTTTGGCGGCAAGATCAAGGACATTATGACCGGCTACCGCGCGTTCAGCTACCAGTTCGTCAAGACCTATCCCGTGCTGTCCCGCGGGTTTGAGATCGAGACCGAGATGACGATCCACGCCCTGCAGCGCAATATGCAGGTCGAGAACGTTGTCATTGACTACCGTGACCGTCCGGAAGGGTCGGAGAGCAAGCTGAACACCTACTCCGACGGCTTTAAGGTATTGGGCACGATTGCGCGGCTGTTCAAGAACTACCGCCCGTTCAGCTTTTTCGGCATTCTGGCCGCGATCCTGGCCGTGTTCGGCATCGGCTTTATGATCCCGGTGCTGGGCGAGTATTTCCGGACCGGCCTTGTGCCGCGCTTCCCGACTTTGATCGTCTGCTGCTTTGTGCTGGTGGCAGCGCTGCTGCTGTTTATCTCGGGCATCATCCTCTCGAGCCAGCTTGCCAAGGATGCCCGCGACTTTGAGTTCCAGCTGCAGACCGTGCATCATTGGCACAGTGAAAAGAAATAAGCCTTCCCCTGAGGGGGAAGGTGGCCGAGGCCCCGCCCGAGGCCGGATGAGGGGCAAGCCTGCGCCAGCCGCCCGTTTACGGGCTTTCTCCGTAAGCTCTCCCCTCATCAGTCACCTGCGGCGACAGCTTCCCCCTCAGGGGAAGCCCTTTTGCCCCAGCCCGCAAACCGGGACACCCGGTCTGCGGGCTTCTTGCTTTTTAGGGCGCAATGGGCTATAATAGTCTTATATGTGCGCACTGCACATACTACGTACAACAAAGAGGGACTATCAAGGGAGTATATACATTATGACGAAAATTGCCGCATCGATCCTGTCGGCTGATTTTGCCAACCTGAAGCATGACTGCACCCGCCTGTTGGAGGCCGGTGTCGACCTGATGCACTTTGACGTGATGGACGGGCACTTTGTACCCAATATCAGCTACGGCGCGCCGGTGCTGAAATGCCTGCATGCCGCTATGCCCGACGTCTACTACGACGTCCACCTGATGATCAGTGACCCGGCCCGCTACGCCGCCGACTTTGCCCGGGCAGGGGCCAGTCTCATCACCTTCCACCTCGAAGCTGTGCCGGACACGGCAGAGGAGGTCATCGCCGCTATCCGCGCTGCGGGCTGCCAGGTCGGCATCAGCATCCGCCCCGGCACGCCGGTGGAAGCTGTTTTCCCGTATCTGGGCGTTGTTGATCTGATCCTGGTCATGAGCGTGGAGCCCGGTTTCGGCGGGCAGAAGTTCCTCCCCACCACCCCCACGCGCATTGCCGCCATCTGTGCCGAGCGCACCCGCCGCGGCTGTGATACCCTGATCGAGGTGGACGGCGGCATCAACACCGAGACCGGCCCCCTGTGCATCGCTGCCGGGGTCGACTGGCTCGTGGCCGGAAGCTCGCTGTTCCATGCCATGGATCCTGCCGCTGTGGTAAACGTCCTGCACAGCAAGTAAAGGAGCTTTTTCCCTATGCCCAATCGTAAAAAAGTTGAACGCAGCGCGAACTACAGCTACTACAGTGACCTGCTGTGGTGCACAGTCCCGCTGATCGGCATGTCGTGGTATTACTACGGTGCGCGCCCGGTGCTTTTGCTGCTGGCCGCACTGCTGACCGCCTACCTGTGCGACTGTGCCCTGGCCCCGCTGCACGGCACGGGCTACCAGTCCCATGAGCCGTCCAGTGAGTGCTTTGCCGCGCTCATCGCGCTGCTGATGCCTGCCAGCATCTCGTATCCCATCGTCATTTCCGCCGTCATCGTCGCCGTGCTCGTCAAGGAGGCGTTCGGCGGCGAGGGCCACTATCCGTTCCATCCCGCCGCCGTCGGCGTCGTCGTGGCCGGTATCTCGTGGCCGCAGGACGTCTTTTCGTACCCCATTCCCGGCACGCAGCTGCCGCTGTTCGGCAGCGTGAACACCACTCTCGTCGAGGGCATGAACGCCACTCTGCGGGATGGCGGTCTGCCCAGTGCCAGCACGATGAACCTGCTGACCGGCAACGTCTCCGCCGCCATGGGCACCAGCGCAGCGCTGGTCGTGATGGCCTGTGGGCTGTTCCTGCTTGTGCGCGGGCACATCAAGCTTTCTGTCGTTATTCCGTTCTTTATCTTTGTCATCGGCCTGCCGTGGTTCTTCCCGAATCTGAACGAGCTGCCGACCTTCAGCCTGCCGTGGGAATATATACGCCAGCGCTTCTATCTGGAAAAATATGTCGTCCTGTCCGGCACGGCACTGTTCACCGGCCTGTTCCTGATCTGTGAGCCGGTCACGATGCCGGACCGCCGCATGAGCCGCATCATCTACGGCGCGGCGCTGGGCATCATGACCTATGTGTTCCGCGTGTTCAGCCCGTATGAGTGCGCGGCCTGCTGTGCGCTGCTGATCGTCAGCTCCATCCCCGAATGGCTCGACCTCATCAGCCACCGCACCGAACGCATCCGCTTTATGAGAGAGGAGGAGCAGCGCCTTGCCAATTCAACAAAACCCGAATAAGCGCCGGGGCGAGGAGCGCTCCGAGACCTTAATTATCCCGCACATCACCAGGGAGATGCTCGAGGTCGCCCGCGCCATGGCGGAGAAGGGTGCCTCCCGCGCCGAGATTGAGGCCGCCCTTGCCGCCATGCAGACCGGCAAGGCGCCCGCCGCCCCGGCGGCCCCTGCACCGGAAAAGCAGCCCGACGCA
>ERZ772969.2160-NODE-2160-length-12941-cov-9.256169_pt1 | contig 12941 bp, 8 predicted proteins | sample MGYA00511676_ERZ772969 | MGnify/ENA primary metagenome ERZ772969 (study PRJEB29015, sample SAMEA2737651) | human gut metagenome | biome: human gut; feature: human-associated habitat; material: faeces | place: China | collected 2012 ...
GAGTGAGCACGAAGATGATGTACGGCATGGTGATCTTCGTGAAGATCTGCCACCAGTTGGCACCGTCGATCTTCGCCGCCTCATACTGATCGGCCGGAATGTTCTGCAGAATACCAGTGATCTGCATGATGGTGTACGGAATACCGACCCACAGGTTGATGACGATTACGGTGACACGGGCCCAAGTGGCGTTGGTGAAGAACGGCAGCGGACTATCGATCCAACCCCACGTCTGCAGCATGCGGTTCACCGCGCCCTGCGGCTGGAGCATGGTGTGCATGACCAACAGGGACACGAACTGCGGAACGGCGATGGACATGGAGAAGCAGGCACGCCAGAAACCCTTGAAGTGGGTGGTCTTGCGATTGATGATCATAGCCACGAACATGCCGAGGAAGAAGTTCAGGAAGGTGGCGAAGAAGGCCCAGACCAATGTCCACACCAGCACACGTCCGAACAGTACGGCGTTAACGGTGCCGCCGCTGTTGGAGAAAACCTTGGCGAAGTTCTCAAAGCCGACCCAGTGGAACAGCACGAGGTGCTTGTGGTCATAGCTGGTGAATGCCATTGAAATCATGAAGATCAACGGCAGCACGGTGAACACGACGATGCCCAGCGTGGGCAGGAACATCAGCAGAACGTGCGCCTTGGCATCGAGCAGCTCGCGGACATCGTCCATGAAGCTCGGAGCCTTGCCGTTCTCCTCGAGCAGCACCTGGGACTTGTATGCAGAGCGCACGGACATGACCCACAGGCCGATGAAGGCAGCGGTGATAACCAGAGTGGCGACACCGTACAACAGGATGACCACGGAACGGTCAGGTTCGGTGTAGACCCAGAAGCCGTCGACCAGCTTCTTGCCGCCTGCATTGGTGCCCAAGGTCGGCAACTTGGAAAGATAGTCCACACCATTGATTGCCATGAACACGAAGTATGCGATTTCCAGCGCCAGCATGGCAATGCCCTTGACATACTGCTTGCGCACGATATCGCCAAGACCAAACACCACTGCGGAAAGCTTAGTGAACAGGTCACCACGCCGGAACGCCGCCCTTACCGTGTAAGGCGACGGAGAAACATAATCAGCACCCTGCTTCCGAAGGCGCTTCATCTCCCGTGGGGAAAGAGTTGTTGCTGTCATTTCGACTGCCCTCTCATATGGATATTGAAAGATAAAAAAAGCTTTGCTCCCGGACAAGGGGAAGGAGAATTTAAAAACCTTGCCCGGGAATGCAAAGCTCGGAGGAGGAGTGAGCCACTATGCAAAGTGGAGAGAGACACCGCGACTCGAAGCATCTCTCAAAGCTGCAGGATGGCTGGGGGGATTTGGCAGTGCCAACCACCTGCATTCTTCAGTTATTGGATTTTTAGGATTACTGATTTCACTCAGCGATCTTGCCACCGGCCTGCTTGACCCAATCCTGGTACTTGGCGGCAGCGTTGTCCTTGGTGATTTCCTTGTTGACCAGGGCCTTGCCGAAGGTTTCGGCCGGAGTCCACCAATCGTTCATGCCGGACAGACCGGACTGCAGGAGGGCGGTGTTGGCCATGGTGTCGGCCTGGGCCTTGGCTGCGATGTCGTCGGTGGTCAGGTCGGACAGGGACTTGTCGGTCGGCGGGATGGCGCGCATCTCGTAGTGCAGCTTCTGAGCTTCGGTGGAGCCGAGGTAAGCCGCGAACTGAGCGGCGGCCTTCGGGTTCTTGGCGTTCGGGTTGTAAGCAGCGGCCTTGGTGGCGGCGAAGGACTTCATCTGCTTCTTCTGGCCGTTCACGGTGAAGGTCGGCAGAGAGGTGGCGGCGTAGTTGTCACCCAGGGCCTCCTTCACGTCCTTAGCGGACCAGGTACCGGAGAACAGCACGTCGGCGGAGCCATCCTTGATGGCTGCGAGGCCGGAAGCGCCATCGTCGTTGGAGAAGTTCGGGTTGGCGACCACATCAACCAGATAAGAGGTGATATCGGCGCCGTCCTTCGGGAAGACCATGCCTGCGTCAGCATCATTGCCCTTCTCGCCGAACAGGCTCAGGCCATCATAGAAGCCGTTGATGTACCAAGAATTCTGCAGGGAGAACGCGACCTTGGCCTTGGAAAGGATGGTATCGAAGTCCTTGGCCTCATCCTCGGTGATCTTGGACTTGTTGTAGTACATGAACCACGTGTTGTCGGTGTACGGCACGCCATAGAGCTTGCCATCGGTGCCGGTGACGGAGTCGACTTCGAGGTCGCCGTTCTGTTCCTTCACCTGCTTCTCAGCGTCGGTGCCCAGCTGGCCAATGGCCTTGGCGTCCATTAGAACACCCAACTGATCGGAAGCGAACATATAGACATCGGCTGCCGCGGACGGATCAGTGCTGACCTGCTTGGAAGCATCGCCTTCAGAGACCACGTCATTCTTCCACGTGATATTGTATTCCGGATGCGCCTTGGCGAAGTTCTCTTCGACCTTGCCCAGCCAGTTGGTGTCCTTGGCCTGGTCTTCCTGCGGAGCCCAGACGCTCAGGGTGATGTTCTGGGTGCCGGAGGCCTTCTTATCGCTTCCACCATTGTCGGAGCCGCCGCACGCAGCGAGCGGAACCAGCATGGCAACAGCAGCAGTAAGTCCGATTGCCTTCTTCCAATCGATCTTCATTGATCTTCCTTTCCTCACATATCCTTGTGCTCTGCAACATCTCCGGTTGGATGGTATGGACCAAAACCCTGCATACGTTCACATCATCGTTTCTCGGATGATTGCCGACCGCATTGGGGCTACCGAAAATGCATCAGTGCTTGTTAGTGTAGCACGTTTCTGCCAACGTTTGCAATTCAGCGCTATGATTGTTTCAAAGAAACACCGCAAACCGCGAAACATCAAGGAGACACACCCTCATGCCTTCCCCCGCGAAACACCCCCACCCCAAATGGCTTGCCGACGCAATTTTTTATGAAATCTATCCACAGTCCTTCGTCGACTCCAATGGCGACGGCATCGGAGACATCCCCGGAATCACTTTAAAACTGGACTACATCAAGGATCTCGGATGCAACGCGATCTGGCTCAATCCCTGTTTCGACTCGCCATTCAAAGACGCCGGCTACGACGTGCGCGACTACAAAAAGGTGGCATCACGCTACGGCACCAACGACGATCTCATTGCGTTGTTCGACGCCGCCCACCGGCGCGACATGCACGTGATCCTCGATCTCGTGCCAGGCCACACCAGCGAGGAACACGAGTGGTTCCACCGCAGTTGCAAGGCCGAACGAAACAATTATTCCGACCGCTACATCTGGACAGACTCATGGATCTCCGGTGGCGACGGACTGCCATTCATCGGCGGCGAATCGCCCCGCAACGGTACCTACATCTTGAACTTCTTCAAATGCCAGCCGGCGCTCAACTACGGTTTCGCGCACCCCGAACGTAGCTGGCAGAAGCCAGCCCTTGGTCCGGACGCGAAGGCCACTTGCGACGCGATGGTGGACGTCATGCGGTTCTGGCTTTCCCGTGGCGCAGACGGCTTCCGCGTGGATATGGCCGACAGCCTCGTCAAAAAGGACGATGAGGGCAAGCCTTACACCATCCGCACCTGGCAGTACATGTTCGCCCGGATCCGCCCGGCCTTCCCCGAAGCCGCGTTCGTTTCGGAATGGGGACGGCCAGAGGAGTCGATGGCCGCCGGCTTCGACATGGATTTCTATCTCGATTGGCGTTGGGACGGCGTTCCCAACGGCTACAACATGCTGTTGCGCAACGTGGACGACCCGTTGAGCCGCAAGGGCGACAAGAGCTATTTCAACGCCGATTCCGGCACGCCGATCAGCGAATTCCTGGACGAGTACGAGCCGCGTCTGCGCGAAGCGGAAACGGCCGACGGAAATTTTAATTTCATCACCTGCAACCACGACACCGCACGCGTGGCGCCGCGACTGTCGCAGCGCGAAATCGCCCTGGCATACTGCACGCTGTTCGCGATGCCGGGCGTGCCGTTCCTGTATTACGGCGACGAAATCGGCATGCGATACCGCGCACTGCCCGGCAAAGAAGGCGGCTACGTGCGCACCGGTTCGCGCACACCGATGCAGTGGGGTGCGAACGACGCATCCGGAGCACTTCACGTGTCCGATTCTGCAGAATCGGACATTCGGGCTGGCGATGTGACCGGTGGCAGCTACCTGCCCGCCGACCCGTCCGCCGACGCCCCGACCGTCGCCGCACAGCAGGCCGACGCCGAATCACTGTGGCATACGGTGCGCTCCATACTCCACGTCAAGAGGGAATGCGACGCCTTGCGGTCGGGGGCTACGTTCCATGCAATCGAACGCGATAGAGTGTTCGTTTTCGAGCGTTCCACCCACCTGCAGAAGCTGATCATAGCCGTCAATCCAAGCCGCGATTGCAAAGCTTTGCAGTTACCAGATGGTAGTTATCGGACGATTTTCAGCATCGGCGAAAACGAAATTAGCGGCACTTCGCTGCGTCTAGGTCTGCAAAGCTTTGCAATTCTCGAAGCCGAGTAGCAGACGAGCAATGCCCCGTTGGAATAATCGTTTGCAATGCGGAGCGCTACGCCTTCGTATTGCAAACGATAGTCAATATGGAAAAACAATTCCGGTTATCTATATTCCTGAAATTAGAGCAAAATCGCAATATAGCAACACTCTCTTACCGCAAAACACGCTTTGAAAACGATATCATACCGTGATATAGTTATCTTTGGTGCGAATGCCACCAGCATCGAAGCTGCGACAATCGCAAGCAATGTAGCATGTCAGCCGTCACAAACGGCGCGGAAAGAAGGGACCTATGACACAGACCCAGCAGACCGAAAGCGCAGAACGCATCGCACGGCCTCTTATCCAGCTCGCCAAGCTCAATGGCATTTCCACGTCGTATATCGACCAGCTCGGCACCTATGTGGAAATCCGCGACGAAGTGCTCGTCTCCGTATTGGCCGCACTCGGCGTGGACGCATCCAGCGACGAAGCGATCACCGCCTCCTATGCGGCGACCCAGCAGCGCATCGCAGACACACTTGTTGAGCCGACCGTCGTGAAGTTCATCGGCAAGGAAGCCGTCACGCCAATCCGCGCGAAAGGAAACGACGTGGCGCTGAAGCTGACGTTGGAAGACGGCACGGAATATGCGGGCGATCTGACCGCGTATCTGACGGGCTCGAACGCAGATGACGGCTCGCTGCAACTGACGCTGCCGGACGATATTCCCGCCGGCTACCACACGCTGGCCGTCGATGCCGGCCCGCTGCACGCCGAAGCCGCGCTGATCTGCGCACCGGCACGCATCGAACTGCCGCCAGCAGTAGCGGAAAAGCAACGTTGGGGCTGGATGGCACAGATGTATTCCATCCGTTCCGCTGAATCCTGGGGCGTGGGCGACTATGGCGATCTGAAGCTGCTGCTGTCCGACGCGGCAACGAAATCGCATGCCGATTTCATGCTTATCAACCCGATTCACGCCACCGCGCCGGTGCCGCCGCTGGAGCCGTCGCCGTATCTTCCCGAATCGCGTCGTTTTCTCAATGTGACGTACATCCGTCCGCAGGATATCGCTGAATATGCGGAACTCAACGAGGCGGACCAGGCCGAAGTGGCGCGTCTGCACGCGGAAGCCTCGCCAGCCAACGACAGTATCGAGCCGCTCGACATCAATTCCGCTTGGTGGCACAAGCGCCAGGCGCTGCAGCTTGTGTACAACGTGCCGCGTTCCGTCGAGCGTCAGGCCGCGTTCGACGCGTTCAAGGAGGCCGCGGGTCCGGATCTGCGCGCGTTCGCCGCATGGTCGGTGGCGTTCCAGGTGTGGGGCGCGCCGTGGGAAGGCACGTGGTTCAAGGACACGAACCGCGATTCGCCTGAAGTGGTGAAGCTCATGCGCGAGCACGCCGATATGGTCGATTTCGAATGCTGGCTGCAGTGGATCGCCGACGAGCAGGTGACAGCCGCGCAGAACGCCGCCCGTGACAGCGGTATGGCACTCGGCCTCATGCAGGATATGGCCGTGGGCGTGCACTCGCTCGGCGCGGACGTGTGGTGGAATCCGGAACGTTTCGCAGTAGGCAGCGTAACCGTGGGCTGCCCACCGGACTTCTACAACCAGCAGGGTCAGGATTGGGGCCAGCCGCCGTTCAATCCGAATTATCTGGCCAAAACTGGTTATGGCGTGTACCGCGAGATGGTGCACAACATGTTCTCACACGCGGGCGCGGTGCGCATCGACCATGTACTCGGCCTATTCCGTCTGTGGTGGATTCCGCAGGGCGAAGGCGCGCGCGGTGGCGCGTACGTTACGTACGACTATGAGGCGATGATCGCGATCCTGACCATTGAAGCGTCCCGCGTGAACGGTTTGGTGGTCGGCGAGGATCTGGGCACCGTGCCTGATTACGTACGCACGGTACTCGGCGAGCACGGCCTGCTGGGCTGCATGGTGGAATGGTTCGCCCGCGTGGACGACTCCCCCAACGCCGGCGACCCGTACGCCGATCCGTCCACGTACCGCAAGTACGCGCTGGCTTCCGTCACCACGCACGACCTGCCGCCGACCGCCGGCTACCTGCAGTTCGAGCACGTCAAGCTGCGCGAACAGCTGCACCTGCTGTCCGGCCCGGTCGAGGAGTTCCAGGCTTCCGCCACCGCCGAACGCGACGCGATGATGGACCGTCTCGTGGAGTCCGGCCTGATCACGCCGGAAGTGGCGGGCGATGTGGAAGGCCACATCCAGGAAATCGTCGAGGCGATGCACAAGATGCTGCTCAAGTCGCCGTCCGTGCTGCTGCAGGCCGCGCTGGTGGATGGCGTGGGCGAGACGCGCACGCAGAACCAGCCGGGCACGTCCAGTGAATACTCCAACTGGCGTGTGCCGCTGGCAGGCCCGGACCTCAAGGTGGTGCACACCGATGAAGTGTTCGATCTGCCGCGCGTGCAATCGCTTGCCGCCATCATGAACGGCGAGAAGTAGCGTTTAGACTTACCATTCCCCTTTCCTTACAAACCAAAATTCCGGTCCTCCTTGTGGAGGGCCGGAATTTTTCATATATGCAAGGCGATTTGGGAGCGGCCAGGTTCAGCGGTCGATCAGCCCAGCAGCAGCCAGACTGAGGCGTCGCTATCCAGCTTGCCGTCGTCCGTCAACGGCACGGAATTGGCGATGGCGACCGCATCGTCCGGCAGGGCGATCGGCTCGTCGCCGAAATTGGTGACGGACAGGAATCGACGGCCTTCCGTGGCCGGACGCGAGTAGGCGACCACCGTATCGCCCATGTCCAGCAGGTCGGCGGACGTGTCTCCGGTTGCCGTCAGCACCGTCTGTCGCAACTGCAACAGCTTGCGGTACAAGTGCAGCATGGAACCGTTGTCATCGGCCTCGACGTCGGCCGCGAAATCCTTGAACCAGGCCGGCTGCGGCAGGTGCGCGTCGGCGGAATCGCCCTGCTCCGGGCCGAAACCGAACGTGCCGCCGGTGATGAAGTCCGGGCTCCACGAAGCCGGTTCGCCGCAATCGGCAGCCTTCCACGGCATCGGCACACGGCACCCGTCACGACCCTTGTCGGTGAAGTTGCGACGGGTGTTGAACGGCGTCGGATCCTCAAGACGATCCCACGGAATGTTCGCCACTTCGAACAGGCCCAGTTCCTCGCCCTGATACACGTAGGCGGAACCCGGCAGGCCCAGTTCCATCAGCGCGGCTGCGCGGGCGCGACGGGTGCCGAGCTCACGATTCTCGCGGTAGGTCTCTCCGTCACGCAACAGCCAATCGTGCGCCAGCTGGTGGTACGGAGCATCCTTCACCTGCGGCAGACCGAAACGCGACGGACTGCGCGGCACATCGTGGTTGTTCATAACCCACGTCGTGGTGGAACCGTGCGTTTCCTCGGCGGCGCGCAAGCCGTCAGCAATGGCCGTACGGAACTCGTCGGCGAACCAGTTGGCTTCGGCGAACTCGAAATTGAACACCTGGCCGAGCTCGTCGGTGGACGCGTACAGATGCTGCGATTCGGCCTTCACCCACGCCTCGCCGACGGCGAAACGCGACGGATTGTACTCGTTGAACACCTGACGCCATTCGCGGTAGATGTCGTGCACTTCCGGACGATCCCACAGCGGGCTGAACGCGCCGTCCGCCGGCAGCACATGCTGCACCGCGGCCGGATCCATGTCGGCCAGCGGCACGGAATCGAGGTCCTTGGCCAAGCCGTGCGCCACGTCGATGCGGAAGCCGTCGGTTCCGTGGTCGGACCAGAATCGCAATGTCTTCTTGAATTCCTCGTGCACGTCCGGATTCTTCCAATTCAAATCCGGCTGCTCCTTGGCGAACATGTGCAGGTACCACTGGCCGTCGTCGACCTGCTGCCACGCCGGGCCGCCGAACAGCGACTGCCAGTCGTTCGGCGGCAGCTCGCCGTGCTCGCCGCGGCCTTCGCGGAAGATGTAGCGGTCGCGTGCGGCCGAACCGCGGCCGGCGGCGAGCGCCTCGATGAACATCTTGTGCTTGTTGGACGTGTGGTTCGGCACGATGTCGACGATCACCTTGATGCCGGCTTCATGCGCGGCGGCGGCCATCGCGTCGAAATCGGCCATGGTGCCGAGGCGCGGGTCCACGTTGCGGTAGTCGATCACGTCGTAGCCGCCATCGGCCAGGTCGGACGGGTAGAACGGGCTCAGCCAAATCGCGTCGATGCCGAGATTCTTCAGGTAATCCATTTTCTCGGTGACACCGGCGATGTCTCCCAACCCGTCGCCGTTCACGTCTTTGAAGCTGCGCGGGTAGATCTGGTAGACGACGGCTTGCTTCCACCAATCGTCACGCATGTTGTTTGCTGTCACCATAACCCCTTTTGTCGTAGTCCATCGGATGCGGAGCACTGTCTCCGCTACATGAAAACGATAACATCAAGCAAAGCGAAACGCTAATGAAAACTTAATCATTGCAGCACATCAAACGTTTGACGAAAATGTGCATACTCCAGCTGTATCGAGTAGAATCGCAGAAGATTCGACTTGCATACGTTGCTATACGGATGCCATACGAAAGGCGATTATGAAGTTCCTCTCCCCCGATTCCGGCTTTATGCGCGGCCTGAGCGACGCCGTCGACGCGATCTGGATCAACATTCTGATGCTCGTCACCAGCATTCCGATCATCACGATCGGCGCGGCACTGACCGCCGGCCACGACGCCGTCCGTCGCACGCTGTCCGGCGAAGGCACGGCGACGCGCAATTATTTCAAGGCGTTCCGTTCGAATTTTGCGAAATCGACCGGCTATTGGCTGATTTTCGGCACGACCGGCACGCTGTGCGTCTACTCGTGGATCGTGCTGCAGATCACGCCGCTGCTCATTCCGAAATTCGCGTTGACGATTGTGTGGCTCATCGGTTTCGAATGGGTGTGGGCGTTGCAGGCGCGGTTCGAGAACTCGTTCTGGCGCACGCTTGGCAACGCTTTTGTGTTCGGCGTGAGCAACATCGGCCACACGTTGGCATTGGTTGCGATCGACGCGGTGTACGTGGCGCTGCTCGTGGCCAGCTGGGTTTACATGCCGCAGGGCCTGTTCCTGCTGCTCATACTGGGGTATGGCACGATGCTGATGCTGCATTCGCCGATTCTCGAGCATGTCTTCCGCAAGTACATCAGCAAGTAATTAGGCACGAAAAAAGGGACTGATTCGCATCAGTCCCTTAAATTTTTCTGGGTGAAAATCAGCCCTTCACCGCGCCGCCTTCGGCCCTGCAATTAAGGACCGCGCTACGCGCGGGCTCAACGTTACCCTCGCGGCATAGCCGCTCGGGCTGGAGCCTGGGAACAGCGCACTGCGCTGTTCCCTAAGGGCTGATCGAAGATCAGCCCTTAACGGCTCCAGCCATAACACCCTTGACGATGTACTTCTGGCAGATGAGGTAGAAGATGATGATCGGGATGATGGCCATAACTAGGCATGCCATCATGGCGCCCATATCCACAGAACCATAACCGCCCTTCAGATACTGCACGGCCACGGAAATGGTCTTGTACTTGCCCAGGTCGAGCGTCAGGTATGGCAGCAGGTAGTCGTTCCAGATCCACATGGCCTGCAGAATGGCCACGGACACAATGGACGGCTTCATGATCGGCACAACGATCTGGAAGAAGATACGCGGCACGGAAGCACCATCGATCATGGCGGACTCTTCCAGCGATTCCGGAATGCCCTTAACCACACCGGTGAAGATGAACACGGCCAGACCAGCTCCGAAGCCCAGATACACGAAGCACAGACCCCACGGGGTGTTGAGCTTGAGCATATCGGCCAGCTTGGAGAGGGTGAACATGACCATCTGGAACGGTACAATCATGTTGAACAGGAACAACGTGTACAGCAGCTTTGCAGCCCAGTTGTTCACGCGGACGATCCACCATGCGCACATCGAAGTGCACACCAGAATCAGCGCCACGGAACCGACAGTGATGAGCAGGGTCCAGCCGAAACTGGCAAAGAAGTTCGTGGTATCGAGGCCACGCGTATAGTTTTCAAGTCCAACGAACGCCTTACCGGTCGGCAGGGAGAACGCGTTACGAGAAATATACGCCTTCTGCTTGAAAGAGTTGATGATCACCAGCACGATCGGGAAGATCCACGCCAGCGAAACCACCGCGAACAGTACGGACCACAGTGCGCCGTGCTTGACTTTTTCTCCGGAGTTCATGCCTCCACCTCCTTGCTCGTGGTGAGCTTGTTCTGGATGAGCGCCACGATGGCCACCAGAATGAAGAACAGCACTGCCTTCGCTTGGCCGACGCCTTCCCAGCCCATACGGCCATAGAACGTGCGGGTAATGTTCATTGCCAGACCTTCAGACATGTTCGACGGAGCGCCGTTGGTCAATGCAAGGTTCTGATCGTACAGCTTGAAGCCGTTGGTGACACATAGGAACGAGCATACGGTGATAGACGGCATCATCAGCGGAATGATGATCTTGAACATGGTCTGGGTGCCGTTTGCGCCGTCCACGGAAGCCGCTTCGAGCACGTCGGTCGGCAGCGACTGCATACCAGCGATGTAGATAATCATCATATAGCCGATCTGCTGCCAGCAAACCAAGATGACCAAGCCCCAGAAGCCGTAGGTTGCGCTATACGTCAACGCGCGGCCCCAGTGAGCGAGAATGCCGTTGAGCAGCAGCATCCAGATGTAGCCCAGGATAATGCCACCGATGAGGTTCGGCATGAAGAACACCGAACGGAAGATGTTGGAGCCCTTGATGGCCTTGGTCAGCATGTATGCGATGGCGAACGCGACTACGTTGATCACGATCGTCGTGATGATGGTCAGTGCCGTCGAGAAGCCCAGCGCGTGCAGGAACTCCTTATCGGCAAAAGCCCTCTTGTAGTTTTTCAGACCGACGAATTCGGCGTCGGTGACGGTGGCGAACTTGCAGAAGCTCAGATACACACCCATGATGAACGGGATCACAAACCCGATGATGAACGCGGCGAACGTTGGCAGCGCGAAGAGCGCCCACCACTTTCGTATCGCCTTGCCAGCCATGCTGATCATAGCCTGCCTGCTTTCTTTCCTTCTCCATTCCGCGTACCGCGTCAACGCGGGCGGGAATTCCATTCCCCAGAGGAACCATCCACAGCATTGTTTCCTGTTTCTCCAGTGCTTACATCAGTCATGATAAACGGCATGACTGCAAATGTCAAACGTTGTCATTTTCGCATGTCACGCACGGCAAAATATGAAACGTTGTCACCAAAAACCATCTCTAGAGAACGCTTATATTCCAAGCAATGCCCAACTACCACCACTTTATGAAAACGTTTGTAATGAATAAGTTGCAAATTGGACAAGAACACGGTCTTAATGGTGAGGGGAGGTAGCATTACATTATTCAAGCAATCACTGTACAGGGGACTCGATGAAAAGCAGTAGCATTCAGGATGTTGCGCAACTCGCGCACGTGTCCATTTCCACCGTCTCTCGTTCCTTCACGCGCCCTGACCTGGTGTCGAAAGTCACCAGAGACAAGGTGATGAAGGCCGCGGACGAGCTGAATTTCTCCATCTCGCGTTCTGCCGCGGCCTTGAAAACCGGCCGTGCGCTGCGTATCGCGGTACTCGTCTCAGGCCGGCTCAACCTATGGTTCAGCTCCTCCATCATCGAAGGTCTGAACGAGGTCTTCCACGATGAGGGCTACGACATCTCCATCTACCAGATGTCCAGCACCGAGGAACGCAGCGAGTTCTTCAACATGCTGCCGGTGCGCCGCAACGTCGACGCCGTGATCGTCATTTCCTTCGACATCGCCAGCAACGAAATCAGGCAACTCAGGTCCGTCGATGTGCCAATCATCGGCATCAATTCGAGCTTGCCGGAAGAGCGCGGCTTCAACGCCGCCGTCCGCATCGACGACAAGCAGGGTTCGGAACTCGCCGCACGCCATCTGATGATGCTTGGCCACCGCGACATCGTCTACATCCGTTCCGACCGCGAAGTGACGCTGCACTTCAGCGTGCAGGGCCGTTACGAATCGTTCATGGCATGCTGCCAGGCCAACGGCGTCGAACCGCGCGTGCTTGTCACCGACGCTGGCAGGAACAGGATCAGCAAGGTCGTGACGCAGCTGCTCAGCCTCGACCACATGCCGACGGCCATCGCCTGCCAGGAGGATGGCATCGCGGTGCCGCTGCTGTTCCAGCTGGAACGCAACGGTTTCACCGTGCCGAACGACATCTCCATCATCGGTTACGACGACAGCGTCTACGCGCGCGACCTCGGCCTGACCACCATCCGTCAGACCCCTGTCGAGATGGCCCGCGAAGCGGCCCGCATGACACTCGCGCTAATCGAGAAGCAGCCGCTCGACGAACCGTTCAAGACGTTCCCCGCGCAGCTGATCGTCCGTTCGACCACGATAACGCCCGAATTCTTGCGCACTTTCGGATTCCGGCCCTGACGTAAGAGGGC
>ERZ772969.2170-NODE-2170-length-12888-cov-2.968597_pt1 | contig 12888 bp, 10 predicted proteins | sample MGYA00511676_ERZ772969 | MGnify/ENA primary metagenome ERZ772969 (study PRJEB29015, sample SAMEA2737651) | human gut metagenome | biome: human gut; feature: human-associated habitat; material: faeces | place: China | collected 2012 ...
CACGCCCCTACCACTCTCATTTCACCATTCTTTTTAGAAGCTCTAACGCGGAAAATGTATTACAGCTTGATGCTCTTTTTCTTAGCTTTGCTCTCGTTATTCATTCTGTCAAGCGCAGTAACCACATATCGATATTTGGTTTTGCCATCGACATAAGGTAGTTTATACATCGTTTCCGAAGTGATGGCGACAATCTTGGAAGGATTGTCCAAGTTGACACGCTCACCATTGTTGAAACGGTAAACCACATACTTTGTTGCTACGTCATCCCAATCTTTACCACGAGGTTCTGTCCAAAACAGGATGTAGCCATCGCTTGTCCATACGGGTTTTAGCTTTCGAGGTTTCTTTGGGCGCTTGCCATCAATAAACGGCATCTCGGGTTGCAAGGCCGGGTACTTCCAATAATAGTTGCGAAGAGCCGTTCCGTAGTTACCTACATTATCCACCACAGCCTTGGCATACCACAAAACAGTTCCCTTCACATTCGACATCTGATCATGCAGGCGGAATTTTGCCGGTAGTTGATTGCTATTCGGGTTTTGTAGGTCAGCGTACTTCGCTGTACGATCCACACTCTCGCCAATGTATAAAGGTCGGTTACCGGCATAACGGTTCCACCACCTGATGAGCGTGTCATAATCGGCCGTTGGGTGACCGATTTGCCAATATAACTGCGGAACGCAATAATCTACCCAACCCTTGTTCACCCACAACAAGACATCGGCATAAAGATCGTCATAATTCTGTAGTCCTCGGGTGTTGCTGCCAAGTGTTGGATCATTCTTCTTGTTGCGGTATATACCAAAAGGCGAAACGCCAAATTTCACCCAAGGCTTGCGCTGGTGTATCTTTTCACCCAACTCTTTGATGAACAAGTTGACGTTGTAGCGACGCCAGTCATTGACGTTCTTCAATCCATTATTATAGAGTTGGAATTCGCGACCGTCGGGAATGACTTCACCAGGAGCTGGATAAGGATAGAAATAATCGTCGATGTGCAAACCATCCACATCATAGCGACGCACAATGTCGTCTACCACCTTATAAATATATTCCCTGTTGGCGGGGTCGCCCGGGTTGAGAATAAACTGTCCGGCATACGAAAATACCTTGCCAGGTTGCTTGATGGCAATATGATTGCCGGCCAAAGCGGAAGTACTCTTGGTCTTGGCACGGTAAGGATTAATCCATGCATGCAGTTCCATTCCGCGCTGGTGACACTGCTCTATCATCCATTGCAGAGGGTCCCAAAAAGGATAGGGCGCTTGTCCTTGCACGCCTGTCAAGAAACGACTCCATGGTTCATAACTACTTTGATAGAGCGCATCGCACTCTGCCCTGACTTGGAAGATGATGGCATTGACACCATCCTTCTGCAATTCATCTAATTGATAACGCAACGTGCGCTGCATGTTGGCCGTTCCCATTCCTTCGAACTGACCATTTACACACTGTATCCATGCCCCTCGAAACTCACGTTTCTTCAGATTATCGGCCTTACTTGCCAACAAGTTACTACATACCACGAATAAGAGCAACAGTCTTATCTTGATTAAAAATTTATTCATATTTGTTTTCATCTTTTGCAAAGATAGTGCAAGCCGAAGACAGAGAAAGTTTACTTTCTTTGTTGAGGCGAAGCCTATCTTCTGCAAAGATAGTGGTTGTTGGCTGAACTGCCAAATATATTTGACAGAACGAGCCTCCCCGAAGAATTATCTGATGGCCGCCGCATATTTGCCTAATAATGATTATCTTTGCAGAAAGAACGTAAGAATATGGAAATTAAGAAGGCCGAATTCCTCATATCATCGCCAACCTTAGACAAATGTCCCAAAGACAATCGGATAGAATATGCATTCATCGGACGCTCGAATGTAGGGAAATCCAGTCTTATCAACATGCTCTGCAACCATAAGGGACTGTCCAAGACATCATCCACACCGGGCAAAACCCTTCTCATCAATCACTTCTTGATCAACGATGAGTGGTACTTGGTTGACCTGCCTGGCTACGGATTTGCCAAGAGATCCAAGAAAGTGCAGGCGGATATTGAGAAAATGATTAACACCTACATTCTGCAACGAGATCAGTTGGTCAACTTGTTCGTGCTGATTGACGTGCGTCACGAGCAACAAAAGATAGACCGTGCGTTCATCGATTGGTTAGGAGAAAACGAGATACCCTTCACCATTGTGTTCACCAAAGCCGACAAACTGGGGCCGGTGAAGGCGAAAGCCAATGCAGCTCAGTGGATGGAACAATTAAGAGATGCATGGGAAGAACTGCCACCTTATTTTATTACGAGCTCGGAAAAACGAACGGGCCGCGAAGAGTTGTTGGCTTATATCGATGAAATAAACCAATCACTTCTGTAAACATGGCTGGACCAATACCTTATTTAGACGTTCAGAATCTAACGAAATCTTTCGGCGACCTTGTTTTGTTCAACAACATCTCCTTCTCCGTTGCCGAAGGTCAGCGCATCGGTCTCATCGCCCAGAATGGCACCGGCAAGTCTACCCTGCTGTCGGTTCTTACCGGTAAGGAAGGCAAGGACGGTGGCGAGATTATCATGAAGAAAGATCTCAAGATTGGCTATCTTGAACAGAAGACCCAGTTTGATGAAAACGAATCGGTGTTAGACGCTTGCTTTAATCATCAAGGCGATCCGCAGAAAGTGTTAAAGGCCAAGCAAATACTAACGATGTTGCACATTGATGATCTTGACCAACCCATGGGACAACTGAGTGGTGGACAGCAAAAACGGGTGGCCTTGGCGAACGTTCTGATTACCGAACCCGAACTGTTCATCCTCGATGAGCCGACCAACCATTTGGACTTGGAAATGGTAGAGTGGTTAGAAAGCTACCTGTCGCGGGGCAACAAGACGCTGTTGATGGTGACGCACGACCGCTTTTTCTTGGATCGCGTGTGCAATTCGATTCTTGAATTAGACGACCGAAGCATCTACGCATACCGCGGTAATTACAGTTATTATCTGGAAAAGCGCCAAGAACGCATCGAAAACAAACGGGCGGAGGTGGCGCGGGCCAACAACTTGTATCGCACCGAACTGGAATGGATGCGACGCATGCCACAGGCTCGCGGACACAAGGCGCGCTATCGTGAGGAGGCTTTCTACGAACTGCAACAGGTAGCCAAACAAAAGGTTGAGGAAAGACAAATCAGACTGAAATCGAGCAACGTGTATATCGGTTCCAAGATTTTCGAGTGTCAATATGTATCGAAGGCTTGGGGCGACAAAGTGATACTGAAAGACTTTTATTACAACTTTGCCAGATTTGAGAAGTTAGGCATCATCGGCAACAACGGAACCGGGAAATCAACGTTCATCAAGTTGTTAATGGGACTCGTTGAACCCGACAGTGGGAAGTTCGACATCGGTGAAACCGTTCGGTTTGGCTACTTCTCGCAAGAAGGATTACAGTTTGACGACCAGCAAAAAGTGATTGATGTGGTCAGTGACGTTGCTGAGAACATCAATCTGGGTGGCGGCAAAAGCATGACGGCCTCGCAGCTGCTGCAACACTTCTTGTTCACGCCCGAGCAGCAACACAACTTTGTTTACAAACTCAGTGGCGGCGAATTGCGTAAGCTATACCTTTGCACGGTGTTGATGAAAAACCCCAATTTCCTGGTGCTTGATGAGCCTACGAACGATTTGGACATTCAAACACTGCAGGTGCTGGAAAACTATTTGCAAGACTTTCCCGGGTGTGTGATTGTCATCAGTCACGACAGGTATTTCATGGACAAGGTAGTTGACCACATCTTAGTGTTCAAGGGTGAGGGCGAAATTCAAGACTTCCCTGGCAATTACACGCAATTCAGAGAGTGGAACAGCCTGAAACCCATTGAACAGAAACCTGAGGAAAAGAAGGAGAAGTCCGCTGTCAAAGATTACAGAAGCAATGAAAAGAAAAAGCTCTCTTATAAAGAAAAACGAGAGTTTGAAGCTTTGGATGAGGACATTACAAAGCTGGAGCAACAGATAAAGGACTTAGAAGAAGAGATATGCAGCGGGAAGTTGACCGTTGAAGACCTCACGGCCAAGAGCATGCTGCTACCCACCTTAAAAGAAGAACTGGATGAAAAAAGCATGAGATGGCTTGAATTATCCGAACTATCCTAAGTGTATAGCTCGACACTCCCGCCCCACTCTACTGGCTTTTGTCACTTTTTTTCACGAAAAGGGTGTAGAACATCTTGCCAAGTTTGCTGACATGTAGTTTGAGCAAACCATCCAATGGGTGCGCGAGCGCATCCACCCCGGAAAGCAACGTCTATGACATTGGTGCCAAAAGTCATGGACTTTGGTGCCCAATTCAAATGATTTTGGCATTCAAAGTCCATGCAATTGAAAGCACACTAGACATACCGCTTTTTCAAAGGGCTTTGAGGAGGATACAGACCCTCTGACTGCGTATACTTGGCTTCGGCTCATAATCCGTTAATGCGCAGACCGATTGTTAACTGTCAAATATACATTGCGCATGAACCATGAACCATGATACATGGTTCATGGCACATGATTGACCATCAATGGTTAGCGTTGCAATATCTTGCGACCGTTCGTGACCACAACACCCTTGTAGTTCTTGTTCACCTGCCGGCCGCTGAGGTCGTATATTTTGCCATCACCCACCTTGCCGGCAGCCGTCACATGGTCAATGCCAGTGGTCTTGGCTGTGAAGTAACCCGTGGTGGGGTTAGCCATCTCAATGCCCGTTTTGTTTTCGTCGAACGCAGTGTTGGTACCTTTCAGCTGCCTACAGTCATAAAACATATGTTGACCGTCAACATTTTGACCAACCTTCCAGTTACTGTTGCAGTAAATAGTGGTTAGGGAAGTGCAGCCATAGAACATCCAACTCATGCCGGTGACGTTTTTGGTGTTAAAGTTGCTCACATCGAGCGATGTCAATGCCGAGCAGCCAGAGAACATGTAGTACATGTAGGTGACGTTTTTGGTTTTGAAGTTGCTCAGGTCGAGCGATGTCAATGCCTTGCAGTCAGAGAACATGCTGCTCATGCTGGTTACGTTTTGGGTATTGAATTTGCTCACATCGAGTGATGTCAATGCTTTGCAGCCAGAGAACATTTCTCTCATGTAGATGACGTTTTGGGTATTGAAGTTGCTCACATCGAGCGATGTCAATGTCTCGCAGCATAAGAACATCCAGCTCATGTTGGTGACGTTCTGAGTGTTAAAGTTGCTCACATCGAGCGAAACCACTGCCTGGCAGCCAGCGAACATGCCCCCCATGTCGGTGACTTTTTTGGTATTGAAGTTGCTCACATCGAGCGATGTCAATGCCTGGCAGCCAGCGAACATGTCGCTCATGTTGGTGACGTTTTGGGTGTTAAAATTGCTCAGGTCGAGCGATTTCAATGCCTTGCAGCCAGAGAACATGCCTCTCATGTAGATGACGTTTTCTGTATTGAATTTGCTCACATCAAGCGATGTCAATATCTCGCAGTTACGGAACATATACGCCATGTCGGTGACTTTTTCGGTGTTCAGGTTCCGTATGCCCTCGATATCTTGCAAATTGACACAATATGCGAACCAAGATTTGGTGCTGATGGGACGGTACTCGGAAAAGGAGGCGTCGAACACAACGTGCTTGATACTTCTCTGGCGATTAAAATAATCACCTGCCCAAGCGGGTTTCTCTCTATTGGGCATGTCGTAGATGCGACCATGGTCCTGACGGGTGGCGCGCTGATTGTCATAATAAAAAGTGAGCGTCTGGTCGGATGTTAATACGGCATAAGCCTCTTGTGCTGCCACAGGTAGGCTACCCGTGACCGCCAAAAGAGCAACGAGGAGGGAACGTAGATAATTTCTCATGATGATTGGTTTTAAATGAATAAGAAGAGGCCATCTGTCCGTCTTGTTTCCCAAAGGGTGGTGCTGGCAAACGCGTGACCGTGATTAACTATCAATTGCGGATTGCAGTAAACATTCATCTTTTCGTGAACAGATGATGTTCCTGCACCGGAAATCTCACCTTGCCCATATCGGTTGCGTGTGTCAGAAGGTGAATACGAACACAAAATTAAATATAAAAACCAGAAAAACAACGGATTACCCTAAAAATATTTGGATGGTCAATCGTTTAAAGTGAGTTTCAAGTGAGTGAGCCGCCACCTACATTAGAAAATGAGATTGAGCGTCATGTTATTTTGCAGATATTCTAAAGGTGTACACAGCGTGTAGTTAAAAATCACTATATTTGCCGGAGCAACCCTTTATTTTTAAAACATTGATGGAAAAATCCGATTCCGACCGTCAGCGAGAACAGTCCATTTACCGTGTCACTATTGCTGGCAGCATCATCAATGCTGTGTTGCTGGCATTGAAGTTCACGGCTGGAATCTTGGGCGGATCGGCTGCCATGATTGCTGATGCCGTGCATTCGCTGTCCGACTTCATGACCGACATCGTGGTGTTACTGTTCGTTAAGCTCGGCAACAAGCCGCAAGACGAGAATCACGACTATGGGCATGGCAAATACGAGACGTTGGCCACTGCCCTCATCGGCATTGCCTTGATGGGCGTGGGTGCCATGATTTGCTACAACGGCCTGACCAAGACGTGGGCTGTCGTTAACGGTGAGCAACTGAGGTCGCCGGGGATGATAGCCTTCATTGCGGCCATCGTGAGCATCGCACTGAAGGAGTGGGCCTATCGGTTCACCGAAAAGGTGGGGCGCGAGGTAGGCTCCCAGGCCGTGCGGGCCAATGCCTGGCACCATCGGTCGGATGCCCTGTCGTCCATCGGAACGGCCTTCGGTATCGGTGGCGCCATTCTCTTGGGTGCGCAGTGGGCGGTACTGGACCCACTGGCAGCCATCATCGTGAGCTTCTTCATCTTGAAAGCGGCCTACGGACTGATTGTTCAGGCCACCAATGAACTGTTGGAGAGTAGTTTGCCCAAAGACGTTGAGGCGCAAATGGTGGCACTGGCGGCCGAGGAGGAGGGTGTGGCGGACATCCATAACCTGCGCACGCGCCGGCTTGGTAACAAGATAGCCATTGAGATGCACGTGCGAATGCCGGGCGAGATGTCGCTCTATGAGGCGCATGAGAAGGCCACCCGCATTGAAAAACGGTTGCGCGAGCAGTTTGGTGAGCATACCCACATCGCCTTGCATCTGGAGCCTTTGAAGGTGAATGGCTGTTATGTGAGTCCGAAAGAAATGAACCAACACAGCCGCACGTCAACACAGTCTTGAATGCGGGCATAATGAATTGTGAGTCAAAAGATTAAGATTGGAAATCAAAAGGAATGGTCATTGATGCTACCAGCTGCGACCTTTGATTTCAGCAGCTTTTTCATTTGATTTCAACAACTTTTTCCTTTGATTCAACAGCAGCGAAAGCACTCGGCTTTCGCCTGTGTTTTTAGATTCAAAAAAATTGCTCAAAATATACTGAGGCTGATGTTTCAAGTCAGTTTTGTTAGATTTTGAGTTTGTCACTACCCGCGGCTTTCAAACTCATGTCCAGTCCCTTCACGCTGTGGGTGAGCGCGCCGAAGGAGATAAAGTCAACCCCCGCTTTGGCGTATGGAATCATGGTGTCGAACGTGATGCCGCCACTCGATTCGGTTTCGCAGCGTCCGTTGACCTTTTCTACGGCCTGACGGGTTTGCTCGGGCGTGAAGTTGTCGAACATGATGCGGTCGCATCCCTCGGCCAATGCCTCCTCCAACTCTTGGAAATTACGCACCTCACACTCTATCTTCAGGTTCTTACCATGCTCCTTGCAATACTTCTTGGCGCGCGAGATGGCGTTGCGAACACCCCCACAAAAGTCGATATGGTTGTCTTTGAGCAGAATCATGTCGAACAATCCGATACGATGATTCATGCCCCCGCCTATCTTCACCGCCTCTTTCTCGAGCATGCGCATGCCCGGTGTGGTTTTTCTTGTGTCCAGCACGCGTGTCTTTGTGCCAGCCTCAATCAAGGCTTGCTGGTAGCGGTGCGTCATGGTGGCGATGCCGCTCATGCGTTGCAGGATGTTCAACACCAATCGCTCGGTCTGCAAGAGGCTACGCTCGCGCCCTTTAACCGTCAGCACGATGTCGCCCAGGTGGACGTGCGTACCATCGGGTATGTGTATCTCGACCTCCAAGTTGGGATCAAAACGATGGAACACCTCTTGGGCAATGTCTGCGCCAGCCAATATTCCTTCCTCTTTGATGAGTAGCTTACATTCGCCCATGGCATCGGCAGGGATGCAGCACAGCGTGGTGTGGTCGCCGTCACCAATATCTTCACTGAAGGCGAGGTCAAACAATTTGTCGTTCAATTCTTGTACGGAGAGCATGATTTCTTGATTTTGTGATGATGAAAAATGATGAGTTGACTGGCATATAGTCGTGTGAGAAAAGGTCAGAGTCCCAGCTTCTTGGATATCTCCAGCATGCGGTTGATGGGGCGAATGGCCTTTTGAGCCACGTCGGCAGGAACCTCTATGGTGGGCCATTCGTACTTCAAACAGTTGTATAGCTTGCGCATGTTGATGAGCTTCATGTAGTTGCACTCGTTGCAAGCGCAGGTGCTATCGTTGGGAGGAGCAGGGATAAATGTTTTCTGCGGAGCCGATTTCTGCATCTCATGCAGGATGCCGCTCTCGGTAGCCACGATAAATTCTTTCGCATCATCGGTGATGCTGTATTTCAACAAGGCTGCCGTGCTGCCCACCTTGTCGGCCAATTTAACTACAGGTCCTTTGCATTCGGGGTGTGCTAAGATTTTGGCACCGGGATGTTCGGCCTTGAGTTGGAGAATCTTTTCTACCGAAAACTTCTCGTGCACATGGCAGGCACCCTTCCAAAGTAGCATGTTACGGCCGGTCAGACTGTTGATGTATCCGCCCAAATTCTCGTCGGGACCGAAGATAATCGGGGTGTCTTTGGGGAATGATTCAACGATTTGGCGTGCGTTGCTGCTGGTTACCACCACGTCGGTGACGGCCTTTGTGGCAGCAGTGGTGTTGACATAACTAATCACGGTGTGGTCGGGATGTGCCTCAACAAACTGCTTGAACTCGTCAGCCGGACAACTCTCGGCCAGCGAACACGAGGCGTTGAGGTCGGGTACCAGCACCTTCTTGTCGGGACAGAGTATCTTATTGGTCTCGCCCATGAAGTGAACGCCGCACATGACGATAATCTCAGCATCAGTGGTGGCAGCCTTTTGCGCCAGTGCCAAGCTGTCTCCCACGAAGTCGGCGATGTCTTGAACGTCGCTCTCTGTGTAATAGTGAGCCATGATGATGGCATTCTTCTCTTTGCACATCCGGCGTATCTCAGCCTTGATGTCTGTTCCTTCTGGGATAGGCTCGTTGACAAAGCCTTTTTCCTTCCATTCTTGTTTAATCATAATGTATTGTATAAGTGCCTATTAGAGGTCGTAGGCATGTTTGGGATAATCTACCGTATAGTGCAGTCCTCGGCTCTCTTTGCGCTCGATGGCCTGCCGTGTAATGAGGTAACCCACGTTGATGATGTTGCGCAGTTCGCAGATATCTCTGGTGGCTTTGACGCGTTTGAACAGCTCTTCGGTCTCCTCGTAGAGCAGATCGAGGCGTTTCCAAGCACGATGTAGACGCAGGTCGCTCCGCACGATGCCCACATAGTTGGACATGATTTGTCCCACTTCGCGCTCGTCTTGGGCGATGAGCACCTTCTCTTCGTTGCTCATTGTACCTTCATCATTCCATTCTGGCACCTTATCGTTGAACTGATAGTCGTCGATAACGCGCACGGCATGTTCGGCAGCCGACTTGGCATAAACCACAGCCTCGATGAGTGAGTTGCTGGCCAAGCGGTTTCCACCATGCAAACCGGTGCATGAGCATTCGCCCACCGCATAGAGTCGGTGGATGGAACTCTCGCCATTGAGGTCAACCTTGATGCCTCCGCACATGTAATGTGCGCTGGGACAGACGGGGATGTACTCCTTGGTGATGTCGACACCTATGGTGAGACACTTGGCGTAGATGTGCGGAAAGTGCTTTTTGGTCTCCTCCGCATCTTTGTGAGTGACGTCCAAACAAACGTGGTTAAGGCCGTGGAGCTTCATCTCTCGGTCAATGGCGCGGGCCACAATGTCACGCGGAGCCAGTGACAATCGTTTGTCGTACTTCTGCATAAACTCCTCGCCATTGGGCAAACGCAGCACGCCACCGTAACCTCTCATGGCCTCGGTGATGAGAAAGGCGGGGTGAGTTTCGGCCGGATTGTAAAGCACCGTGGGGTGAAACTGCACGAACTCCATGTCCTTGACCGTTCCCTTGGCCCGATAAACCATGGCAATGCCATCGCCCGTGGCGATGTTTGGATTGGACGTGGTGGCATACACAGCACCCGTTCCGCCTGTTGCCATCAAGGTGACGCGGCTCAAGAAGGTGTCTATCTTATGGGTGTCGGGATCCAAGACGTAAGCGCCGTAGCACTCGATGTCGGGCGTTTTGCGCGTCACCTCAATGCCCAAATGGTGCTGGGTGATGATTTCAACAGCGAAATGGTTTTCCAACACGGTGATGTTCTTGTTGGCTCTCACGGCATTCATCAATCCTCTTTGAATCTCAAAGCCCGTATCATCCTTGTGGTGTAATATTCTGAATTCGCTGTGTCCGCCCTCCCGATGCAAGTCGAATTGGCCTTCTGGGGTCTTGTCGAAGTTGACTCCCCACTTCACCAAGTCGTCAATGGCCTTGGGAGCGTTGCGCACAACATGTTCAACCGCTTTGCGGTCGGAGATGAAGTCGCCCGCAATCATCGTGTCCTCAATGTGCTTTTCGAAGTTGTCTACCTTCAAATTAGTCACCGAGGCGATGCCTCCCTGTGCTTTGGACGTGTTGGTTTCGTCCAGCGTAGTCTTGCATACCAAGACCACTTTACCTTTCCCACTGTTGGCAACTTTCAGTGCAAAGCTCATGCCTGCTACTCCACCGCCTATAATGAGGAAATCAAATTTGCGTATCATGATGTGTTATATGATGTTCATTTACCGGTTGATGCAAAAGTACTAAAAAACTTTTATATGTGTAACCTGCGTTACAAAAAGCCAAAGAGAGAGACCGTAGCCTGCCTCCTGGTTGCTCATTTTATGTCGTTTTCTGCTTTCTCATAGCCAAAGCCTTATCTTCTGCCGCCTCCATGAGTTCGCGTTCGCCCGGTCCTTTGTCGTTGATACCGCAGAGATGCAGGATGCCATGGATGATCACGCGGTAGAGTTCTTCCTCGTAGGGCTTGCTGAAACGTTCTGCGTTGGTGCGCACCGTGTCCAGACTGATGACGATATCACCGTTGAGAATGTCGTCCTCGTCGTAATCAAATGTGATAACATCGGTGTAATAGTCGTGTCCCAAGTACTCGTTGTTCACTTCCAGAATCTTCTCGTCGTCAACGAACATATAGCCCACCTCTCCTATCTTGCGTCCGTAGGTGGCTGCTACGGCCTTGATCCAAGCGGATGTTTCGCGCTTTTTAATCTTCGGCATCTTCACGCCGTCTGTGTTATAGGTAATCATATAAAAACCATTTTTCGGTTTCCACTCGCATGAGTGTGTCTGTTAGATCTATTTTGAATGATCTGTTTTTCGTTGGGGAAGAAACATGGATGCATCAGCACCATGGTGCAAGAGCTCGCGCACGAGGGACGAACTCACGCTGGCCATCCCTGGATTGGCAAAGAGTAGGATGGTGTCGATGCCGCCGATTTGCCGATTGATGTCGGCTTGTTCGCGCTCGTACTCAAAGTCTTTCACTGACCGAACACCTTTGATGAGATACTTGGCGCCTTCTCGTTTGGCGAAATCTACGGCCAAGTCGTGATACGACTTCACGCTGACGCGCGGCTCATCGGCATACAAATCGCCAATGGCCTTGACGCGTTCTTCCTCGCTGTATCTATATTTTTTTTGCATGTTTACACCCACACCGATGACCAAGCGATCAAACAGGGGCAAGATGCGACGCACGATGGAGTCGTGTCCGATGGTGTAGGGATCGAAACTGCCTACGAAAATGCCGATTTTGGGATTGCTATCCATGTTTTCTTCCTTGTCGTTAAGTAAACAGTCCGGGTTCCATCAAGTTGCCTTTGTAAAGATCTCTTCCTAGATGTTCGTAGGCCAAATGAGTGGCCATACGCCCTCTTGGCGTTCGCTTGATGAATCCTTCCATGATGAGGAATGGCTCGTACACCTCTTCCACCGTACCCGTATCTTCGCCAATGGCGGTCGCAATGGTGCTTAGTCCTACGGGACCGCCCCGGAACTTGTCGATGATGGTGAGCAAGATTTTGTTGTCTATCTCGTCCAGGCCATATTGGTCGATGTTCAATGCCTGCAGGGCAAACTGTGCGATGCGGGTGTTGATGCTGCCATTGCCCTTGACTTGTGCGAAATCGCGCACCCTTCTCAGCAGTGCGTTGGCGATACGAGGTGTGCCTCTGGAGCGGCGTGCAATCTCGTAAGCGGCATCCTCGTCGATGGGTACGTTGAGAATGTTTGCGCTGCGCCTGATGATTTTCTGCAATGTTTCGGGCGCATAATACTCCAAGTGCATGTTGATGCCGAAACGAGCACGCAGCGGTGCCGTCAGCAGTCCGCTTCTTGTGGTGGCTCCCACCAAGGTAAACGGGTTCAAGTCTATTTGGATAGAGCGCGCCGACGGCCCCTTGTCAATCATGATGTCGATGCGATAGTCTTCCATGGCTGAGTAAAGATACTCTTCGACTACAGGCGACAGACGGTGAATCTCATCGATGAACAGCACGTCGTTTGGCTCGAGTGAGGTCAATATGCCAGCCAAGTCGCCCGGTTTGTCGAGCACTG
>ERZ772969.2176-NODE-2176-length-12842-cov-3.909674_pt1 | contig 12842 bp, 16 predicted proteins | sample MGYA00511676_ERZ772969 | MGnify/ENA primary metagenome ERZ772969 (study PRJEB29015, sample SAMEA2737651) | human gut metagenome | biome: human gut; feature: human-associated habitat; material: faeces | place: China | collected 2012 ...
ATGAAAACAGGGAATTTAGACGCTTTTTTTAGGGAAAAGTGCTTGACAAAAAACACCTACCGCGGGGACGGACTGAATCTGTATGCCTACTGAGTCAATAACGCGGCGCGCTATGTAGATCTGAGTGGGCATAAAAAACAGTATCATTCTCAGATAAGGTTGAGGGGTATGCAGCAGAGCAAATGGTATTTGCAAAAGAGCATGGGGGCGTTTATTATGATATAATATATGCCTATAACTGCCGCAACCAGTGTATCAGAGAAAAAAGAAAGCTTTGGGCATACCGGATGCAGACCATCCGGTATGCCTACGACGTGGCGGGAAGGCTGGTCAGAAGAATTGTTCCTTCCGGAAAACAGATGGGATGGTGTAGTGGTAAAGCTCTTGACAAATGAAGAATGGTTTTTAGAATAAGACAAGTTTCTGGAGGCATAGAATCTCAAATAGGAATGGGGGATGCTTTGGATATTCTGATTGTGAAGACACATTAAGTGACAGGATGAAACAGTATATTTCCCAAATTGGGGAAACGAAATATTAAAAGTTTTGATACATCCTTTACGGTGGCAGGATGTTACGGTAACTTAGATGCAGGACAAAATAGAGAAATCCTGAAATTACAATAAGAAGCAAGCTCGTAGGACGGGTTCAACTGGCTGAAATCAAAATAGTAAAAATCAAGAGGAAGAAGAATGCAGAAAAAAGTAGCATATCATGTTGCAATCGATCTTCGTTTATCGGGGGATGATGAAGATATTGAGGGCAGAACCAAAAGAGAATGCGACATCATTTCATTTCAGCGTGAGCTGGCTCGTTCTTTTGTAAGAGAACAACCGGATATGAAGTTATTTGATATTTATATTGCTGACGGATATTCGGGAGTGAACCTTGGCCGACCAGATTTCAAAAAAATGATGGAGGAGCTTGAAGAAGGGAATGTAAATTGTGTTGTTGTAAAGGATTTATTTGGATTTGGACGAGATTATATGGAAGCCGGGCGGTTTACTCAAAGACCTTCCCGGCTTTTTCTGTGCGTTTTATTGCGATTACAGACTGGTATTGTCCGGGTTCCTTTTATCACAGCCCGAGGCGACGAAGGAGGCGATCTAAATGGCAAGAGTATCTAAGAGAAGGACGGTGATTTTGGATGATCGAAGTACAATCAATTATGGAGAAGAAAGAGTTTTTCGAGTGGGAATTTATGCGAGATTATCAGTGGACAGCACAGAAAAGAAAAATGAATCCATTGAAAGTCAGATAGAGATTGCACGCAAATATATTGAAAGCTTGCCCAATATGATGATCATAGAAGTGTATTCTGATCTGGGAACAACCGGAACAAATTTTGAGAGACCTGATTTTCAGAGAATGCTGCAGGATATTCGGAAAAAGAAAATAAACTGTGTGGTGGTAAAAGATTTTTCACGGTTTGCGCGTGACTATATTGAGACCGGGAATTATCTAGAAAAGATTTTTCCGTTTCTGGGAGTGAGATTTATTTCTGTGACGGATCGTTATGACAGTGCGAGTCCAATAGACAGTAACGGAAAAATGAATGTCAACTTGAAAAATATTGTGAATGAGTTGTATGCAAGAGATATTGCACAGCGTGTTGAAGGTTCTAAAAGGGCAAAACTGGAAAGTGGAAGCTATGTTGGTGGTATTCCGGTGTATGGATATGAAAAACATAAAATTCAGGATAAATATGTGTTGTCTCAGGAGAAGGGAACGAGTGAGATTGTCCATAGGATCTATGAGATGTATGGTTCGGGAAAGAGGATTTCAGAAATCATAAAAGCTCTATATGAGATGAAAGTACACAGACCGACAGAGTATCAAAAAACAAAATATGTCTATTGTCAAAAAGGAGAAACATTAAAACAATGGTCGGAAGTGACTTTGGCAGCGATGTTGACAAATCCAATTTATATTGGGACCTTGATTCAGAAAGGCGGGAAGGTAAAACAACCAATTATCATTGAGAATGCACATGAGGGAATCGTGTCGAAAGAATTGTTTTATAAAGTGACTGCAGATTTTGAAAAGAGAAAAGGTGAGAAAAAGATTTTTTACGATAAAGAGTCACAGGATCCGGATATTTTTCAGAATATCTTGTATTGTGGGGAGTGTGGTCATAAGTTAAGGAGAATTTGCACGTCTAAAAAGCAATCCTATCATCAGGTATTAAGAAGATATGTATATGGATGTCCGAATATTGGAAGGATTGATGAGGAGAAATGTAAGAACCATTTTATTCCGCAAAAAACGTTGGAAGAAGTTATCGTGCAGGTGCTGAAAAAAGAATTTTTGCTCAGTGATATGAAAAAAAAGCAATATATTTCATTTAATCGTGAAATAGCACAGAAGAAAAAAAAACAGCTTCTTCGCGAACAGAAAGAGTCGGAAAAACAAATGGAATGTATTGGGTTGGAGTTAAGCAGGGCTTATATGGAATATCGTCAGCGCAAGATTACGAAAGAATATTTTTTGAATTATAAAGAGAAAATGGAAGGAATAAAAGCCGTTTTAAAGCAGTCAGTCGAAGATCTGCAGGAGAAACAAAATCAGATAGATGAGAGCGTAGAGAATGTGAGTAAGATGATTCGTGCTTTAATGAGATGTAAAGGGGGAGAACTGTTAGATCATGATCTAGTTCATACTTTCATCAAACGAATTGATGTGTATGCAGATGCTGGGGTGGAAATACAGTTTTATTTCCGAAAGTCTGAACTGTTAATGGAGGAGAGAGGGGAGAGGTAATGTGGATGAGCTGCGAATTGCGTTGTATATGAGATTATCTATGGAAGATAAGGATATGGAGGAAGAAAGCAATAGTATATTAAATCAAAGACTTTTGCTGAGAAGATTTGTACTAGACAATTTTACGGATGTTAAAACGGTAGTGGAGGAATTTGTGGATGATGGATATTCAGGAACGAATTTTAACCGTCCTTCCGTTAAGGAATTATTGGAGGATGCGAAAGCGGAAAAGATCGATTGTATCATAGTGAAGGATTTTTCGAGATTTTCCAGAGATTACATAGAAATGGGAGCGTACTTGGAGCAGATATTTCCCTTTCTGGGAGTGAGATTTATTTCCGTGAATGATCATTATGACAGTAATGGTCATATTGGAAAATCAGCAGGTATGGGCACAGCTTTTAAATATTTGGTTAATGACCTATATGCCAAGGATATTTCTGTAAAAGTAAAATCTACGCTGGAAATGAAACGTGAAAAAGGGATCTATGTCAATGGAAGTACGCCATTTGGATATATCAAGTCCAAAGAGGATTGTCATTTGCTTGAGCCGGTAGAACCGGAAACGGGAATCATCAGAAGAATATTTCAAATGACATTGGAAGGGTATTCTTCCAGTAAAATAGCAAAGCTATTTAATGAGGAAGGGATCATGACGCCATTGGAATCTAAAATCAAGCGTGGAATTACTGCGATGAAGCCGAAAGGGAATAGATTTTTGTGGGATGGTTCTACGATTTGTCAGATGCTGCGGAATAATTTTTATGCAGGAGATTGGGTGTATGGAAAATATGAAACAGATACGGTTGGTGGAAAGGCAAGACTAAAACCAAGAAGTGAGTGGAAGATATATGACGATCATCATGAGGCGATTATAGACCGGGAGACCTTTGAGCTAGTGCAGAAAAACAGAGGAAGAAAAAAGTCTGTGCAAAAGAGGGAGAAGCATCCATTGACGGGAAAGATAGTTTGTGGGTGCTGTGGTAAAAATCTGAAAATTGAACATTCGCTGAATCCATATTTTTTCTGTGCAACCAGATATAAAACCGATTCACCGGAATGCGTGAAGAAAGTAAATGTGATGTTTCTGGAGCAGATGATTTTATATATGCTGCAGCAGGAGATTTTGAAACAGGGGGAGTGTGTGACATGGAGGCAGGAGTGTGGAGAAAAATTAAAGGTGCGAGATCCGGGTGCTGCAGGGGAGATCAACAGAATTGATGTAGAAGAAGCATGGTTGGAAAAAGAGAAGCTTGAGGGGTATGAGAAGTACAGGAGAAAAGAAATTTTAGCTGAAGAGTATCGGAAGATTCGGGACGATTTGAAGAAGAAAGAGGAAAAATTGATTGGAGAGAAAGGTCGATCAGAAGATAAACTGGAGAAGAGAAAGGATAAGGTTGTTCAGAGGGAAGGAGAAGGAAGACAAGGATGGGGAGGATGTGATATTGCAGAGTTAGATCAGGATGTGGTGGATGCGTTTGTGCAGAAGGTTGTTGTGTGGAATGAGAAGAGGATAGATATTGAGTGGAACGATAGCTGAAGCTTGCATGGGTTGAATAGTAAAGTTCATTATGCAAAAGTGACAGAATCTGATAGATACAATGATCATGGTCAAATTTTCAGCACTTTTCAGCTGCAATTATTTAACAAAGAAGCTTTGTTTTTTCTAACAATAGCTTAACTCACCCTGCCATTTCTGAGCCATTCAGAGACCCAAATCCTCAAAAATTATTCAAAAATTTCTCTGCAACTATTTGACACAAGAGGGCATACTCCGAGGTAATGACGTATACCTTTACGGAGAGAAATTAAAGGCGTATCTGATTCGCGGGGCACGGCGCAATCTTGTGCCGACAGGGAGCACGGCAGGGGCGGTGCAGTGGCCGAACCCGCAGCTTGGCTGGGGCACGCTCTGTCTGTCGGAGAGCATTCCGTTTTAGAAAAATCCGGGAGGTTTCCAAAAACAAAAGGATTCCTTCCGGATTTTTCCATGCATAGAGCGAGGGTCATTTTCTGCAAACCTATTTGTTTTAAGTATGAAATGTAAATATAATACAAGCAGTATGAGGTTCGCGTATGCAGGGAGAACATCCTGAAAACTAGAAAGGTTTGAGGAATATTTTCTTTGCATTTCGTAAATGTAAATGGAAGGAAATGTGGATACTATGGAAGTAAAGCTATTTTGGAAATCTGTCATAAGAAGAACGGGAAGCCTGCTGTTGTTGCTGGCTTTGGTTGCTGTCTCAACCTTCGGCTTCATGTTGCGGGCAGTGGAGTATCTGGCTGTGAATCAGGAAATTGGACGCATTTCCAGAGAATATCGTCCTGTCGGAACCTTGTCCGCGCCAGAATGGGAGGTAACTGAGGGAGCCATGTCCGTTATGGAAAGCTCCTACGTGGAATTGGCAGATGTCAATCGTTTCTGCCCGGCGGTTCTTTCTGATCTCTATAATGCGGATCTGGATGGATATGTCTAGGAGTGGGGAGATGCGGAGAGATACAGACTGACAGGCGCTACGGAATTGATGGCCTGGGGGAAGGTAGTTGCTGCATCAGATACGGAAGATCCCAATGTGAGGATCTATGATTTTCGGATTCAGAAAGGAGTTTATGGATATCCGGAGTATATACAACCGGAACAGCAGATCTGGTTGAAGTTTGTATTCCATGAGGATGAGGAGGGGTCAATGCCTGTTCTGGAAACGGGAAAAACTTATCTGATCAAAGGACGTCCCTCTCCGGACGATAATGTCCAGACGAAACGGCTTACGGTCCGCCTGCTTCCGCTAGAGGAAGGTGTGTGGTTCCTGGAGGGGGAGCCGGATGGAGGAATAGCAGAAAAATATCTGGGGGAGAATTTTGAACTTCAGGAGCGGAACCGCCATGCCCTGACAGCTGTGACCACCAGGGATATGACTGTTATGCCGCAGGTGCAGGAGGCCTCAAAGGATTTTTACATGGAGGAGGGTCGGTGGATCACGAGACAGGATCAGGAGGAGGGAAACCGGGTCTGTGTGATACACAAGGAATTTGCCAGTGTGCGGGGATTATCCGTGGGAGATTCCCTGACGATGACCTTCCAGAACAGGATTGACAGAGGCTTTGGATATGCAACGCCCCAGGAGGACGTCTGGGAATCCGGAGAGAAGACAGAAGCGACGTTGGAGATCGTTGGGATTTACGGAAGGATGTATGGAGGGAGCGGTGAAGATTACCAGATGGGTGATTGCAATTATATTTATGTCCCGGACAGCTGCATCCCGGAGCATTATGCAAAAGGAGATGAAATTGAGAAAGGGAAGTTCAGCTTTGTGCTGGCGGATCCGGGGGAAAAGGATTTGTTCCTTCAGGAAATGGAAGAACCGTTAGCTTCTCTGGGTATCTCCATTTCTTTCGTGGAAAATAACTGGGAAAATTTTTACCAGTCGGCCCGATCCGTAGAACAGGGGAGCTTTTTTGGTCTGATCATCTTTGGAATCCTGCTGGTTCTGGCTTTCGCTGTGGTGGCGTTTTTGTATACATGGCAGAGGAGAAAGGAGTGCGCTGTTGCAAGAGCTATGGGTATATCAGCAAAGAAGACGGCGGTCTGTGCCTGCCTGCCCCTGACGATCCTGGGAATACCCGGGATTCTGGCTGGCGGCCTATTGGCATGGGAGTTTGGGCTAGGTAAGGCTGGAGAGACGCTGGCGGCATTGGAGGTCGGAGGGAAGACAGATCTTTCCTGGCTTTGGTTCTGGGGGATCCTCCTGATGGTGTGGCTGCTGTTAGATGCAGCGCTGCTGATCGGAAGTCTGATTCAAACCAGAAAACCAGTGCTGGAGGTGCTTTTGGGAAGGAGGCAGAGATGAGGAAAACTGCCGATAGGACAAAGGAAATGTCCATCCTGGCTTTGATCCGGTTTACCTGGCATCATCTCTGCCGGTTCTCCCTGCGGTCTTTTCTGGCTCTGCTGGCAGCGACAGGCTTCTTTGCCGCTTCCTGCTGGCTCGGGAATTCTGTACAGTCAGGAGAACGGGAGGCAGAGCGACTGTACCTTTCCACTGTGGTAGAAGCAGCGATCACAAAAAAGAATTCTACAGATATGGTATCAGGGAATGGGGGCGTATATATCGAAAGCAGGACGGTACAGGAGATTCTGGATACCGGATTTGTGAAGGACTATACTCTGATTGCCGGATGTGACGGGACGATAGGCAAAGGGGAGGATGATCCGTGGAGCTATGTCATGTTTACAGGTGTGGGGGAGGTGGAGAAAAGCCTTCCTAAAATGGGGGATGGGATTCAGATCCGGTATGGCGCTGGATATGGACCGGAGTTGTTTTGTGCAGATCATGCCAAAGCAGGCGGATCTGACCAGCGGACAGAGATACCCGTCATCTTCCTGACGGACTGGATGGCAGAAACGCTGGGAGTCGTCCCCGGGGAGACGCTACAGATCGGAAACAGCAATGATTCTGTCAGCTTGTCTGCAGAACTGGGAGGTGTGTACACCGGAGGGGATATAGGAGTTCTGGCGCCGCTGTCTGTTCTGGAAGCTTTGGGAAGTGGGAGGCTTTCTTACAAGGCAGCAGAGTTTTCATTGGATCCGGAGAAAAACCGCCAGTTGGAGGAATTCCGTCAAAAGGGCAGAGAGATCGCAGAAGCGCTGGATGCGGGGGCGGTGCCGTTGTCCCTTGTCATCTGGGACGGAGAGCTGCGGCGGGCAGTGGAGCCGATGGAGAGGAACATTACCCTGATGAAGATTCTTTATCCAATAGCCAATGCGGTGTCCTTTCTGGCGGCTTTTGGACTTTCCATTCTGTTTCTGTTCCAGCGGCGGCGTGAGGCGGCAATCATGCGCATCCTTGGCATAGGGAAGCTGGTTACTCGAATGGTACTGGTTCTGGAGCTTCTGGCAGTAGATCTGGCAGGGTTACTTCTGGGGGCAGGAATCTGTGTATTTCTGATTGACGGTGCTGATCCTAGTGTGTTTCTTGTGGCGGCGGAATGTTATTTTTCAGGCTGCCTGTTGGGAAAGCATAGCGGGGGCGCTTTTGGTGACTCATAGAAGCCCCTTAGAGCTTCTTCAGGAGAAAGAATAGAAAATGGTTGCGTAAATGGAACATGAGATTTTATAATATAAGGAGATAAGAGGAAACAATATGGCTACATTAACCTTAGAACATATTTCATACAGATACAAGAAAGCCGACAAGGATGTCTTAAAGAACGTCAGCTGCCACTTTCAGAGTGGCGAGATGGCAGCAGTCATCGGACCCTCCGGCTCCGGAAAGACCACCCTTCTGTCCATACTGGCAGGACTGGACGAGCCGTCAGCCGGGAGCATTACCAGGGATGGGGAGGACGTGTTGGGGATGGACCGTGACCTGTGGAGGAGGCAGGAGGTGTCGGTGATCTTCCAGTCCTTCCAGCTGTTCCCGTTGCTGACGGTGCTTGAGAACGTGATGTTCCCACTGGAACTGAAGGGGGTACCCAAGAAGGAGGCGGCCCGGCAGGCGAAGGAGAACCTGAAGGTGGTGGGGCTGGATCCGGAGAAGTACAAACGCTACCCCTCCAACTTGTCGGGAGGCGAGCAGCAGCGTGTGGCGATTGCCCGGAGCTTATCGGGAGGCGCGCGAATCCTTCTGGCAGATGAGCCTACTGGGAATCTGGACGGGGAGAACACGAAGAATATCATTTCCATCTTCCAGAACCTGGCGCATGAGCTTGATTACTGCATCATCGTGGTGACCCATGACCAGGAGATTGCGGCTATCTCAGACGCTGTGTGGAAGATGTCGGACGGGGAACTTATGTATTATGATGGAACACATGCATAGGTTCCGGCAGGGAGGGACCGATTCAAACAGTATAGTATACAGTCCTTGGAGAGGCAACAGAAGATATGCTGGATACTTTAAATGGATTTGATGCAAATCGTAAAAGAGATATTCAGAATATGATCAAGTTTTTTCAAAGTGGGATGGCGAGGGATATTTTTAATGATAGAAACGGAACAGAATATGAAATATCTGTGGAAACTGTAGATGCGACAACATCGGTCTATTCAGGTCGAGGCAGTGAAACGGTATGAAGAAATGCTGTCCCAGCCGTTATCAAGCTGGCATAGGAAATAATAGAGAGGTGTATAAAGTAATGAGGATAGGAAATGGACATTTTCAACCAGAAGCATTGTATGAGAAACAGGTAAATAGTATGGAAAACTTTTCTGATACGATGAATAAGATAAGAAATCGTAATATTGGGGCAAGAGACTCGTATGTAAAGAGTACAGGCTATAGTAATTTGGGAGTTTATACCAAGGATCGTATAGCTCAAGATTTGAAATTACCACTGGAAACAGAAAGGTATAGAATTGAAGATGCTACTTATACGGAGGGAGTCCCGGCATATGATATTATAGACAAGGAAACAGGGAAAAGCCTTTATATACGGGAGGATGAATTGGCAATTCAAAAAGATGAAAAAACTGGAATGGAGTTTTTGATTAACATGGATCAGCCATTTTCGTATAATGTTACAATTACAAATGAATTAAAAAGCATCCTGAATGATTTAGCGGAAGAGAGAAATATTGATATAAAAGAAATACCACTGCAAGGTGGATGGGCAGTAAATCAAGACCCTAAGACAGGATTGAAGTATCTGTCGATGAGAGGAAATGAAGCGCAAGGTATTTCATTGATCATAACATCTGAAAAAGACCTAGAGACGTTTCATAAATTAGTGGATGAATTTCAAGAGTACTCGGTCAGTTCGCAGCAGTTAACGGCGGGATTATATGCATTGCTTGAAATATCAGGAAATCTTACAAGGGAAAATGAGGGTTTTACATATTGATGGAAATCATGGCAAAGCATGGGAAATTGATATGCCGCTGGCTGGCTATTCTACAGCCAGAAAGTATATGACAGTGGGTAATAATTGTGCAAATTTAGAGACATGGATGAAAATATTCCAGGGAATGAAAGGACATTATGGGGATACGCAAAAGAGTCATTCCTATAAGGTTGATGATTTGGGACGGTATTGTGTATTTCATCCATGAATTATGGAGGGTTTGTTTGTCTGTAGAATTTTTCAAATGCAACTGATGATCATTTTCTTTCGTAAGATGAGTATTTATATTTATATGGGTTTATAAAAGAGCAGATATTGATCAGGATGGTCTAAAATGTTGATTTTAGACTGTCCTTTTTCCATTATAGTTGTCGAACTATCCCGGGGGAAAGAGCAGCATGTACATGAGGCGGTGGATGGGACAGAAAAGCGACATACTATCAATATAGAAACGAAATAAAGTTTTGATGGGAAACTGCAGAAATATCATAAAATAAACAAAAGTGTTCTGAACGAACAGAAAATATGTCAAATTTGTAAAGGCGGGGATAAACATATGTTTCGGATTGCTGTCTGTGATGATGAAGGACATTTTAGAAAGCGTATTCGGGAAATTTTAACAGATTATATGAACAGGAATGGGATCTTGTACGAAATTGACGAATTCGAATCAGGAAAGGATTTTATAAGCTTAGGCATAAATCTGGCAAGGTACCATGTTGTTTTTCTGGATATAAATATGGACGAGCTGGATGGGATGGAGACTGCACAGAAAATAAGGAAAATCAGCAATAATATTTTCATAGTCTTTGTGACAGCATTTATAACGTGTGCACTTGAGGGATATAGTGTAGGTGCTATCAGATATATTCTGAAAAATAATGTGAATTTTTCAGAACTGATATTTGAATGTATGGATGCGATCAGTATGAATATGAATTATGTGGTAAAAAAGAAGGAGTTTCACTTTCATGAAGGGACAAAAAATGTATCATTGGAGCGTTTACTATACATAGAAAGCAGGCTGCACAAGCTTGAGTTTTATATTATGGAGGACAAGTTGAACAAATACTCATTATATGGCAAATTAGATGAACTGGAAAAAGAGTTGGAAGGTAACAATTTTGTACGAATACATCAAAGCTATCTCGTTAATATGAAGCATATTGAGAAGGTCAGCCGATATGAGATGTTATTGAACAATGGTATGAAACTGGAAATACCGAAGGCTAGGTACAAATTTGTTGAAGAAACATTTGTTTCATTTAAAGGGGAAATTTAAATGCTTGATTATATTCAAGGGCTTATGCTGACTGTATTGGAAGTGATATGCTGTAAGATATTTTTTGAAATCTTTAGTGAAAAGAGATTGGATAATCGCTGGAAAAATTTTGGAATTATTTTAGGGTTCATAATATCGGCATATTCGCTTGCTTTATTGTTTTATGAGCGATTTTTTGTAAAACAAGTGTTTTGTATTGCAGTGATTGTGCTATTTATGATGATATATTTAAACATTCATTTTGGTAAAGCGCTGATTTTATCCTTATTATTTCAGGGATTACTGCTTTCTGTAGATTAACTGACACTTTGGTTAAATGTTTCGCTTTTCCATAGTATATCAGAGATTGATGAGTTGCATTATATTGGTGGCAGTTTGATAATGGTATTGGCGAAAATAATTCTTTTTTTAGTGGTGCTGTTGATCGGAAAAAAAGTTGGGGATAAATCAACAGATGTTCTGGAAAATGCAGACTGGCTTCGCTTTATTTTTTTCCGGTCTTTACTATTTTTACAATTGTTGCAATGATAATAACGTCCGGCGATGTTGTAAACCAGAAACAGGAAAGTGTATTTTTAGCGATCGCTCTGTGTCTTGCCGGTTTGAATGTTTTTGTGTTTTATTTGATCAATGATATATTGAAACGAGAAATCAAGATTCGTGAAAATAAAATATTTCAATTAGAAGTTCAAAATCAAACAGATATGTACCGGTCAGTTTCTGAAAATTTTGAGAAACAACGCAAAAAAACACATGAATATAAAAATCAGATCATGTGTATTGAATCCTTGGTGGCTGCAAAGAAGTATGATGAGTTGGAAAAATATGTAAGAAATATAAGTGGGAAATTAAATGCGGAATTAGATCACATTAAGACAAATCATGTGATTGTTGACGCGATATTAAACAGTAAATATAAGGAAATACTGGATAAAGGCATAGTTTTTATCTTCCAGGTCAATGATCTGTCAGAGGTCGATATTTGTGATGAAGATATTGTTGTGATCTTATCTAATCTTCTGAACAATGCGATAGAAGGATGCGAAAAGTGTCCTGATAAAAAAGTTATGAAAATGAAGTTCGTTAAGGAAAAAAACAGTATTATTATCTCTGTAAAAAATACATATGATGGTAAAATTGAGATGAAAGATGGGGAGATACAGACTTCAAAGAAATATGAGAAGGATGAGCATGGTATCGGCATAAAAAATATGATTGACATCATAAAAAAATATAAGGGTTCGTATGTCATACGAAATGATAATGACGAGTTTTGTTTCTCTATGATATTGCCAAACGAAAAATGATTTGCAGCGATTTGTAGCGTGCAAATCATTTTTTTGACATTAGCAAAAAACGGGGTATGTGTATATAGGACCTGTCCAACAAGATTTTGTGCCATATTCTGCAAAATGTGGTCACATTCTGTAATGGCTCTTGTTATATGCAAAAATCTACACGATAATGTAGGCAAAAGAATTAAATAGTTCAAAGAATTGATAAATAAATTTGAGAACGAGGAGGTAATAGAGATGAATATATCAAATGCTGTCAATGTGGTAAAAGTGTCTGTCAGTTCTAACAGTAGTGTTAAAAAAACCTTTGAAAAGAACAAGTGGAAATTAACGGATCCGTTAAAAGAAAAAATTGTTGAACTGGCTAAGAAAGATGCGAAAAACAATGTATATATGGGCAATGAGTTTATGAACTTGCGGAAATCAGAGGTTGCTAAGGTGGCGCCAAATCGGGCGGCATTGATTGGTAAGTTCAACCACTCAATGAGTTCTGGAAATATGGGGGATCTGAAAGAAATACAGGAGGCAGACAGAAGATGGCTGTGTATTTTATTTGGGATACCATACGAGGCTGAATATCAGGGAGAGGGAACTGGTTCTGCGATCCATATGAGTAGTCTCGGAAACACAATGCATAAAGGATGAGATTTTTGCATACAGGGCGG
>ERZ772969.2181-NODE-2181-length-12815-cov-3.995533_pt1 | contig 12815 bp, 8 predicted proteins | sample MGYA00511676_ERZ772969 | MGnify/ENA primary metagenome ERZ772969 (study PRJEB29015, sample SAMEA2737651) | human gut metagenome | biome: human gut; feature: human-associated habitat; material: faeces | place: China | collected 2012 ...
TGACCGCAATCCATACATGTCCAAGACTTATGGCTCGGATTCCAACTGAGGTGCAAGCCGCCACATTCCGGACAATAAAGAGTATGGCATTCACGAAATTCCCTGAGAGCGTGCTCACAGGCTTCCTCGTCAGGATAAACTTCATAGAAATCAGTCAAGTTCATAATCATTCCTTTCCAATAGTCAAATATAAGCCCACAATTTTTATACCAAGGATTGTCCAGACAGTGTAAACTTTGCTAATTTGGATGATTGCGGATATTCATTTAATATAAAGTAAGTTGATGAGGGGGATATGTCGATCGGCTTTGGCATATCCCCTTTTTCTTTCTCTTGAACAATTGCGGTAAGGAGAAAGAGAGCTACTCATTATTATATATATAGCTACACATTATTATATATAGAACACAGATAACGATATTATCTATAGATCACAGAAAAAGATGAGAAACTATCGACAAACGTTTTTGCTTGCCATTTGTCTTTTCTTCTTCTTCTCTCTCTCCGCCGTGGGACAGAAACCGATGGAGGGAGGACTGTGGAAAGACACGGGCGGAAAGCATATCAACGCGCATGGAGGAAACATCCTCCAGTATCGCGGCACATATTATTGGTATGGTGAGACGCGCAGCAACGGCGGACCGGTCTGCTCGCTCGGCGTGAGCTGCTACACTTCCGAGAATCTTCGCGACTGGACTTCACGTGGCTTTGTGCTCCGCGTGAGTGACGACACCAACAGCGACATACAGAAGGGATGCATCATCGAGCGGCCAAAGGTGGTGTACAACGCTCGGACGAAACAATTCGTGATGTGGTTTCATCTTGAGCTGAAAGGGCAGGGCTATGCTGCTGCCCGTGCTGCGGTGGCGGTCAGCGACAATCCTACGGGGCCTTTCCGCTTTGTGCGGTCGGAACGTGTCAACGCGGGCTGCTATCCGATAGGCTTCTGCATGCCTGACACGACGGACTTGCGCCATCATCTGCTCTTCCCTGAGTTGCAGACATGGTGGACACCGGAATGGCGGAAACAGATTGAGCGCGGCATGTTCTTCATGCGTGACCTGCAAGGCGGACAGATGGCGCGTGATCAGACGGTGTTTGTCGACGACGACGGCAAGGCTTATCACATCTTCTCGTCCGAGGATAACATGACGCTGGACATTGCGCAGCTCACGGATGACTATCTCGGTCATAATGGTTCGTTCGTGCGTGTGGCTGCCGGCGGACAGAACGAGGCACCGACAATCTTCAAGCAGGATGGTACTTACTGGATGATCACCAGTGGCTGTACCGGTTGGGTGCCTAACGCTGCCCGCCTCTTTAAAGCCAAGAATATCTTCGGACCGTGGACGCAGCTGCCCAATCCCTGCAAGGGTGAGGGTGCCGAGACGACGTTCGGCAGTCAGGGTGCTTATATCTATAAGGTGGTAGATGCGAAGATCCGCAAGCAGTTCGGCGGTGCCGAATATCTGTTCATGGTCGACGTGTGGAAGCCGAAAGAGCTCGGCAACAGCGGTCATCTGTGGATTCCAATCCGCTTCGAGGACGGCAAGCCCGTGCTGAGGCGATAACCAAAGAAAACGCAGAAAATCGACAAACTATCGTGAAAACATCATTGTTTGTCGATTTTCTTTTTTAATTTTGTAGCGACAATGGCGTGATCAATGCCTAAGTATCACTGTTCTAAACTGATATTTTTATGAAAACAGAATTATACATTATCATCGCTGTTTTGTTTCTCCTGACCATCATCATGATCTGGTGGGGCGTTAAGACTTTCCTCGATATACGTAGGAGACAGAAAGAGTGGAAGAGGCCTCACCAGCCTCACCCCCGTACCCCCGTACCCCTCTCCAAAGGAGAGGGGAGTGATTACTCTGGCTATACCAAACTACCATAGGAAGGTACCAAGGATTAGGCTGTTTGGAGAGAGGCTGGGGGGTGAGGCTGTTAGGATGAGGTTTTTCTCTCCCTTTTAGGGAGAGCTAGAGAGGGTCTTCTTCTCAGATCTTTACTTCACATTTCTTTCCCGTGTATTCCACGGTCTGCTCAGTCTTCTTGCCGTTGCTGTCCACGGCGGTGATGTGGAAGTGGCGGCGGGCAAGCATACCCTTGTAGGCACCCTTGCGGTTGTCGATGGTCAGCGTGTGCGTGGTCTCGTCATAGTCAAAGGGAATGAGCGTGTAGTGGCCGTGCTCATAGTTGTAGTTGTTGCCCTCGTCCTCATAGAGTTCAAAGTGGCCGTTGGCACCACAGTAGACTTTCACCTCCAGATCGTCCCAAGGCTTCTCCGTGCTGTATTGAACGTCGGGACCGAAAGGCAGGATGGCTCCGGCCTTGACATATACCGGCATGATGTCAATCGGGCAGAGGCGCTGAATGGTTTGACCGCCGGCGTGTGGCTGGTCGTCCCAGAAGTCATACCACAGTGTGCCTTTTGGCAGATAGACAGTCGTTGGCGCTGCGGCCTTGCTGACGTCGGGATAGATCAGATGCCCACGCTTCTTGCTGTCCTTCCACGTGTACATGGGGTCAGTGACCGGTTTGACGAGCAGGTTGCGGCCGAAGAGATATTCGCTGTTCAGCGTTGCGGCATGACGGTCGTTGGCAAAGTCCATGACCAGCGCACGCATCATTGTTCCGCTGTTGAGCACGCAATCGGCAGCTGAACTATAGGTATAGGGCAGCAGGCGGTAGCGCAGACGGATGTACTTCACGATGGCGTCGTAGCACCAGTCGCCTTCTTTGCCGAAACGATAGAGCTCGCTAACCATCGGCGACGAGCAGTGGTTGCGCATCAGCGGCATGAAGGCTCCCCATTCCATCCAACGTGTTTGCAGTTCTTGCAGGGCGGGATTGTGGGGATCCTGCTCAAACTCCCAGTAGAAGAAACCACCGAGGTCGGTGTTCCAGTAGGGAATGCCGCAGAGCGAATAGTTCAGTCCTGATGGGATCTGCTGCTTCATCTCCTGCCACGAGGCAAGAATGTCGCCGCTCCAAGAGAATGTGCCGTAGTGCTGAATGCCGAAGGCCGCGCTACGCGTCATCATCAGCGCACGCTTAGCGTTGCCCTCTTTCGTGGCACGCTGATGGTCGTAGATGCCCTTGTTGTGCACGAGCGGAAAAGCATTCTTCACGCTTCTCCATGAGCCGTCGGCCGTCATCCAGTCGTCGTCACCGGGCTTTTCGAAGTGGTCGGGCTCTGAGGAGTCGGTCCACCATGCGTCAAAGCCCATCTTCTGCAAGTTGGTCAGATACTTCCAATAGATGTTACGAGCCTTGGGGTTAAAGGCATCGTAGACCTTCACACCTTGGTTTCTCGGCCACGTGTCGAAGGGATAGAGGGCTCCGATGGCGTTGAGCTCTTTATATTGATCGGTCCATGGTCCGAAGTTAGCCCAGATAGAAATCATCAGATGACCGTTGTTGCGATGGACATAGTCTACCATCTCCTGCGGACTCTTGATGCGCGGCTGCTGCGGTTTGAGGTTTTTCATGTCGCCGGGCAGGTAGCGTTGCCAGGCAGGATCTCCCACCTTATTTATATAGTAAGGGTTCATGAAGCGCATCGCATTCCAGTTGGAGTCGCATCCCCAATATTGCCAGTCCTGCACCATCGCGTCTACTGGTATCTTCAGTTCACGGTATTTGTCGAGCACGCCGACCAGTTCGTCGCTGGTCTTATAGCGTTCGCGGCACTGCCAGAAGCCCATGGCCCACAGTGGCGGCAGCGTAGCCTGTCCCGAGAGTTCACGTACGGAGGCGATGACGCCGTCGGCTGTACCGTCGCGATAGAGGAAGTAATAATCGACAAACGGCGCCACCTCACTGCTCATCATTGTCTCTGCGGCCGTGTCGTCGAACAGCGATCGTCCGGCGTTGTCCCAATAGAGTCCGTAGCCTTTGCCGCTGAGAAAGAAAGGAATGGAGATGTAGGTGTTGTGATTCCACATCTCCACCTTCTGTCCGCGGTGGCTCATGAGCGTGTCACGCAGCTGTCCGAGTCCATAGACGGCCTCGTCGCTGGTCAGCCGGAAACATTGGCTGACCTGATACTTTCCGTGGTCCACGTCGTGACTGCATGGTGAGAAGTGATGCCCGGTAGCCTGCAACAGTTCTGTGCCTTTGTTGTCGGAAAAGGTGATGTAGCCTGTCTGAAGGTCAAGGGTGGCGGATATCATCGACGAGCGAAGCGTGATCTTTCCGTCACGCTCTTCCTCGGTGATGGGCTCCGTGACGTTCTGTCCTGGTTTCAGCAGCACCGAGTAGCTCTTTTTCCGGATGTTTGTGTCCGTACCGGGAAACACTCTCACGCGCACGATCGATGGTGAGCAGAAGCTCAACTCGGTGGCGTGTCCGTCGACAACGCGGCAGATGCCGGTAAGATTTTTACGTTTGGCAGCATGTAGCGGCAGCAACAGTGCCAGCAAGAGTACCAACAGGATCGTCTTTTGTTTTGTCATATCATTGATTTGTTTAGGTATAGCCTTTCTCACTCGCAAAGATAAGACATTTTCTTCAATGTGCAAAAGAAAAGCCGGGAATAGTGAACGAATCTCATGTCGCTCTTTTCCTAAAACTCTCACACAGGGTTATGGACACACAGAGAAGCCTTTGCCTTGTGAGAGAGCTTGGAGAATAGAGGATTATAGGCAGCGGGCACAGACTCAGCTAAGACTTCCGTCTGAGCACCGCTGTCAGTTTGTGTTTAGTAGATCTTTCTGAGTGGATGATTCGTCCGTAGTCAGATCAATTTCCTGAATAACCTGGATTTTGTTTCAGGTTGCCGTTGGTGAGTAGTTGCTTATTGGGAATCGGGAAGAGGTTCTTCGTTGCGTCGCCGGCATCGTGTGAGAACCATGAGCGGGTAGTGAAGACACCGAAGCGGATCATATCCTGGCGACGTCGTCCCTCCTGCGAGAATTCCCATCCGAGTTCATCGAGCATTCTTCCATAGGTGATGGTTGCGTTGTCGTGAGTGGTTTTGGTGATGTCGCATCGACCATAGTCGTAGCAACTGTTACCCATAAGTTGTTCACCGGTGACAATGGCTTTCTCAGGATGACTCTTGAAGTTGCGTTGACGCACCTCGGTGACCAGTTTCGCAGCTTCATCAGCATGACCGGTTCGGAGCAGCGCCTCTGCTTTCATCATTAGCACGTCGGCATAGCGCAACAGCGGGAAGTCGTTGCTCAGTCGGTTGGTGCTGTTCTTGGCATATTCAAATTTGCCCCAGCGGAGTCCCTGGTTCTCTTCCGAGCCATCGATGCTGTTGACCTCATTGACATATACCAGTGGCTTGCCGACCATGCCACCCATAGTGCATTTGAGCACTTCGCCGTCGGCAGAATACTGGGTGCCAGAGATGAAGTCATCGGTCAGTCGTTGATCATCCTTGTCAAAGGTGTTTATATACTGTGGCATGACGCAAACGCCGCCCCACGGAGTAGCCTGGAAATTATAGGTCGCCTGATTTTCCGGTTGCAAGGTGTACATGTGGAAGTCGAAGGCGTTCCAATCTGTGATATACGTCTCGTCGAAGGGCAGGGCAAAGATAATTTCCTTGGAGTTCTCGTTGTTGGTGGCAAAGACATTCTTGCGCGTGGCGTCAAGGGAATAGTGACCGCTGTTGATGACCTTGTCACACATCTCTATGCATTTGTCGTAGTCTTTGTGGGTGCCGTTGGAGAATACTTCCGAGTTGAGATACATCTTGGCGAGCAACGTGTATCCAGCCCATTGGTTGAACCGGCCATAGTATTCACTATTCACCTTGTCGGAGAGTAGCGGAATATTTTCTTCCAGTTCTTTCACGATAAACTCATAGACTTGCTGTCGTGTGCTCTGCTCGGGCAGGAACCCTTCCGGAACGTCGAACTTGGTGATGATGGGCACATTGCCAAAGAGATCGTCGAGAAGGTAATAGTATGAGGCACGCAGCACTTTCAGCTCTGCCATGACGCTTTCCTTGCTGTCACCGAGCTCCACCTGTCCGGACTCTATCTGATAGAGCACACGGTTGCAGGCATTGATGCCGTCGTAGGTGCGCACCCAGCTGTTGAGCGGTATTTCGTCCTCGCTTGTCCACTTGTGTTGGTGCATACGCTTATACACACCTCCGTCGACCCACCCGTTGGGCCTTGCTGGAATCACATCCTCGTCGGTGCAGAGCATCTCCGCTCTTGCCACACCATTCCACAGGAGCATGGTTTTGCGCCAAGAGACATAGGCCGAGGAAAGCAGTGAGGCCACGTCCTCATCCGTGGGCTTGAAGCCGTCGGCAATCACACTGTTGTAACTGGTGTCTTTGAGATCGGTGCATGAAGACATCATCGTGCAGGCAGCCAAAGCGGCCACACATATATTGATAAGATTGAATTTCATGATAAAAGTATTTTAGATGACGATTAGAAGGTGACCACAGTGCCGAAGGTAAACGAACGGGTATGAGGATAGATGTCGCGGTTGTCGTAGCCAGGATTCAGTCCGGCTGTCGTCACCTCGGGATCTATGCCTTTATAACCGGTGATGGTGATGACGTTGTTGACCGTAGCGTACAGGCGCAAAGCCTTGATGTACTTGCCGATCTTCTTGAAGTTGTAACCCAACGTGATGTTGTCGATCTTCCAATAGTCTCCGTCTTCGACATAGTAGCTGTTGAATTCCTCAGAGCACAGTGTGTTGAGCACGGCCTTTCCGAACACCTTGTCGTAGGCAGAGCGCAGGCGGTTCCAGTCTTGTCGGCTACGGTTCTCATAGAACATCCTGACGCCGTTGATGATCTGGAAGCCGAAGGCTCCGCGCATGTTCACGGCGAGATCCCAGTTTTTGTATTTCACTTGGTTGTTGAATCCTAAGTACCACTTAGGTACACCGTTGCCGATGATCTGCTTATCTTCAAAGGAGTGTGTGAAGTCATCATAGCCGACCTCCTTACCTTCGTGGTTGCGATAGATCCACTTGCCGTTGTCGTCAACGCCCACCACTTTGAATCCGTAGATGTCTCCTACGCGGTGCCCGATCCTGACAATATGTGATTCAGTCTTCACCGGTTCCTCGATCCAACCTGTCATGAAGTAGTCCGACGATGTTTTGTACAGGTCGTTTGACAGGCTCTTGAGCTTATTAGTGTTTGTTGAGAAAGTGACGGTGCTTGACCAGGTAAGGTCGTGGGTCTTCACTGGAATGGCATTGATCATCACTTCAAGTCCGTGGTTGCTCATCTCGCCCACGTTGGCGCGTGTGGTAGTATAAAGGTTTGGCGGTGAGGGCACGGCATAGTCATAGAGCAGTCCCTTGATGAGTCGATAGTAGTAATCGATGGTTCCGTTGATACGATAGTCAAGGATACTGAAGTCCATGCCAAGGTCCACTTCGTGTTTCTCTTCCCATTTCAGCGTGCTGTTGGCGTTTTGTGTAGGCTGCAGGGCACGGATCCATTTGCCGTTATAGAGGTAGTAATCGCCATAGCCCAACAACGACTTCCCTAAGAAAGAGTCGCTGGGTTGTGAACCGGTGACACCGTATCCGGCGCGCAACTTGAGGTCGTTGAACACTTTTTGCTTGCTCATGAAAGGTTCATTGGTTACTCGCCATCCTATAGAGATGGAAGGAAAGTTGCCCCAAGGATGTTTGGTACCTTCCAACTGGCTGGCAGCCTCGTGTCTTAAGGCGGCCATCAACAGATAGCGGTCGCGATAGTTGTAATTGATGCGCCCGAAGAAGCCGATGAGGTTGGTGTCGAGCCAGTAGCTGTATTCCGTAGCGAGTCCTTTCTTCAAGGCCTGTCCCACTCCGATATTATGCCAACTGAAGAGGTCGGTCGGGAAGTCATAGTTCTGCTCGTACTGTCGGTTGTAGTTCATCTGCTGATAGCTGTATCCGGCCAAAGCCTGGATCGTGTGTCCGTCAAAGGTCTTATGGTACTGTGCGGTCAGCTCGATGAGTTTGGTCATGTTATTGGCAGAACCAGTGCTGGCATAGCCGTTGCGTCCGTCGCGAATGGTGGAGATGTGGTGTTTCGTCTCGTAGTATCCGCCTGTCTGGCTGATACGGTCGTAGGACAGCAGCGCGTTGAGTGTCAGATCCTTGATGGGCCGATAGGCCACGTTGCCACTGATACGTATCTGTTGCAGGTCTTGCTGGCCGTCGGACTCATAGATACGTGCCAACGGGTTGTCGTAATTGAAGATACCCGTATTCTCGTACCACGTGCCATCTGCGTTTTTGATAGGCTCCGTAGGGTTGTGGATCATGGCCTGCCGCCAGCTGTAGGTGTCGTAGCTGCCGCCATCTGTGGTTGAGGTGTAACCAGTCTTATTGGCGAGAAGCTGCAGTTTGATGTTGACCTTGTCGTCGAACATGCTGTGGTTGACCTCGGCACGGCCCTGGAATTCTTCCTTGTCAGACTTGTGGAAGATACCTTGTAGGTTGCGGTAGTTCATGTTCACGACATAGTTGGTCTTGTTAGTTCCGCCCTTGAACATGAGGTTGTGAACATGACTTACACCTGTTCGCAGAATCTCGTCGATCCAGTTGGTGTTATAACCCATGTCCCATGAAGCTCCACGCAGTCCGTCCTTGATCTGCTGCCGGTAGTCATCAGCCGTACAGAAATCCGGCTTCCTGACGATATTCGACAGAGAGAGGTAGCCGCTGTACTGCACTTCGTTGATGCCGTCGCCTTTTGCTTTCTTTGTTGTAATCATCACAACGCCATTGGTGCCGCGTGATCCATAAATAGCAGCGGCGGATCCGTCCTTGAGCACGTCGATGCTTTCAATGTCTTCTGGTGCCACGGTATTGAAGTCGCCTGGTATTCCGTCGATGAGAATAAGTGGTTTGGTTGTCGCACCCAAGATGGTGGTGTTGCCACGTAAAGCCACTTCCGTTCCTCCAACGGGGTTGCCCGTGGGGTTGGTGATAGACAGGCCTGCAATTTTCCCTTGGATGAGCTGGCCGGCATCGTTGACAGCGCCGACAGTGAAGTCTTCGCTTTTTACGCTTCCCACGGAACTGGTTACGTCGCCCTTGCGCTGTGTTCCGTAACCGATGACGACCACTTCGTTGAGCACCTTGTTGTCTTCCTGTAAACTGATTTGCAGGCTGCGCTTGTTGCCCACGACGACGTCCTTGTTAGTGAATCCAATATATGATACTTGCAGCGTGCTACCTGCTGGTACGTTGATCGTGAAGTTTCCGTCAAGATCACTCACTGTGCCGTTGGTGGAACCTTTCTCCATGATGGTTGCGCCGATGATGGGTTCTCCCTTTTCATCAGTAATGCGTCCTTTCACGACATGGCCTTTTGTCTGAGCACCGCTTTGCAGCTGTACGGGAGCTGCAGCCTCCTTCTTGTGCAAAATGATGTTCTTGTCACGGATCTCGTACTCGAGATTGCTGCCACTGATGATTTGGTCGATAGCCTGTGAAAGCGTGGTGGCATGTACATTCACTTTTCTGTCAGTGGCAATGGCGTCTGCGTTGAAAACAAACGAGTAGCCAGTTTGCTGTCGCAGGGCTGTCATGGCTTGAGCGATGGTGGCTGAGTGTAACTTCAGTTTCACCTTCTGAGCCTGTCCGCTGATGCTGGTTCCCAATAACAGGAGTGAAGCCAGCATGATCTTCTTGTTTAGCATAGTCATAGCTGTTTAGTTAGATAAATAGATTTAATGTATGTTGATAATAGGTCGAATCAGGTAGGATAGCCAAGTGGCGCGCTTAGTAGATGTCTATATGTTTCCCTTTGATGGTGTATCTCAGAGTACCCGTCTCTTTGAGTGCTTGCAGAATATCTGTGTAGCTTTGCTCGTGTGTTGAGAAAGTGCCGTAGAATCTCTTGTTGGCCGTGGCCGTGTGGTGGATGCTGATGTCAATGTTGTAGGTACGTTCCAACCTCTTTGAGATGTCGGCAACTGTGGTGTTGTGGAAGATCAGCACACCTTGACTCCATGCAATGCCGTCAGATTGTTTGCTGGCTATGGCAATGTGTCCTGTCCGCTTGTCGATGACGGCTTCCTGTCCTGCCACGATGATACTAGCCTGTGTGTCGTTTCCGGTTTTCAACTCTATGCTACCTTCGTCTATGACGACTTTAGCCTGATCGTCTTCAGGATAGTTGGTAATATTGAGTTTCGTGCCGACATCGCGGATGGTCATTTTTGCAGTGAGGATCTCTACGGGCTTGTCGCTGTGATGGACGATAGAGAAATAGGCTTCACCAGTGAGATTGATTTTGCGTTCTTTCAATCCGAAACTTTGTGGATAGCAGAGCTTAGATCCACCATTGAGACAGACCTGTGTGCCGTCTGGAAGGCGAAGAGACATGGTGGAGCCCTTGGGAACATTCATTTCTACGTTTGCCAGCTGTCCTGTCCATGACTTTATGCCTTGGCGGTAACAAAGCACTGCTGTCAGTGACACTGCGAAAATCAGCGCTGCCGCATAGCGGACAAAGCTGAAAATGCGACGTGGACTCTTTGCCTCTGCAGAATGCTGCTGTTCGAGCTCGCGTTGCTGGAATTTAGCATAGCCTGCTTGCCAGCTGTAATTGTCTGCTTGGTGTTCGGCCTTTGTTGTCATCCATATCTCGCGGCAACGCAGTATGATATCCTTGTTGGCGGAGTCTTCCTCAAGCCAGCTTTTGAGCTGACGTTCGTCTTCCGTGGAAATGTCTCCACTGAGATATGCAATGATCAGGTCTTCTATGTGTGGGTCAAGTTGCTTCATCGTTGTCTTTTCCCTTGCAGACAACGATTACGAGGAAGAGGGTAGTGGAAAATATGTTTTTTTTAGGTAGTTCATGTGGACCATGTTGCTTGACTTTTACCGCCAAGGGTGTTAGGGCGGCCACGGAGGAACCGTCCCTGCGCTGTCGCCATGTCTTACCCCGCCGCTGACTTCTGCACCTGAACTGTTTATAAGAAAGCGCGCCAATCACAGGATATATCCGCTGCGCCATAATTTCTTTATTTCCCTCATTCCAACCAGTAGCGTCATTGAAAGTGATCATGTTACTTTCTTGAAGAAGGGCAGGGGGGAGGCTTATGTCCTTAAAGTCGCTTTATCTCTTCTTCTGACAATCCGGTAATCTTGGCAATAAGGTCTGTGGCTATGCCGGCAGATTTCATGGCTTTTGCGTGGTTGATAGTTGCATCTCGTATTCCTTCCTTCCTGCCTTCTTTTCTGCCTTCTTCCCTGCCTTCTTCCCTGCCTTCTTTTCTGCCTTCCTCTTTAGCAGTGTCCATGCCGTTCTTGATGTCACGGTAGGCATTGCTGCTGAGTTCGTAGTCACGCAGTTCATTAGTGTTGAACTTGGAGATTTCAGCTGTGGAGAAAAGCTGCTCAAAGACGCGCCCTTGCAACTCGGCCGGGCGCGCGAAGAGACGCTGCATATTCTTCAAGGCAAAAAGCCATTTGTCAAGAGTGGTCTTTAGTTCTCCCAACTCCTTATGAAAGCAAGCCAACTCAACATAAATGTAGGTGAGCTTGTCATAGAACACCTTTTTAGAATGTATATCCATGAGTTTCACCTCCTTATACACCCCGCTGTCGCTCTGCTTGTCCTCGGGGAAGGTGAAGTTGAGGATGCCTATGGTATAAACTGGACTGAGTTTGTAGTCCCAGTCGCCGCGCTTGCTCTGCTCAGCTATGGGGAATGTGGAGTAGTATATGGATCTGTCCTTGTAGAATTCCTGATAGACGTTCTGCATCTCAACGATAAAGCGTGAGCCGTCTTTTGCCTGGCAATAGACGTCAAACACAGCACGTCGCTCCTCGATGTTCGTTCCGAGTTGCTCGCTGTTTCGGTAGGTGACATCACTCACCTCGCGCTCCCCCTCAAGCAGTGCGTTGAGAAAGTCTATAAGCAGAGCCTTGTTGAAGGGTGTGCCGAAGATACGCTTGAAGCCGAAGTCGGTCAGCGGATTGATGTATCTCTCTGTGTAGTTGGTGTCCGTTGCATCCATCATCGTCTGTGTCTAAATGATTACTCTCTGCAAATATCGGAAAAAAGCATCAAATAAGCAAGAGACTTAGGAAGTTTTTTAGGTTTTAGACAGAATAAAATCTGTTCTTTCTGTCTTTCTGTCTTTCTGTCTATCATTCTTATCTGTCGTTTTCTATCTTCCTTATCCGTTTGTTCGCTTTTCTGACAAAAAACGGGCTCTGAGAATCGATTCTTTTCCACGAAGACCTACTTTGCTCTGATTTTCGTGAAAATCAGCATGTTTTTGTAAGTTACTGATAGACAATATATTATGAATACGAGTGCATTTTGTGCGTATCAACTCGTTTTTTTTCTTGCAAAATTCTCTAGAGAATTTTTGGTCAAAAAGGTATTTTGATGCTGTCATCTCGCTTATCTGACCATGTCATCTCGCCTTTCTGACCTTGTCATTTAAGCGAGATGACAGTATCAAAGTGCCTTTCTGAGCATTAAAGAGCGCAAAATTCGATGGAAAAAGTCAGTTTTGTGTGGGCTTGATGATGGGATGCCGATTCAGCGCTCTCTATATTGCGAGTAAACGCGGAGGGTGTTTTGTCAAGAAAGTTAGATGGCTTTTCCGAATTCTAAGCTCTGTTCAATTGGCAAAAACAATAGCAAGTAGTGTGTTAGATCCGTGTGGCTTGATTCAGTTCTGACATCTAAATCAGTGGCAGAACTTGGTCGGTTTTGTTTTAGATCATGGGTAAGTGACTGCGATTTTTGTCTCAAATCAGTGGCAAAAGGTATCCGTTGTGGTTTGCAAGTCAGGAATGTTATACAGAAAAATGAGTACAAAAATCCCTCACAACTATGGCGGTTGTGAGGGATC
>ERZ772969.2184-NODE-2184-length-12806-cov-3.271351_pt1 | contig 12806 bp, 9 predicted proteins | sample MGYA00511676_ERZ772969 | MGnify/ENA primary metagenome ERZ772969 (study PRJEB29015, sample SAMEA2737651) | human gut metagenome | biome: human gut; feature: human-associated habitat; material: faeces | place: China | collected 2012 ...
ACTCGTTGCCCAGACGAATAAAATCGAGGCCTTCATCGCACAACATACCACAAATCTCATCCACAGCACGGTTGGTATAGGCCATGAGAAGAATGTTGGCATCAGGGTTCTCCAACTCTTCCAGCACCATATAGCGCAGAGCCATCGATGTTTTACCCGTGCCAGGAGGCCCCACCAGCAGGAAATAATCTTGTGCCTGTTTGGCTTTCAGCACCACGTCATCATAGTCAGGATGATAACTTCTGGACAGTGTCAGGGCGTGATTGACTCGGGGTTCATGCTGTCCCAGCAACAAGTCGCGCCGCTCTTTCGAGGCAGTCATCAACGTATGCAGGGCATGTATGGCTGCTGAACCACCCGCATCTGACGCACTATGCTCCACTGCGTATACCAAAGGCGTGTGATGGGCATGCCGCTTTCCTTCTTCTACCGTATATAATAGGTCATCATTCTGTTGTGCATCCGTCAGAAGAACGGCTATCTCATCGGTCTTGACGTACATGATGAAGCCCTTGAACAGGATGCTCCGACGCACGTCAGGCTCGCTATCGGGATGGTAGCCGTACAGATATACCATGTCGCCCCGCCTGAAATTGGGCAGGAAGTCTTCACCTTGATCAGGAACGGCGAGCGTGATTTCATCGAATCCACGGCTGCGGGTTCGTTTCTTCTGCGTGATGGTAAGGCCGGTATAGATGTTGCCCATCTCCTTTTTCTCGCTCAACGGCATGTTCCACAGGTCAGCATTGCTGCGTCCACTACCATCAACGCCACCGGTTTTCGAGATGAGTTGTTCTTTCAGCACGAAGGTCATCATGCGACAGAAATATGCTTTCTCCAGCTTACTCATTTGCTCCAGCGGCACCGTGATGGCCTCTATCTGCGGCAGTAAGAAACGATTGTAGAAGTAAGTGTTGGTATTCTCCGTGTTCAGTGTTTGTGGATTGAGCTGCGGCAGCATGCCTTCAAATCCCTCGAGGGCACTCGTATAATCGGCAGCCACGATGAGATTGCGCAGCTTGAGGGCTTCATGGATGAGCATGTCCAACCTACTGACATCCATCAAGCCTGTCGGCAACGCATATTTCGAGTACAACAGAAAGATGCGGGTGGCTTTGTAAGACAGGCGGAAGTTGTATCTCAGCACGCCATAGTACAGTAGCGCCTGCACATAGTGTGCCTCAACGTGCTGGTTGCCATGCCGGTTGTGGCTGCCATATTCCAGATTCATGTTCTTTCCCGACTTCTGTTCGACCAGCAATCTGAAGTCGGTGGTCATCATGTCCACACGCCCTTGTATGCCCAACTGCTCACATACGAAGGAAGGTTCCAGCAAGGCTCGCTCCCGGTTGTAGGTCTTGAACAGTTCAGCAACGATTTGTTGCAGGTTCTGCACCTGCTTCATGGCCTCCATTTTAAACGCCACAGGGTCCAGGTCGGTGCATGTACAGTATTCCAATGCCTTCTCCCTGTAGTTATCTTTCAGTGTTTCTGCCATGTCAAACGCTCGCTCTCCACACGCATGGATGATGTCATCGAGCGCACTACCGGCAAAGTTTCCCAAAATGGTATGCCGCGTATTGGGTTTATCTTTCATGCGGTTGATGGTGAAGAGGGCTGGATGATGACCATATTCCGTGAAACATGTCGCCAGTGAACTGATGTCCACCAGGTAGTCGGGGATGACAATGATGCGACGTGGCGTAACCAGATGATCCTTCACCTGACAGTCCAAGAGATTCAACGGCATGCCCTTGCGCAAGATGTCATGAAGATACGACAGGTCGGCAAACTGCTCCTCACTGGTATATTCTACTTGCAAAAGACGCTCATCGGTTTCCCCATCGGGCATCACCCAGATGAAATGTTCGTCCCATTGCCTCACGATGCAACGGATGTAGCGTTCGTCCAACCGCAATGATTGTCGCGTTTGCTGAGCACGAGCGGGTATTTCGCCGACTAAAAAAGAAGGAACAGCCTCTCTGAACACCGCCGAGATGAAGACACAAAGCGCACGAACGTCGTAAGTAAGGTCTTCTGGTAAGATGGGCGATGACGAGTTGGAGTGGCGTCGCATCTGGTGAACGGCGCGTGTATCGGCTGCCGATAAGCCACGCTGGGTACACAGATGATCCACGCGAGCGTTGAGGTCGCCAAAGCTATAGGAGGTGTTTCTCAAGCCAGCGGCACACGCCATCACCAACGTCTCGTGCAACATTTTATTGACCAACGCACCCTCTTGAGAGCCAGCCTCAAGGATTTGGGCCGCCCGTTGGTAGAGTTCGTTGGCTGTAATGTAAGTTTGTGATTGCTGCATGTCACGGTTCGAGGGTCGTCCTCGCATGTGGGTTAAAAAGTGTTTCGTTTGGGCTTGGCCTGCGCGCGTGTTGCAAAGATAATCAAAAATATGGTACTGCCCCTCCCCTTTTCATGGCATTTTGCGTATATTTGTCATCACAATAACATTCTTTATTCAAAACAAATCATTGATGAATCAACAAGATATCATGCGTAGGGCCATCGCCCTATCTGAAAAAAGTGTACGCACGGGCGGCGGACCTTTTGGTGCCGTGATTGCCAAAGATGGAGAAATCATTGCCGAAGCATCCAATACAGTTACCTTAGACCACGACCCTACGGCGCACGCCGAGGTGAATGCCATCAGACAAGCCGCACGCAAGCTGGGCACGTTCGACCTCACTGGTTGCGATATTTATACCTCCTGCGAGCCTTGTCCCATGTGCTTAGGGGCCATCTATTGGGCTCATCTGGATCGCATCTATTACGCCAACAATCGCAAGGATGCTGCACGCATAGGGTTTGACGACGACTTTATCTATCACGAGATTGCCCTCCAACCAGCCAATCGACATAAACAAATGCAGATTTTGCTGCCCGATGAGGCACGAAAAGCGTTTGACATGTGGATGGAAAGCAAGGACAAGACTACTTATTAAGCAGCGTATGATGACAAAAAAGATAAGTCATTCGGTGCGTCAAATGCACATTCTCCAACACTGCTTATCGTTTCTGGTCTTGTATTGGCCAACGTTCATGGCGTAACCTATGTGACACGCAACCAAATACAGAAGCCACAATAAGAGAAATGGCTACTGCCCACCCAGGCGGTCGAAGTACACAATGAGTTCTTCCCACGTCTTAAACTCATCACTTCCATAAGCCAGACAAGTTCCCATAAAGCCTTTTTGCGCCTCGGGGGTGATGAGATAGTCGCCATAGAGCAGCTGCGGCTGGTTGTTAAAGATTACCCGATTGTAGGCCGGAGCCGACAGATACTCCTCCACCCACGTCTGCACCTCACCAATATAACCATGGTCGTTGGTAGGCGCAGCGGCCACCACATAGACATCATACCGCTCGATAAGCATCTGATATGCCTTGCGCATACTCGACGTGGCCTTGCCGTAACTGTCGTGCAGCGTCGCATAGTCGATGTAAACGATGGGGCGTTCGCGTCTCTCTTGTTGGTCATCAATCCAGCGAATCACGGGAATGAGATAGTGAAAGGCCACCTTATCGGTAAGCCGGTGGGCACCATGAAAGCGGATGGCCTGTGGATAGTGCTCGCGAAAGAGGTCGAAGGTGTGCACCAGCGGATCCTTGTCGCCAAAGAGCCCATAGACTCGTCTTTGCTCCTCGGGCGTGACGTTGGTGAAACACTGCCCGGTGATGTCCTTGTACTCGTTGACCAACGACTTAGTAACGATTACCTCAGTCTCGCCATCCTTGCGGGGATTTTGGAAAACTTGCTTGCCCATCATGCCGTGGTCGTGCATGGTCTGACCCATCTGGAAAGCCGGATTCACCAATATGCGGTCGTAACCCGTGAGCATCTCGGTATACATGCCGCCCATGGAGGTGCCTATGATGAGGTCGGGCTGATGGCTTTGGCACAGTTGCCGTAGCAGGTTGATCGCCTCGGCGGGATGCACCGGCAGGTCTTCGGCCACGACGTTAGCCTGGGGCAATAGCTCCCTGAGCATGGCTACCGTGCCAGATTGGCCCGACGACATAAAGCCGTGGACGTACATAAGGGTCTTACCCTTCATTAAATCGGGATATTTTTTCTTAGTCGGATTTTCCATTTCTACGCCTCCTCATTTCTCTCATAACCCATTCCCATGGTGCGGCATGACATGCGAAACACCTTTCCAGCACTGCACCATTTGGATGGTTTTGTTAATGCAAATATAGAGATTTAGTGGCGAATGAACAAGTTTTTTCAACATCAAAACACTATACACTTCCACCTACTCCCTTGAACTTCTCAATGAAGGCGGCAATCTTCTGGAACACACTCTGCTTCTTCGTTAGATATTGCGGATTGAACGGACTCATCTTTGGCAGAATGGCATTGAGGTCTGTCCCGTTTTCACTGGCAAACTCACGCTTCAGCGATGTTTGGATATACCGCTTGGCTGCGTCCACATTCAGTTTCTCTTCCGCAATGAGGTTAGCCGCCTCTTCCTTCTGTCGCTGCTGTGCATAATCGAAGAAAGCAGAAATGATGCCTGCCTTGTCTTGAATAGGGTCAAGGTCTGTGTCGTGAATGAAGTCAACCACCAATCCCTCTTTGGCTCTGTTGCCAATACTCGAGCGGATGATTCTGCGCACTTCGTCTATCAACGCATCTTTATCTTTTGTTTTCTTGTTGTGTTCAAACACCAATTCAAGGATATAGTCGAGATCTATTTCCTGCGATTTGAGCAAGTCTATCTCAAACACCACATCGTCCCAGTCAATCTTAGATTCCTCAGCGGCTTTCCCTTCTCGCTCCCGTCTGAACCAGTCACGAATATCGTTGTAGGTGGAGCGATAATCTTGTGCTGTACGTTCTTGCAACACGTCCACCTCCATCATGGCATCCACGTCCTCATCGGTCAGGAAATGATGATCCTTGAAAGTCTCCACCGCCTCTGGATTTTCCTTGTCTATCTTTTGCAACGCTTTGAGATTTGTAAACTCATCGTAGTTTTGCAAGATGTTTTCAATTTTCAGATACTCACCGAAGAGTTTTACAAAGGCTTTCTTCTCCGCCTCTGTCGTTATCTCGTCAGGCTGTGGGAACTGTTCTTTCAGCTCTTTCACCACCTCCACATAACCTCGGCACGCTTCCCCTGTAGCAATATCCGTGAATCCCTTGAGATATTCCTCGTAGCTCTTCTCCAACACCACGTTCTTCGTATTCTTGTCGCCAAACAGTGTGATGGCGTCTATTGTGGCTTGTTCCAAATCCCTGAACGTGACGATGTTGCCAAATGTCTTGGTCGCATCATAAATACGATTGGTTCGCGAGAACGCTTGCATTAATCCGTGATAGCGCAAGTTCTTGTCCACAAACAGCGTGTTGAGCGTGGGGGCATCAAAACCTGTGAGGAACATGCCCACCACGATGAGCAGGTCCACCCCTTGGTTCTTTACTTGTTTTGCGATGTCACGATAATAGCTTTGGAAGCCTTTGCTGTCAATGCCAAAACTGGTTTTGAACATGACATTGTAATCGTTTACCGCTTTGGTCAGAAACTCTTTGGCACTACTGTCCATGGCGGTGGGTTCAAAATTCTCTTCCCGAATATCGCCCACGGCATTCTGTTCCTCGTTGGGAGCGAAAGAAAAGATGGTGGCAATCTTCAGTTTCTTGTCGCTGTCTTGTTGTAGAGCGTTGAGTTCTTCATAATAGAGTTTGGCTGCCTCCACACTGTTCACGGCAAACATGGCATTGAAGCCCTTGCCGTTTCCTTGACTTCGGTGGGTCTTTATCTTGAAGTTCTGCAAGATATATTGTGACACCTCTTTAATACGGTCGGGGTGAAGCAATAGTTTTCTGTTTTCTGCTGCCGTCAGTTTCAGTTCGTCTTTCTCTCTTTCCAACGCCTTGAAGCGAGGACGCACGTTGTTATAATCTACCTTGAACTTCAACACCTTTTCATCGCGTATGGCGTCGGTGATGACATACGAGTGCAGCTCACGCCCAAACACGCTGGCGGTGGTCTCCGATCCCAAAGCGTTTTCGGGGAAGATGGGGGTGCCGGTAAATCCAAACTGATAATATCGTTTGAACTTCTTTCTGAGATTCTTCTGCGCCTCGCCAAACTGTGAGCGGTGGCACTCGTCGAAGATGAACACCACCTGCTGCCCATAGACGGGCAATGCTGCCTCGCTCTTCATGAGGTTGTTCAACTTCTGAATGGTCGTCACGATAATCTTGTTGTCGTCTTTTTCAATATTCCGTTTCAGTCCTGCCGTGCTTTCCGACCCATTCACGCTGTCGGGCGAGAACCGTTGGTATTCTTTCATGGTTTGAAAGTCCAAATCCTTGCGGTCTACCACGAAGAACACCTTATCTATAAAGTCGAGCTGGGTTGCCAATCGAGCAGCCTTGAAGCTGGTGAGCGTCTTGCCCGAACCGGTGGTGTGCCAGATGTAGCCTCCTGCTTCGGGGGTGCTCCACACCTTTGCTTGGTACGAACTTCTGATTTTCCATATCAACCGTTCGGTGGCAGCAATCTGATAGGGGCGCATGATGAGCAACGTGTCGCTGGTGTCAAACACAGCATAGGAGAGCAGTACTTGCAGTAGGGTGTTCTTTTGGAAGAAGGTAGCCGTAAAGTCTTTCAGGTCTTTGATGAGCATGTTGTCCGCCTTTGCCCAATTCATCGTAAAGTCAAAACAGTTTTTGTTGCGCTTCACGGTGTTGGCGAAATAGCGGGTGTCGGTTCCGTTAGAGATGACGAATATCTGCAAATATTTATACAGCGAGCTTTCGCTGTTGAAACTCTCCTTACTGTAGCGATGCACTTGGTTGAACGCTTCGCGAATTGCCACGCCACGTTTCTTCAGTTCTACCTGCACCATGGGCAGTCCGTTCACCAAGATGGTCACGTCGTAACGGTTCATTTGCGTGCCTGTCTGTTCAAACTGGTTGATGACCTGCACCTTGTTTCGGGCAATGTTTTGCTTGTCCACCAAATAGATATTCTGAATATGCCCATCGTCGAACACGAAGTCGTAGATATAATCGTCCTGCACCTTGCGTGTCTTGTCCACGATGCCGTCGCTGGCTTTGTCCAAATATTCGTCCAAGAAGCGTTGCCATTCTTTATCGGTGAAGACGGTGTTGTTGAGCGTTTGCAGCTGTTTGCGCACGTTTACCAACAAAGCCTGTGGCGTTACGAGCTGTGGCAGATATTCATAGCCTTGGTTCACCAAATCTTCTATCAGCTCACGCTCTAAGGCAGCCTCTGTTTGATAGCCTGTGGGTTGCTCGCAGGCTTGTGACAGCTTGGTGTAGCTGTCTAAGACAATAAAGTTTTGCAATTCTGCAATGGTGTTGTAGGTGGTCATGATGATGTTGTTTTTTTGTTGTTGTTAGCTGGGGGCAGGTGTATCTATGTTTACCTAGGCTTTCCTAGTCATCCATAGTCTCTCCTAGTCTTTCCTAGGTATTCCTAGGTATTCCTAGGTTTACTTAGTCTTCCCTATTCCCTCCTTCTAAGCGTTTGAGGCGTTCTTTAAGTGCCTTTATCTCGGCTTTTAATTGTTCATTTTCTCTCAGCAGAAGCCTTCTTTCCTCGTCTTGCTGCTTTCGGTAGCCCGTGCGTGCCGCATACATTCGTTCTTTGATGCCCCCTTGCTCCACAAACTGTTTCTCCAAGCTCTTCAGGAAAGAACACATGAGCTTGTCTGTAATATGGCAGAGGGTTAGCAATGCGTTGCAAAACTCTTCTGCCGTCCAGCGTTGGGCGTAAGACAGATAATCTTTGGGCTGGTTGTGCGTCTTGCAGAAAGAGAGCATGGCGTTGTATCTGTCGTGCTTCTCGTTCCATAGTGCGAGGTGGCGTGTATGCAAGTAGTCGGCGTAATCTTCGCGCAACTCTTGCAATGATGCGCGAGCCACGTTCAGCAGTTTTAGCTCCATTTCGGAGGAAGTGTTTCCGTCTTCTATTCCTTCTACGATGTTTTGTTTTCCCGACCGTGCCGCTTGCACCATCTGGTCTACCGTTCTGTCACCGTATTTAGGTAAGAACCTTGTGCAGAAGATGTATGTCAGCTGATAGATGGTGTCCGTTTTTTGATAGAAAAACAATTCTTTGTAATCCTTGTACTTTCTAATAACCGTAGTTTCATTAGCCATGATATTTTTCTTTTATGGTGCGAATGTCAGCAGTTGGTTGCGGTAATATTCGTATTGCTTCCTCCGCAGCTCAATCTCCTTGGGCAGTCCCTCGCTGATAGAGTTACACAAGGTGTCAAACTTGTCTAATATCTCCACAATCTCACGCTGAACGGAGAGAGGGGGGAGGGGAATTTGTATTTTTGCAAGGTCTTTAGCATTCACACGCCTTACTTTTGTTCCTGTGATAAATTTTCTTTTCTGACTTTGGAATAGCTCTGTCTGAAAATAGTATGCAATATATTTTGGATTCATCGTATGGGTATAGAAACACGCATCACTACTAACGGCAATATCTTCATCACCCAGCCACGCCACAGCTTTGCAAACATCTTCATCGTTCTCACTTGTTGTTGCTATAATCAAATCGCCATGTTTGGCTTTTCTTGCTTTTAAGGCAAATTCTTGAGACACAAACGATTTTGTTTTCTTAGCGTATGTGCCATAGTAGGTATAAATTTGACCATAATGGATACAGCCAACACCTGTCGGCGTAAAGTCTTTTTTCTGAAGACCGCTTCCTCTTACAAACGTTCCTATTTCGCCCAATGTCATTATCTTTACATCATTTAACTTTTGCCCCCCCTATTTAACATATCGAAAGACAACAGTTGGTTGCGGTAATACTCATACTGCCGCTTGCGGCAGTCCAGCTCCGCTTCCAGCTCCGCTTCCAGCTCCGCTTCCAGCTCTGTGAACTTATCAAGAATCTCCACTATCTTATGTTGAATATCCAATGATTTTGTAGGATTGTCGGGGCAGGGAATGGGGATTGATATTCCTAAAATATTTGCTGTGTGCAATGCAGGGATGCCTGCACCAAGTTGTTTGCCCATCAAGTTTTCCTGATTCATTTTTAATAAATGATACACATATTTATTATCAACCCTACTTATATTAGGCAGCACAACATAGCAATGAGCATTAGCATAGAATTTTGTTGTAATAAAATTCACGAAACCAGCAGAAGCTCCACCTTGACTGATTATAATTTTGTTTTCACTATAATTATATTTATCTGTAAAGCCTGAGTATGTTACACCTCCATTATATGCAGGGTATTCTCCACTTTCTGTAAGAAGGCTCTTATTAAGCTGTTTTCCTTTTTCTATTGTTATGACTTCCCCCAACGGCATCCACTCCACGTTAGCTCCTTGCAGTAATTCGTCTATGTATTTCATCATGCTCATTCCTTTTCTTCGTTAGTTGACGTCACAGCACGCTTGACTCTCTTCACGGTATGTTTGATTTTCCCGATAAAGAAATTGATTTCCAGAGAGGATTCTGTTTCGGCAACTTCAAGGTCGGGCATAACCACATCCGAAAGAATCTCTCCAAACCGTTTCATCTTCTCACCTTGTTGGTGCTTATCCGTTTCCTGATGAAGGCTCAATAGCTCACGTTTCAGTTCTCTTACCTTTGCGAAAGTTTCAATGATTGCAAACGTAACAGCCGTAGCATTTTTGCTTTTCAGTATCGTTGCAAGCATATATAGCCCTTTTTCTGTAAAAGCTTTGGGGAGCGTTCTGCTTTTAGGTGAAAGTTTTGTGGACGAATTTTTCGACCGCAAAAGTTCTATTTCCTTTTTTGTAAGCACAAACATATAATCCTCAGGAAACTTATCAGGATTATTGCGCACCGCTTCATTAATTCGTTTGGTCTCCACTCCATACAAATGAGCAACATCAGCATCTACAATGATTTGCTGTTCACGGATGGAAACAATTCTCTGCTGTACATTTATAAGCGGGAAAATGTTTTGTTCTTTATTCTTCATCGTGCTGTGTGTTTTGGGTTAATCTGCGCAACGTGGCGGCATTGTCGCTACTGATAACACTTTTTCCTGTTTGCCGTTCCAACTCCTCTCGTGCCACCTTTGCCACATTCCCACCTTGCTTGGCGATAATTATGCTTTGGTCGAAAGTGTTTGGATTGTTGGCTTGTGAGATGTCTTTGGTAGAAGCTTCTGCCAGCATGTTGAGAATCAACTCGGTACTGGTCATGTTGTCACGTAGGTTTTGCTTCTTCAATCCCTTGTGTTGCTTGTATTCTTTCACTGTCTTTCCCGACCATGTTTTGGTTAAGATATTGGTTAAGACAGCAAAGTCCTTATTGTCGGTGATGCCAGTGCGTTGCCATTCATCAGTCAGCTCTTTACGAATCTCGATGCTTTTAAGACGTTGGTTAATCCAATCGTCCGAGTAGCCCAAGCGACGATAGTCTTGCAAGGCTTGCTGTATGCTCAGTTCGGGGTCTTGTATCTGGTCAAGACGCTGGCTTCCCACCTTTGCAAGCCATTGCTTGAAAGGCTCTGCCTTCGGACTTGGCACTGATTGTATCAAGCGGAGAAGTTGCTCTGTGTCAGCCACATCGGTCATACGCATCTTGCCATCAGCAGCACGCATTTTCAACTGGTTACAATTTGTAACCGTTTCATTGCCCTCCTTATTCAGCCTGTTTTTCAATACCTTCCAATAGTTTCTTGCCGTTTGGTAATTGGGGCTGTCCGTCAGCACAGCAATGACATCCACAATAGAAAAATACCATTTCTCTTCTTCAGCGTCCCAATGGGAACGAACTTGCTTGTTCTCAAATTTCATTAAGTCTTTCATGCCTCTATCTCCTTGATGATTTTATTGATATCCGCCCGCAGTGCGTCAATGCGCTGCACCGTTTGCGCCACTTCCTCGTTCAGCTTCACGATGTCTATCACCTCGCGCGTGTCCTCCGCCTCCACATACGTGCCAACGGAGAGGTTGTAATCGTTCTCGGCAATCGTGTTGTTGTCCACCGATGTGGCAACATGGTCCACCTCGTTCTTGTTTCCAAAGATGCTGACAATGCGTTCGATGTGTTCGGGCAGTAGGATGTTGTTGTTGGTTTCTTTCTTAAAGAAGTCTTCACCGCTGGCATTGATAAACTGGGTGGTGGGGTTCATCTTATGTTTGGAGAGTACCAAGATGTTCACGGCAATGCTCGTACCGTAAAACAGATTGGGCGGCAGGGCGATGACCGTTTCCACAAAGTTGTTGTCCACCAAATACTTCCTTATCTTCTGTTCCGCTCCTCCACGATAGAAGATGCCGGGAAAGCAGACAATGGCGGCACGACCACGGGCAGAGAGATAGCTGAGCGCATGCAGCACAAAGGCGAAGTCGGCTTTCGACTTGGGTGCCAACACCCCAGCCGGTGCAAAGCGGTCGTCGTTGATGAGCGTGGGGTCGTCACTGCCCACCCAGTTCACCGAGTAAGGCGGATTGGAGACAATGGCGTCGAAAGGCTTTTGGTCGCCATATTGCGGATGGAGGAGGGTATCGCCCAAGGCAATGTCGAACTTATCGTAGTTGATGTTGTGCAGAAACATGTTCATGCGTGCAAGGTTGTAGGTGGTGTGGTTGATTTCCTGCCCAAAGAAGCCGTCCTCTATCACATGCGTGTCGAATTGTCGTTTGGCCTGCAACAGCAACGAGCCAGAACCGCAAGCAGGGTCGTAAATCTTGTTCACCGTCTCCTGCCCATACATGGCAAGGCGCGCAATCAACTTCGAGACGTTTTGCGGTGTGAAGAACTCGCCACCCGACTTGCCCGCATTGGCGGCATAGTTGGAGATGAGGAACTCGTAGGCATCGCCAAAGAGGTCGATCTCGCTGTCCTCAAAGTTTCCGAAGTCCAAGCTCTCCACGCCCTTGATGACGGCAGCCAAGCGTTTGTTCTTCTCCTCCACGGTGTTTCCCAAGCGGTTGCTCGTGGTGTCGAAGTCGGCAAAGAGTCCTTTGATGTCGTGTTCCGAGTCGTAGCCGTTGGCAGAACTCTCTATGGCATCGAAGATAGCCGCCAAGTCGGTGTTCAAGTTCGGATTGTTGTTGGCTCCCTTGGCGATGTTGCAAAACAGCTGACTGGGATAAATAAAGTATCCTTTGGTTTTGGTGGCATCGTCCTTTATCTCGGGCGTGATGACGTCATCGGGTAGATGAACATAATCCACGCTCTCATCGCCAGCCTCTATGAAGGTGGTGAAATGCTCACTGATGAATCGATAGAACAGTGTACCCAATACAAACTGCTTGAAGTCCCAGCCATCTACGGCGCCGCGCACCTCGTTGGCGATTCTCCAGATTGCTGCCTGCAGTTCGTCCCTTTGTTTTGTGTTTGTCATTATGCTGAATGGTTTATATTACTTCATTTATCTGCAAAAATACAATTTTATGACGTGAAACACGAAGGAAAACAGCGTTTAAGATGGTTGTTTCCCAGCAAAAGAAACAAGAACAAGGCGAAGGGCGGAATGCAGGTCAGGATGGCGGGTGGTGATGATTTTTCTTGACAAACAAGTCTTTCATACTTCGCGTATTTTCAAACAGAAGAGCACTCGTTCGCAAATACGCTAAAAATGAGCGAAATTTGTATCGAACTAACACACAAACATTTACAGACGTAGGCCTTCCTATTCTATCTTTTCCTCAACGTTTTTCCGGCCAAAAGCATTGCTTTTGTACGACAATCTGCATGCTTTTGCTGGGAAAGAGCATGCAAATTGGCGGATAAGATGATACCTTTTACCCCAAAAATGCCTTGTTTTTGTGTAAAAATACGATTTATCCGCTGCCATAAA
>ERZ772969.2188-NODE-2188-length-12782-cov-2.596606_pt1 | contig 12782 bp, 7 predicted proteins | sample MGYA00511676_ERZ772969 | MGnify/ENA primary metagenome ERZ772969 (study PRJEB29015, sample SAMEA2737651) | human gut metagenome | biome: human gut; feature: human-associated habitat; material: faeces | place: China | collected 2012 ...
AACGCCGCACGCTCGGCGGGCACGATCCGCAAAACGATCTACGGACAGTTTTCCGAACATCTGGGCCGCTGCATCTACGGCGGTATCGCTGACCAGGACGGCGCGCTGCGCCCCGCCGTCCTGCAGGCGCTGAAAACGCTGCACATCCCGGTGCTGCGCTGGCCGGGCGGCTGCTTTGCCGATACCTACCACTGGCGGGACGGCATCGGCCCCCGCAGCGAGCGCAAGACCATCATCAACACCAACTGGGGCGGCGTGACCGAGAACAACGCCTTCGGCACCCACGAGTTCCTCAGCCTCTGCGAACAGCTCGGCTGCGAAGCCTACCTGTCCGGCAATGTGGGCAGCGGCACCGTGCAGGAGTTCTCCGACTGGGTGGAATACTGCAATATGCCCGGCGTCTCGCCGATGGCGGACCTGCGTCGCCGCAACGGCCGCGAAGCGCCCTTCGGTGTGCGGTACTGGGGCATCGGCAACGAGGCCTGGGGCTGCGGCGGCACGATGCGCGCCGAATACTACGCCGACCTCTGCCGCCAGTATGCGACCTATCTGCGCTCCTACGATGCCGGCCTTGTGCCCTACAAGATCGCCTCGGGCGCCAATGTGGACGACTACCACTGGACCCGCACCGTGGTGGAGCGCGCCGGCCAGTGTATCGACGCCGTCAGCCTGCACTACTACACCGTCCCCGGCCCGGACTGGCAGCACAAGGGCAGCGCCACCGACTTTGACCGCGACGCCTACTACACCACGCTGCACAAGACGCTGCGGATGGAGGAACTGGTGGAAAACCACAGCCGCATTATCCGCCGCTTTGCCAAGGGCCGGCCCATCGGTCTGTGCGTCGACGAGTGGGGCACCTGGTACGATGTCGAGCCGGGAACCAACCCCGGGTTCCTCTACCAGCAGAACACGATGCGGGACGCCCTGGTGGCGGCGGTCAACCTGAACATCTTCAACAACCATTGCGATACCGTCGTCATGGCAAACATCGCGCAGCTCGTCAATGTGCTGCAGGCAATGCTGCTGACCGAGGGCGACAAGGTGGTCCTGACGCCCACCAGCCATGTCTTTGCGATGTACAGCGGGCATCAGGGTGCCCGCCAGCTGGAAAGCTATGCCGAAACCCGGATGCTGCGCCGCGACGAGGAGCAGGTCCCCGAACTGCATGTCTCGGCCAGCGAACAGTCGGACGGCACCGTGCTGGTCACCGCCGCCAACCTCAACGACACCGAGCCCGTGCCGGTCAACTGCCTGCTGGGCGGCATCCATGCCGCCGGCGTCACGGCCCGGGTCCTGGCCGGTGCGCCGTTCGACCACAACACCTTTGACCGCCCCGAGGCTGTCCGTCCGGCGCCGCTTGCCGTCACGCCGACCGAAACCGGCTTCACGGCCGTGCTGCCGCCCTGCAGTGTGGCGGCGTTCACGGTCTGCCAGAAATAACCTCTTTGCTTTTTTGGATGGAACCGCTATAATACAGTCAAACAGACCGGCCGCGGCGAGCTGTCCCGGCCGGGAAGGGAGGTACCATCCATGCGTATTGTGACTTTGATCGAAAATACCCCCGGTGATCCCCGCTGCGCCTGCGAACATGGCCTGAGTCTCTATCTCGAGACCCATGACCACAGGCTGCTGATGGACACCGGCTCCACCGGCGCCTTCGCGGACAACGCGGAGGCGCTCGGCATTGATCTGACCCGCGTCGATACCGTCGTGCTCAGCCACGGCCACTACGACCACGCGGGCGGTCTGCTCCGCTTTGCCGCCCTCAATCCCGGGGCGCCGATCTATCTCCAGGCGGGGGCCGACGGCGATTTCTACCACGGCGACCGCTACATCGGCATCGACAAGGCCATCACGGCGCTGCCCCAGGTCCGCCCGGTCCGGGGCGATCTGCGCATCGACGGGGAGCTCTTTCTGTTCGCGGGCATCACCGGCCGGCGGTTCTGGCCCCAGAGCAATCTCTCACTCCGGGTCCGGCGGGACGGTCAGACCCTGCAGGACGATTTCTCCCACGAGCAGTGCCTGGTGGTCAGCCAGGACGGACACCGGGTGCTGGTGTCGGGCTGCGCCCACAACGGCATCCTGAACATCCTGGACCGCTACCGCGACCTCTTCGGCGGCGACCCCGACGTCGTGATCAGCGGATTCCATATGATGAAGAAACAGCCCTACGACTGCGAGGAACTGGATGTCATCGACGAGACAGCCCGGGAACTCGCGCGGCACAACACGGTCTTTTACACCGGTCACTGCACCGGCCTGCCCGCCTTCGAGCGGATGCAGACCATCCTGGGGGAGCAGCTCCGCCCGCTGCACAGCGGGGTGGAACTGGACCTCGCAACCCGGTAAAACCCCTGGTGCCCGGCTGCCCGGACAGCCGGAAAACGCCCCTTCCGCTCCGCTGTCTGCGGGGCGGTTTCCTTTTGCACATTTTTGAAGATTGTGTGAAATTCCGGGCCGAGAAGAGAATTTGACACTTTAGCGCATTGCATAAATACCGTTGGCGGTTTATATAAAAACTATCCAACTACGCGCAGAAACACTTGACAATATGCACGGGAGTGTTTGGGATTATTTCGCCGGAAATATGAGAATAATTTTGCGTAAATACGCGAAAAATGTAGTCAAAAAGATGAGAGGATTTGATTGTTGAAATACCGAAAAGGGTGCCGTAAAATTTGACTAAAGGCAGCAGGGAGCCGTCCGGACGGGCGGCCCTGCGCAGAGTCCCTCTTCCGCGGCGTCCAAGCCGGCTGCGGCGGTGCGGAAACAGCAGGGAACAACAAAAAGGAGGAACCCTCAATGGCGAAAACACTGACGGCAGGTAAAGCGGCCGGTGCTCGGACCAAGCAGGACAAACGCGCTTATGCGCAGCTCGGGCACAACACCTGGCGCAAAGCGTTCATGCAGCATTACTGGCTGTACATTCTGATGATCCCGGGCATCCTGTACATGCTCATTTTCAACTACACGCCGATGGCAGGCCTGGTCATGGCGTTCGAGGACTTCAGCCCCTACAATGGCGACACCGCCATCCAGGCGCTGTTCGGCAGCCCCTTCGCCGGACTGAAGTACTTTGAAAAACTCTTCACCGGCCCGGATTTCTGGCGTCTGCTGCGCAACACGCTGGCAATCTCGCTGGCCAACCTGATCTTCGCCTTCCCGGCGCCGATCATCCTCGCACTGCTGCTCAACGAGCTGCGCTGCAAATGGTTCAAGCGCTTTTCCCAGACGCTGGTGTATATCCCGCACTTCGTCTCCATCGTGATTGTGGCGGCGCTGACCTATCAGCTCTTCTCCACCACCGACGGTGTCGCCTATCATATGCTGGTCCAGGTGTTCGGCAAACAGAACGCCCCCGACATCATGTCCGATCCCAAGCTCTTCTCGACGATGATCGTCGGTCAGAACCTCTGGAAAGAGACCGGTTACGGCACGATCATCTACCTCGCGGCCCTCTCCAGCGTCGATACCCAGCTGTATGAAGCCGCCAAGATCGACGGCGCCGGCCGCTGGCAGCTGATGTGGCACGTCACGCTGCCCGCCATCCGCGGCACCATCATCCTGATGCTCATCATGAAGGTCGGCTCGCTGCTGAACACCGGCTACGAACAGATCTTCCTGATGCAGAACGCCATGAACCGCTCGGTCTCCGACGTGTTCGACACCTACATCTACACCAAAGGCATCGTCAACGGACAGTATTCCCTTGCCACGGCTGCCGGCCTGTTCAAGTCCATCGTCAGTATGGTCATGGTCGTCGGCGCGAACAAGATCGCCAAGCTGTTCGGTGAATCCGGCCTGTACTAAGCGCAAGGAGGTACTGTCATGTCTGGCATCATCCATCAGAAACAGGACCCCAACGCCATCCGTGCGACGGGTACCCTGGAAAAGCGCTCGCCGGGCGATCAGGCGGTGCAGGTGCTGCTCTATGTTCTGATTGCACTCATTGCTCTGCTCTGTGTGCTGCCCTTTATCTACGTCATCGCCGGTTCCTTCGCCACCGAGCAGGAACTGACCGAGCGCCCCTTCTTCCTGATTCCTCACGAATTCTCCCTCAATGCGTACTCCTACATCCTCAAGGACGGCTCGGTTTTCCGCGGCCTCAAGAACTCCTTCCTGGTCACCATCGTGGGTACGCTGATCAACATGTTCGTATCCTGCACGCTGGCCTACCCGCTTTCGCGCAGCTATCTCAAGGGCCGCAACGGCTTCATCAACATGGTCATCGTGACCATGCTGTTCTCCGGCGGCATGGTGCCCAGCTACATCCTGGTCATGAACATCCTGGACCTCGGCAACACCTTCTGGGCCCTGTGGCTGCCCGGTGCCATGAGCGCATTCAATATGATCATCATCAAGAACTACTTCCAGGGACTGCCCAACGAACTGGAGGAGGCCGCCATCATCGACGGTTCCAATGACCTGATCACCTTTGTGCGCATCATCCTGCCGCTGTCCACCCCCGTGCTGGCATCCGTCGCGCTGTTCTACGCGGTCGGTCACTGGAACTCCTACTTCAACGCCATGATGTACATCAACGACCCCGACATGGAACTGATGACCATCGTGCTGCGCCGCATGGTGTTCCTGACCAACAAGATCACTCAGGACAGCACCTTCGACTGGGGCGCTGCCGGTATACCGCCCGCCAAATCCATCAAGATGGCCACCACCGTCGTGGCCACGGTCCCGATGCTCTGCATTTACCCCTTCGTTCAGAAGTACTTCACCCAGGGCATCATGGTCGGCTCCGTGAAGGGCTGATCCCCGTTATCCGGTTTCATCACGCAGTCTGCGTGTTATAAAAAAAGGAGGAAAACAACTCATGAAAAAGCAAATCGCCCTGACCCTGAGCGTCGCGATGGCCGTCACTGCCCTGGCCGGTTGCGGCGGTTCCGGCAGCTCGTCCTCTTCCAGCGCCGCTTCGGCTACCGCCGAGGGCGCCTCGGAATCCAGCGGCCGCCCGACCATCACCTTTATGATCCCCACCTTCTACGGCACCGAGTTCGCCAACGACAACTCCGACAAGGTCATCCAGGCCTACGAGGATTACACCAACACCACCGTCGAATGGCGTCTTGAGGCCAACGATACCTACAAGGACAAGTTCGGCCTGACCCTGATGGACAAGGACAACATGCCGATGATCCTGACCGCTTCCGGCGCGCTGGATGCCAACATCGTCGACGCCGCCAAGAAGGGCGCGTTCTGGGATCTGAGCAGCTACCTGCAGGACAGCGAGAGCTACCCCAACCTGAGCCAGGCCAACGAGAACGTTCTGAAGGGCCTGACCGTTGACGGACAGATCATCGGCATCCCCCGTACCCGTGCCATCGGCCGCTACGGCCTGGCCTACCGCACCGACTGGGCGGAAGCCGTGGGCATCACCGAGCCTCCCAAGACCATCGAGGATGTCTACAACATGCTCTACGCCTTCACCTACGATGACCCGGACGGCAACGGCGTGGACGACACCTACGGCCTCGAGCTGTGCAAGTACACCGGACCTCTGGACGTGATCCAGACCTGGTTCGGCTGCGGCAACGAGTGGGTCGAGCAGGACGGCAAACTGGTCCCGGTCCATCAGACGGCCGAGTACAAGGAAGCCCTGCAGTGGATGCGCAAGATCTATGAGGACGGTCTGGTCCGTCCCGACTGGGCAACCGTCGACACCTCCACCTGGGAGGACGGCTGCAAGAAGGGCGAAGCCGGCTGCTTCCTGGACACCATGGACGGTGCCAAGCGTATCTGGAACTACTTCACCAGCAACAACGTAGCGAGCGTTGTGGATCCCTCCACCACCGCCACGATGACGATGGTCGGACCCATCGCCAAGGATGCCAACAGTGAGCCCCGCACCCTGGCCACCAGCGGCTACAACGGCTTCTACCTGATCACCAAGTCTGGCGCCAAGACCGAGGAAGATCTGAAGAACTGCCTGACCTTCCTGGACAAGATGAACGACGATCCGATGCTCGAACTGGCCGACTACGGCATCGAGGGCATCAGCTATGACCTGAACGAGAACGGCAATGTCGTCCTGAACCCCGATTACGACGCTTCTCAGACCCCCAACTGCGGCCTGAACCAGGCTGTCGCCTACATCCCCAACATGTCCAGCGTGTCTCATCCGCTCGAGAAGGCCGAGAGCCAGATCGAGTCCGAGGCCTGCCAGGAAGTCAACGAGAAGTACGCCGTCTTTAACCCCGCGCTCGGCTACCTCGCCAACTCTGCCACCAACGCCGAAGTCGGCACCGATATCGAGCAGATCATCGACGACGCCCGCACCCAGTACATCTGCGGCCAGATCGACGACGCCGGCCTGGATGACGCTGCCCAGCAGTGGCTGGATCGCGGCGGTGCCCAGCTGGTTGAGGAAGTCAACGAGCTCTACGCTGCTGATACCAACAAGTAATTTCATTCCTATCTGAATCAGGCCGCGCCCCTGCGGCATCGGCCGGAAAGGCACCGCGGATGCACTCTCGCGGTGCCTTTTTTGTCGGCCGCAGCGCGGCATTCTTTTACAAAAACGCACAGAAAGGCGGATCTTTCGATGAACCTCACACTTTTGGCCCAGGATGCCCGCTCGACCACCGTGGGCTGGCAGCCGGTCCCCGGGGCTGCCTGCTATGCTCTGGAATGGTCCGACCGGATGTCCGACACCGTCCGCTTCCGCACGGCCGGCCAGACCCGGGACTGCCGGTTCCGGTTTGTCCGCTCGACGCATATCCCGTATTATCTGCGGCTGCGGGCCCTGGACGAGGCCGGCTCCACGCTGGAACTCAGCCCGGTGCTGACCACCCCGCTGGCCCGGGTGCTGTATCCCCAGCTCGAAGCGCTGGACCGCGGCCTGGTCGCGGTGGCAACCTCCGCCGGTGTGTTCCTGAGCTGGCGGCTGCTGCGCTCCGAGGTGGACGGCTACTCCGCCACCGGCCTGACCGGCGCGGATTTTGTCGTGTACAAGAACGGCGTGCGCCTTGCCGATGTGACGGACAGCACCAACTACCTGGACCCCGACGGCACGGCCGGGGACCTCTATGCCGTGGCGCCGGTGTATGCCGGGCACAAGGGCACCGCCTGCAATCCCGTCAGTGTCTGGGCGGACGGCTACTATGACCTGCCGCTCCACAGACCGGAAGGCGGCGTCACCCCCGACGGCAAACCCTTTGTCTACCATGCCAACGATATGAGCGTCGGCGATGTGGACGGCGACGGCCAGATGGAATTCTTTGTCAAATGGGACCCCGACAACTCGCAGGATGTCTCCATCAAGGGCTATACCGGCCGCTGCCTGATTGACTGCTGCAAGCTGGACGGCACGCTGCTCTGGCGGCTGGATATGGGCCCCAACATCCGCGCCGGCGCCCACTACACCCAGTTCATGGTCTATGACTTTGACGGGGACGGCCGCGCCGAGATGGCGGTCAAGACCGCGCCCGGCACCCGGATGACCCGCTATGCGCCGGACGGCACGGTGCTGTGGCAGCGCTACATCACGATGCCCCGCAGCGACCTGGAAGCCGGGTATTCCCACAGCGACAACTATGTCTGCTCGGACTACCGGCTGCACCTGGCCGACGTCTTTGCCGGCTGGCGGGATCATCCCGAGGTCCGGTCCGGCCGCTGGCCCGACACGCTGGAAGCCTGTTTCGGCATCCCGCAGCGGTACGACTACCCGCTGAGCCGCCAGGACGCCGAGGCGATGGCGGACTATTTCATCCGGGAATACGCCCCCTCCCGCAGCGAGCGCAACCATCTGGAAAAGTTCGAGGGCTTCATCTATTCCGGCCCCGAGTACCTGACGATGTTCGGCGGCGACGGCCGCGAACTCGAGACCATTCCCTTCAAGTTCGGCCGCGTGGACGACGGCCTGCTGTGGGGCGACTACGCGCTGCCCCGCATCGAGCCCTGCAACCGGGTGGACCGGTTCAACTCCGGCGTGGCCTACCTGGACGGCGAGCATCCCAGCCTGATTGTCTGCCGCGGCTACTATACCCGCGCCACCCTCGTGGCCTACGATTTCCGTGACGGCCATTTCTCGGAGCGGTGGAGCGTCGATTCCGGCTTTGTGCCGATGGATAACCCCTTCCGGGATGCGGGCTGTCACCTGGCGCGGGGCAGCGATCCGGTGTTCGGGGCGCTGGCCGGCCAGGGCAACCACAGCATTTCCACCGGCGATGTGGACGGCGACGGCTGCATGGAGATTGTCTGCGGCGCCGCGGTCATCGACCATGACGGCAGCCTGCTGTATTCCAGCGAAGGAACGCTGCCCGACGGCACCCCGGCCAAGTTCGGCCACGGCGATGCCATGCACCTGGCCGACATCGACCCCGACAGCCCGGGCCTTGACCTCTTCAATGTCTTTGAGGGGGCCGAAAATGCGCCCTACGGCTGGGCACTGCGGGATGCCGAGACCGGTGCAGTCCGGTTCGGCGAGTACGCCGAGGAAGATCTGGGCCGCTGCATGATCGGCAAGATCGACCCCGCCACCCGCGGCCTGCAGGTCTGGGTCAAGGAGGTCTACGACTGCCGCGGCAACCGCCTGCCCCTCGAAACGCCCGGCACCAACATGAAGATCTACTGGGCGGGGGACCTCTCCACCCAGGTCACCGACGGCCGGGATTATCTGCACGGCCCCAAGTGCGGCGCGGTCAACGACCTGACCCACGGCACGATGCTGATGCCCAGCGGCACCGCCACCAACAACGGCACCAAGGGCAACCCCTGCCTGGTGGCCGACATCTTCGGCGATTTCCGCGAGGAACTGCTGCTCCGCCTGGAGGATGATTCGGCAATCCGCATCTACACCTCCACCGACCTGACCCACCACAAGCTCTTCACCCTGCTGCATGACCCGCAGTACCGCTGCGGCGTGGCCTGGCAGAACAACTGCTACAACCAGCCGGGGTACCCCTCCTTCTACTATGCAAGCGATATGGACTTTGCCAACGTCCTGCCCCAGCTCCGGGCCAGGCCGACGGTCTATCTGGCCGCGGACTCGACGGTTCAGAGCTACACCGAGGCCGAAGCCCCCCAGACCGGCTGGGGCCAGCAGCTCTGGCGCTGCCTGCGCGGCGCCAACCTCTGCCGGGTGGATACCCGTCCCGGCTGCCCCTTCCCCCAGGAGCGCCGCTACCATCTGCCCGACCTGACGATCGACAACTGTGCGATGGCCGGCCGCAGCAGCCGTTCCTTCCGGGAGGAGGGACGCCTGGCGGATATTGAGGCCTCGCTGCGGCCCGGGGACTACCTGGTGGTCCAGTTCGGCCACAACGATGCCTACCGCGAAAAGGCCGAGCGCTATGTGGCGCCCGAGGCGTTTGGCGCCTCGCTGCAGCCCTACCTCGACGCGGCCCGGCGCCACGGCGCAACCTGCATTTTTGTCTCTCCGGTGGCGATGCGCATCTTCGATGAGAACGGTGTCTGCCACCCGAGCTTCCCCGAATACCGCGAGGCGATGGCCCGGTTTGCCCGGCAGGCCGGCGCGGTCTGGCTGGACCTGGGCGCCGCCACGGCGGCCGCGGTCACGGCCACCGGCGCCGAACACGCCAAATCCCTCTACCTGTGGCACGGCGACAAGCACGACGACGCCCACCTGCAGCAGGCCGGCGCCCTGCGTTTTGCCCGCGCCTTTGCCCGTCTGGTGCTGCAAAGCACCGATCCCCGCCTGGATGTTCTGAAAGCTGCCTTTGAGGAGGAATAAACAATGGCTATCGGAGATCTGCTTCATCAAACGCCCGTCACAACGCCCGATCCCTACACCGGCTGCCCGGTCACCCGGCTCACGCCGCCCGACCACACCAGCCATCATATGTACTTTTATAACCGCATGGTCACCTCGGACAGTTCCCGGCTGCTCTACTGTGCCGAGATCAACGGCCGGCGCAACCTCTACCTGATGGAACTGGCCACCGGCGATGCCGTCCAGCTGACCGAGGGTGACGCCCTCGACGATTACGGCGCGATGATCTCGGCGGATGACAAGTCCGTCTACTACCAGCAGGACCGCAAGGTCTGGAAGCTGGACCTGGCCACTCTGCAGCGCACCTGCCTGTATGCCGCGCCGGACGGCTGGGACTGCGGCAACTGGGGCATGAGCGATGACAACCGCTATCTCGTCATGACCGAGACCCGCCGCGACACGCTGCCCGACCTGACCGGCAAGAAGGGCTGGGAATTCTTCCCGCTGACCTGCGCCGCCAAGCCGCTGTGCCATATCGTCTATCTGGACACCCAGACCGGCGAACACCACATCGTCGTGGAGGACCGCTGCTGGTTCGGCCATGCGCAGCTGCGCCCCGGCGATCCCGACACCATCCTGTTCTGCCACGAGGGCCCCTACGACATGATCGACGCCCGTCTGTGGCTGATCCAGAGCGACGGCAGCCGGTACCGCTGTGCCCGGCCCCAGCCCAAGGATGTCATCATCACCCACGAGTTCTGGATGCCCACCGGCGACCGTCTGGCCTACGTCTACCGCAAGGCGGACGACGGCAGCACCGAGACCATCCGGATGATGCGCCCCGAAACCCTCGAGGAGGAGCTCTTCATGCCCTGCCTGCCCTATGCGCACTTCATCTGTGACCGGCAGCGGCGCTGGTTCGTCGGCGACTGCCAGGGCCAGGAAACGCCCATCCATCTGCAGACCGGCGAGGGCCGCGGCCAGGAAGTCCGCAACGACTTCATCTATCTGGTGGACATTGCCCGCAAGAAGGAGATCCCGCTGTGCTACCACGGCACCAGCTGGACGACCATCCACGGCACCCCGCAGGACGCCCACCCGCATCCCTGCTTCACGCCGGACGGCAGCGGGGTGGTGTTCACCTCCGACCGGGAAGGCAAACCCTGCGTGTATCTTGCCAAAACCGCGGGCGCTGCGGCGAAAGGAGAATGACAATCATGGAATGGCCCAAACTGAAGAATATCTACATCTGTTTCCCCGGCGGACGCCACAAGGTCCTGACAATGAGCTTTGATGACGGCCGGGTGGAGGACCGCCGCCTGGTGGAGCTGTTCAACCGCTACGGCGTGCGGGGCACCTTCAACCTCAATGCCGGGCTGCTGCTGGATGACCGCGTTCCGCCCAGCGAGTGGCGGGACCTGTACCGCGGTCACGAGGTCGCCTGCCACACCTGCCTGCATCCCACGATCGCCCGCAGCCCGCTGGATCAGGTGGCCCGCCAGATTCTGGAGGACCGCCAGGGGCTGGAATCCGTCATGGGATACCCGGTGCGGGGGCTGGCCTACCCCAACGGCAGCTGGACGCCCGAGATCGCGGCGATGCTGCCCTCGCTGGGCATCCGGTACGCCCGCGTCGTCGGCGACACCCACGACTTTGCGATTCCCAATGATTTCATGACCTGGAAATCCACCTGCCACCATACCCATCAGCTGCTGGAGGACGGAAAACGGTTTGCGGCGCTGTTCAAGACCCAGTATCTGTACATGATGTATGTGTGGGGACACAGCTTTGAATTTACCTGCGAGGCCGACTGGGAGCAGATGGAACGGTTCTGCGATCTGGTGGCGGGCCGCGAAGATACCTGGTATGCGACCAATATCGAGATTGTGGACTATCTGGAAGACGCCCGCCGTCTGCAGTTCACCGTTGCGGCGGACATCGTTCACAACCCGGCGGCCCGGTCCATCTGGATCGAGGTGGACGGCGACCGGATCGAAATTCCCGGCGGCGCCACGGTGCAGCTTTCATGAGGGGGAGACTTGATTTTCCCCGGGCAAACTCGTATGATCTAGGGATGGGACCGCGAAAGCTGCCGCGGTTCCTTCGCCGGACTGCCCGCGGCGGCAGGGCGTCCGGCCGGATCGGATACTCCGCCGCGACAAGGGAGGAGACTAGTGGAATTCCCGAAACCTACCAACCGTCAGACCGCGAAGGAAAAACAGCGCAGCCGGTATGAGACGCTGATCTTTACCCGTCTGGTCCTGCTGGTCGCAGTCCCGCTGCTCATTGTGGGCCTGCTGTGCGGCATCCTGTACTACCGCAGCGAGCCCGCCCGCGGCCGCGCCAAACTCGGCGAGGTGGCCGGCAACGCTTCGATGCGGATGACAAGCGTGTTTGACGGACTGCGCAGCTATTACCTGGCGGCCCTGCGAAATTCCAGCTTTACCTGGATGGAAAGCTGTTCGGAAATCCCGTACAGCCGGTACAGCGACCTGCGGGATGCCCAGGAGCTGCTGCGGGGCGGGACCTATATGGATTCCTATGTGGTCGGGTACGAATACATCAATCTCCGCTACGGCTGGGTGCTGAGCAACTACGGCACCTTCCCGCTCGAGCAGATGAAAAATCAGGAGGAAATCCGCACCTTCATCGACAACCAGGCCAGCCAGACCGCCACCCTCTACTGGGTCAACCGCACCGGTGCGGCGCCGCGCCAGACCTCCAGCCTGTGGCTGAACGTGTCGGGGCAGTGCCTCGTGGCACGGATCACCTCGGCCAAGAACGGCCTGGTGGGAATGCTGCTGATCCATCTCGATATGGAATACCTGTCCGAGCTGGCAGGGGAGTGGAAGTCGCTGGGCTATGACGTGGTGCTGCTCGACGCGAACGGCGAGACCGTCACCACCACCGACACCGAGCTGGCCCACGCGCTGGCCGATGCCGGCGACCTCTCGGACGGGCATCTGCGCATCCCCGGCACCATCAGCAACTACCTTGTGCAGGGCCAGGCCATCAACTTCAACGGCATCACCTGTTATGCCGCCTACGACGAACAGCAGAACCTCGGGTCCAGCGTCGCGGCCTTCTGGGTCTC
>ERZ772969.2189-NODE-2189-length-12777-cov-2.980349_pt1 | contig 12777 bp, 8 predicted proteins | sample MGYA00511676_ERZ772969 | MGnify/ENA primary metagenome ERZ772969 (study PRJEB29015, sample SAMEA2737651) | human gut metagenome | biome: human gut; feature: human-associated habitat; material: faeces | place: China | collected 2012 ...
CCCTTCACGTGGTATCATCGGTCTGCGTACCAATGTGCTGACCGCTTCTCAGGGCGAGGCTATCATGGCTCACCGCTTCAAGGAGTATCAGCCTTACAAGGGAGAGATCGTCCGCCGTATCAACGGTTCCATGATTGCTATGGAGACAGGTACTGCCTACGCTTATTCTATCGACAAGCTTCAGGATCGTGGTAAGTTCTTCATCGATCCGGGTGAGGAAGTCTATGCCGGTGAGGTCATCGGTGAGCATGTCCATGACAACGACCTTGTGGTCAATGTCACCAAGGCTAAGCAGCTGACCAATGTACGTGCTTCCGGTTCTGATGAGAAGGCCCGCGTCATCCCGAAGACAGTCATGAGTCTTGAGGAGTGTCTGGAGTACATCAAGAGCGACGAGTACGTGGAGGTGACTCCTAAGTCGATGCGTATGCGCAAGATCATCCTCGATCACCTCGAGCGTAAGCGCGCCAACAAGGAATAATCCTTCCCCTACACATTATATTATATATATATAGAAACTCCATACGCTGTGGCTTGCCCTGCAACGTATGGAGTTTTTTTATGCACTCTTTTCTGCTTTTCGCAGAAACCAGATAGAGGTGTTATGCTTCTTCGCGCTTCTCGATGTCTTGCATCAGCTTCACGGCGTCGACATACTGCTCGATGCCCTGCGCCACCTCCTGCGCGGCTTTCATGGCGAGCACGACGGTCTGTGGGCGGTGCACCACGTCGCCGCCGGCAAAAACGCCACGGCGTGTGGTCATGCCGAAGGGACGTTCCAAGATCTTGACATATCCTTTTTCGTCGACCTCTATACCTTCCGTGGTCGACACGATACGGTTGGCAGGACGTGAGCCGATGGCCAGGAAGATGCGGTCGAAAGGTTCCTCGCGGTCTCCGTCCTCGGTATGCACGGTCACGCTGCCGAGTCGTCCGGGCTCACCGGCAATAAACTCCGTGACGCTGGACTTCCACCAGAACTTCACACCCTCGTTGACGGCTTCGTCAAATTCGCTCTTGATGGCGGGCATCTCCTCCTGGGTGCGTCGGTAGATCACCGTCACGTCAGCACCCAGGCGAATGGCGGTGCGGGCAGCATCCATGGCTACGTTGCCGCCGCCGATGACGCCGACACGTTCTCCGGTACGCAGCGGCACCATGTTGCGGGCGATGGCACCTTCCTGGTAAGCGTTGAACTGATGGAGCAGGTAGGTCGACTGGCTCACGCCGTGGAGTTTGGCGCCCGGCACGTCGTCCATATTCTGTGGTACTGCCGTACCCGTTCCCATGAAGATAGCGTCGAAGCCATGCTGGAAGAGATAGTCGACAGTGATACCGTTCTCGCCCACCATAGTGTTGGTGATGAAGTTGACGCCGAGTTCCGGAATCTTTTCGATCTCGGCTCTGACCACCGTCTTTGGCAAGCGATATTCGGGAATGCCGAACATCAGCACGCCGCCGGGCTCTTCAAGCCCTTCGTAGATCGTCACGGCAAAGCCCTTGCGGGCCAGGTTACCGGCAACGGTGAGTCCGGCAGGTCCTGATCCGATGACAGCGATGTTGCCGCGTGTCTTCTGCGGCAGCATCTCACGTTGTAGGCGCATCTGTGTGTCGAAGTCAGCGATGAAAGCCTCCAGGCTACCGATCTTCACGGGGGTGCCTTTCTTGTTGAGCACGCAGTGACCCTGACATTGCTTCTCATGTGGACAGACACGTCCGCAGATTGCCGGTAGGTTCGACGTCTCGTTGATGATGGCCATAGCGTCTCCGAGGTTGCCTTTGGAGAGTTGATGGATAAATGAGGGAATATCATTGCCGATGGGGCAGCCCTTGCGGCAGAGTGGCACCTTGCAGTGCAGGCAGCGCTTGGCCTCCGTGATCGCTTCCTGCATCGACAGGGGCTGCGGTGTGCTATAGTCGATTTGCTCTTTCTTCATGTTGCTACGGTGTTTGTTGTGTTCGGTTGTTGGTGATTAAAAGTTTGTTTTGTTATATAGACTTTACAAAAGTACGTATTATATCCTTACGTTTCGTTATATTCAGTAAAAAATTAAACAAGATTAACCTCAAGGCGAGATGAAATCTCTATTCAGCGAATATATTTCTCACACAGAGACATAGATGAAATACCAGACTTAAAAAGGGACTTGCCAATTGACAAGCCCCTTATATGATAGTAAAAACGTTTTGTCCACGGGTGTTTTACTTGACTTTGAAGTGGAACCAATCGATGTCTGCCTTTCCACCAGGCTGTTTGGTGGCGAAGTTGTAGATGCCGAAGCGGGTACCCATGAAGAAGCGGCGGTAGTCGAAGACGAGTTTGAAGTCGGTCAAAACCGTTGTCCAGTGCTTGCCGTCGAGGCTGTAGGCCAACGAGGCCACGTCCTTGTGAAGACGGAAATCGGCACTTACCCTTAAGTAGACGATGTTCTGTGACAAAGCCTTGCGGTAGACTTCGTGACGATGATCGGCAAGGACGTGGTGGTCCTTCGGCTCCATCTCCATGGAGTCTGTCGAGGCTACGATATATTTCTTACCCTTTTCCTTCACCACAGAGAGCAGGGCGGCATCGTTCTGAAAGGCACAGAAGCCGGCCACGTCGCCATCCTGCATCTGGCTGACATCCATGCGGATGATGCCCTCGTTTTGTGATCCCATCATGCGCGTGGTCAGCGTGTTGCGAGCCAGGAAGATATTGGGAGCCACAGCAGCCGTGTGCAGGCGCAACCAACCACGGCGCTCGGTGAGTGACCAGGCGTTGTCGACGGGGTTGTGGTTCCATTCCCAGTCGAGACTGAGCGTAGGCTTGTTGAATTCATCGCTGTTGACGATGCTCGTCTTCTTATCGCCCTTAAAGGGCACCTCCGTCGTAACAGGCACATCGTCCACCTTTGGCCAGCCGTCGACCCAACGGACGGGAGAGAGCGTCGGCACGCGTCCCACGCCGCCACGGTCCTGGAAGATCAGCGCAAACCAACGGCCGTTGGGTGTGTCGACAATTGTACCCTGACCGACACCGCCGAAGCCTTCGAACTCCGTCTCGAGCATCACACGCTTGGTGTACGGCCCCTGGATGTTATCGGCACGATAGACGACTTCGCGGCGCGGATGGCCGTTAGTCCATGAAATCATCTGAAGATAGTAATGCCCGTCATGTTTGATGACACGTGAACCTTCGAGAAGTCCCTTCTCCTCACTGTCGCGCTGGAAGAGCTGGCGGTGAGAGCCGTCCACGACCTGCTTGAGATCACTGCTGAGTTCCACCATCTCGCCCGTACCATAGAAGACATACGCACGATCGTCATCATCAAAGAAGAGCGTGGCATCATGGAAATGAGGTAACCGGCTGACGAGAGTCCACGGACCTTCCGCCTTTTGGGCCGTCATGATATAAGTCTCGCCACCGGGATGATCATTCGGGGCGAAGAGCGCATAGAACCGTCCTTTGTGATACTTCAGCGAGGTTGCCCACTGCCCACGGCCGTAGACGGTGCCCTGCTCCATATTATATTTAGGCGAGTCGGTGAGCTTGTCGAAGAGATAGCCCACTGTCTGCCAGTTGACCAAGTCACGCGAGTGCATGATCGGACCGCCCGGCATGAGGTGCATCGTCGTCGAGACCATGTAGTAGTCGTTACCCACACGGATCACATCCATGTCGGGTACATCCGACCAGATGACGGGGTTGGTGAACATGTTGGTCTGCGCTGCTTGTTGCTTTACTGCTTTGCCCATGGGCTTCTTCACCGTTCCGGTCGCCGTCATGGGCAGCGACAGACCGGCGAGAAGCAGGAGGGCCGGGATTGTTCTTACTTTCATTTGATTTGTCTTTCGTAGTGTTATTTAGTTTTTATCGTGATTTTCTCCAGCACAACTCCCGGGTCGAGCGGCTCGAAGACGAGTTTGTGGATGCCGTCGGCCAGCTGTTGCAGCGGTAGTGTGATCTGCTTTTCTACGACGCGGCGGGCCACCGTGGGGTAGTAAATGCTGTAGATATTCTCCGGTTTCTCGTTGAGGTTGGCGTTGAAGTTCGCCGTCTGGCTCCTGCCGTCGAGGTTCACCCGGTAGCGCAGTCCGCCTTGGTTGAGGAAGTCGAGCGTGCATTTCGTTGCCACGGTGACCGTCACGCTGTCGGCCGGTTGCATACCTCGGAAGCGATACTCCAGTTGTGCGCCCCTGACCGAAGCCGTTGTCGGCCGCAACGTCATGGCGCCGAGTGACGGCCCCATAAACGGGATGTCGATCCAGTGTGCGCCTTCGCCGTCGCGTTTGCTAAAGTAGTGCTCAGCCTCCAACACCACTTTTCCGCCCTCGGCATCAATGACCCAGCCGTCGGTACGCGGCTTGACAGTGTAGAGCTTCGGCAGCATGTCGTGCGGGAAGTTGTCGTTCCATATCGTATATCCGATATGTTTCTGGATCATCATGCCGTTCCATTTTCCTCCCGCGATGTCGTGGTTATAGGCAGCGCAGAGCAGCGAGTCACGACGGAAGTCGTTGCGGCAGCGCTCCGCCCACGTGTTGGCATCGGGATTGCCCTGCTCGTAAAGCTGGTGGTTCATGGCCTGGGCATAGTACATGTCGTAGAGATTAGCCATCGCCTGCACGGGGAAGAGGATGAGCTCCTGGTAGGCGTCGCGGCAGTTCTCGGGCAGAGAGGTGTATTGGCGCAGGGCGTCACGCTCCAGTGCAGCGTAGTCGCTGACCACTTTCTGCCATTCGCAGTCCTTCAGACTGTAGGTCTTGGCGTCGAGCATCTCGGCCGTACAGCGTCCGGCGTACTTGCATTGCAGGTTGAGGATACGCGTCGTCTCCGTAGCCTGATCCTCACCGAAGGCCGCAGCGCAGAAGCGGCGGGTGTGGTCGAGCAGGTTCTCTGTGGTGCAGGCTGTCGGATTCCATGCCATGTCGATGAAGAGTTGGATGGGATATTCCATCGGTTTGAGATCGCCGACATTGAGGATCCACAGCCGGTCAATGCCGTTCTCGGCAGCCAACGTCAGCTGTTCCCACATGTTCTGAATGGGCGTGACGTTGATCCACTTCGAGTTTCTCGGAGCACCTACATAGTCGACATGATAGTAGAGACCCCATCCGCCCTTACGGTTGCGCTCCTTGGGTGTAGGCACGCGGCGCACGTCGCCCCAGTTATCATCGCAGAGCAGCAGTGTCACATCATCGGGCACGCGCAGTCCGGCATCGTAGTAGTCCATCACCTCTTTGTAGAGTGCCCATACCTGCGGCACTTCGCCGGCTTTCTTGCCACGCTCTTTCTCAATGATACGGCGCTGGTTGCTGATGATCTTCTCCATGAGCTGTATGTTTGTATCTTCGCTCATGGCCATGTCACCGTCGCCCCTCATGCCGATGGTGATGATGTCCTCAGTACCTTTGTTGCGGCGGACGCCCCCGGCCCAGAAGTCGTCTAAGGCTTTCTGGTTGGTGGCGTAGTTCCACTGTCCGCCCGCAGCTTCCCGCGAAGTGCGGTCCTGTGGTTCCACGTTCGGGTTGTCGGTGTGGCCGTGCCATTCCTTTTGCGAGCGGCACATCGGTTCGTGATGTGAGGTGCCGATGATGATGCCACGGTCGTCGGCGGTCTTGCTGTTCAATGGGTCGTCGGTGTAGAAAGCCCAGCTCCACATCGCCGGCCACATGAAATTCGCCTTTAGTCGCAGCAACAACTCGAAGACGCGGTCGTAGAAGCGATGGTCGCCGTAGTTCGTGCCATAGGTGTTCTTCACCCATGTCGTCAGGCAGGGCGCCTCGTCGTTGAGGAAGATGCCACGGTATTTTACCCGTGGAGACGGTTGATACTGCCGGCCGCTGCTATATATAATATGGTCCTGGTGCTTCACGGCAACGTCAGCCCACCAGTACCACGGCGACACGCCCATCTCACGGCTGATCTCATAGATGCCGTAGATCGTGCCGCGCTTGTCCGATCCGATGACGACGAGATTTCCGTCGACAACGTCGATGAGATAGCTTTCCCATTGTCCGCGCAGCTTCCTGACATCGGTCTTATGGGCTTTGACGATGTTGTCGATGAGCTTACTCTTGCCCATTGTACCTGCTATGATGCATCCTTGTCCCGGCTGATGGGCTGCCGTGGCGACAAGGACGGGCGCTGCTTTACCGCAGACGCGCCCGATGTCAACACTGAGATCGCGGGCCGCCAGTCTTACTCCGGTCCAGTCCGTGGTGTCCACGACAATGGTGGCAGGCTGCTGCCCGGGCTTGACGATGTCAAAGTCCGCGGCCTTTGCCAGTAAGGGAAACAGTAGTAATAAGAATAGGAAAATTTTGTTCATATTGTTTTTAATTGTTTATTTGAGGGTGAAGACCGTGTACGACTTCCCGGGTCGTGTGTTGGGTCATATTTCTGCAAAGTTACACATTCTGTCTCAATATTGTTTTGTCAAACGTGTCTTTTTCCTTGATATTTGTTGCATAAGACATAAAAGACATATGTTCCTCTGTCTTTAAACCTCTGTCTTTCATTTATATTTGCCCTTTTGTTAGTTTCCTTTGTCAAAATCCGAACATCTTTTTGCTTATTCATTATTTTTGTGTTACTTTGCAGTAGGAAATACATCATAGAGTAAAAGCATAGATGAAAGCAGTACTCACCATCACGGGTTCGGACAGCTGTGGCGGAGCTGGCATACAAGCCGATATCAAGACGATCAGTCAGTTGGGCGGCCATGCCCTCACGGCCATCACCTCCATCACGGTTCAGAATACGTTGGGTATTCAGAACTACTACGACCTGCCTCCGGAAACCGTCCGGGGACAGGTGGAGGCCGTCATCAACGATGTGGAGCCCAATGTGGTGAAGGTGGGACTGATCCGCACGCTGGCCACGCTCAATGTCATCGTTGACTTGTTGCAGAAGTATCGTCCCGCCTGCATCATCTATGATGCCGTCGTGCGCACGGCGCAGGGCGAACAGCTGATCCCCGATGATGTTCACAACATGATCGTCCGGCGCCTGCTGCCCCTGTGCACGGTGGTGATCATCGGCAAGAATCAGCCTGCCGGCAAACTGCCGACATCGGTACATGCGATGGCCATCGACGACAATCCCCAGCACGGCTATGCCAACGGCTTCTCCTCAGCTTTGGCCTGTTTCGTCAGTCTGGGACTCTCACTGCAGGACGCTGAGAGCAAGGCACGGGCCTATGTCAATGCGCAGTCGGCCACGTCCTCAGATGCTACGGGGCGCTGTGGCGAGCTCTATCGGCTCTTTCTCGATGCCATCGAGGAGCGAGGTGATGCGTATCACGACATCAACTATTATGCGGATCATCTCAACGTCAGCGCACGCTATCTGGCGCAGGTCACCCATCGGGCTGTGGGACTTACCCCCAAGCAGATCGTCGACAAGGAGATGACACATATCCTTCAGTCAGCACTGCTCTCGTCGGCACAACCACTCCAGCAGTTGGCTTACGACCACGGCTTCACTTCCCAGCAGCATTTCACCAAGTTCTTCAAGAAACAAACGGGACTGACGCCCAGCCAATACCGCGCGGAGGTCAAGCGGAAAAGAAGAGAGAGATAAAAAGCGAGTTAATATTGAACAGTTAGAAAATCAGGATAAGAAAAACAACTAAAAGACAGAAACAATGGAAAACGAAAGGCAGACATTGAACCGCAACTTGGCACAGATGCTCAAGGGCGGTGTGATCATGGACGTGACAACACCCGAACAGGCAAAGATCGCGGAGGAAGCAGGCGCCTGTGCCGTCATGGCTTTGGAACGCATTCCGGCAGACATCCGTGCTGCAGGCGGTGTGGCACGCATGAGTGACCCGAAAATGATCAAGGGCATACAAGCCGCGGTGAGCATCCCCGTGATGGCTAAGTGCCGTATCGGACACATCGCAGAGGCACAGATCCTGCAGGCTATTGACATCGACTACATCGATGAGAGTGAAGTGCTCTCTCCCGCCGATGATGTCTGTCACATCGACAAGACGCAGTTCCGCGTGCCCTTTGTCTGTGGTGCCCGCAACCTCAGTGAAGCCTTGCGGCGCATTGCCGAAGGAGCCACGATGATCCGCACCAAAGGTGAGCCCGGCACCGGTGATGTGGTTCAGGCCGTCCATCACATGCGGCTGATGCAGCGTCAGATCCGCGACCTTGTCGCCAAGCGTCCCGACGAGCTCTTCGAGGCAGCCAAAGAGCTGCAGGCGCCTTACGACTTAGTGAAGTATGTCCATGACCACGGCAAGCTGCCGGTGGTGAACTTTGCTGCCGGCGGTGTCGCCACACCGGCAGACGCTGCACTGATGATGGAGCTGGGCGCAGAAGGTGTCTTTGTGGGCAGTGGCATCTTCAAGAGCGGCAATCCCCGCAAACGCGCGGCAGCCATTGTCAAGGCCGTCACCAACTACAACGATCCTAAGGCGCTGGCAGCGATCAGCGAGGATCTCGGCGAGGCCATGGTGGGCATCAACGCCGACGAGATACAGCTGCTCATGGCGGAGAGAGGTAAATAAGCGAGAGGAGACAGCGTCTATGAAAAAACGTATTGCTGTGTTGGCGTTGCAAGGTGCCTTCATTGAGCATGAGAAGATGCTGCAGCGGCTCGGTGCTGATGCCTTTGAGGTCAGAGAGAAAACCGACTGGCAACAGCCTAAGGACGGACTCGTCATCCCCGGTGGTGAGAGTACGGTAATGGCCAAGCTGCTTGTGGAGTCAGGTCTTCACGATGAGATTCGTAACGACATCGTCGCCGGTCTTCCTGTCTTCGGCACCTGTGCCGGACTGATTCTCCTGTCAGGGCGCGTGCGCCGGCATGCCGGCGGCGAGGCTGCATCCATGCCCGGAGCCATTGCGACGATGGACATCACCACGTGTCGCAATGCCTACGGTCGGCAGTTGGGCAGCTTTGCCACGGAAGCAGACTTCAAAGATGCCGGTAAGGTGCCGATGACTTTTATCCGTGCGCCTTTCATCGAGACCGTAGGACCTGAGGTAGAAGTCCTCGCGCGTGTAGGCGGACGTATTGTCGCGGCACGGCAAGGCAACCAGCTCGTCACTGCTTTCCATCCCGAACTCAGCGACGACATGCGTGTAGCCAAGTACTTCCTGGACTTTCTTCCTTCCAGGAAATAACCGCGCGGAGCGGTCGTCGTGGCGGGCACGCGCCGTAAACCAATTAAGCCGAAAAGAGGCAGATGCTGTTGGATCTCCAGCATCTGCCTCCTTTTCTATTTGTTAACGGCTACTCTCCGCCTTTAATCTTCCCAATCCCAATGGTTGTTTTTCTTGGCTCCGGATACACCGGGACCATCACCATAGTCGTCGTTAATCTCACCCGACTTAGGCCATTTGGAATCACTTCCACCAATATTATACTTGTCCTTGGCCGAATGAGCCATCAAATGACAGACGTCAAATCTGACGTTTTCTGTCTCCGGACGTTGATATATACGTTTCATGTCTGCTCTTTTTTATTTTATAATCAGTTTCTTTCCGTTTACGATATAGATGCCGGACGGAAGACCGGCGGTGTCTGTCGTTCCACGGCGAACCACCTGGCCATATATATTATACACATCCTTTCCAGCCAAAAATGCTTTCCGGGAGCCGGAACCGTTGGCAGAAATGTTGTCGATACCGGTCGTTGTCCCTCCGAAGCTGTTCGAGAAATAAGCAGTCTTTGCGCCGCTGATTCCGTTGTCCTTGTCAAGCTGGACGATTGCCGTACCGGGAGTGAACACCGCATTGGTGCGCATAGCCTTGTAGAAACCATTGGCCCACTTGGACTCGTCGCCGGAATAATAGTAGTAGCTGTACTTGGGGATCTTTGCACCCGTAGTGTAATTGCCGATGAAGGTATAGGTCACACCGTTCACGGTATAAGATACCGACTGAGCCTTCAACTTCTTGGCGAAGTTGTCGCCATCGGTGTCTTTGTCATCCGTGACATCCACGATCGTGTTGTAAGCAGCTCCGTGAAGTCCCGGGTGAATCATATAAGGATGGTGAGCCTTCATCTCGGTCACAGGAGTCTTGAAGTTCAGAACGATGTACTTGCGGTTGGGCACATTGGGATCATCAAGCGACTCTACGCCGCTGAACTCGCACACTTCCGTGGCGGAACCGAACGCATTGCCGATCTGCTTGGCACTTAAGTCAAACGGGAAGCAGACCGAGTACCACTTGCCATCGATGAGTCGCTCATCCTCATGGGTGTTCTTCAGTTTGCCCACTAACATGAACTCATTCCATCCGGCATAGTCGCCAGACAAGCCACTGAAATGGCCGAAATCCTTCACGGGCAGTTTGTTGCCGTCTTCGTCAAACACCCAGTGATTATCCCAACTGGCATAGGTTGACTGCTTACTATAATCATCCGTACCAATCAGCTGTGTGTATTTGTTCACATAGTTGGAATAAGCTGCCTCCGGATAATGCAGAATGGTACGGACACCCGTACTGGTCGTGTAATCCGTGATCTTGACCGTGCCGCCGTCTGTATAGGATGACAGACTGTAGCCATAGGTGTAATCAGTTGGCTGGAAAGCCTGCAACGCGCACTTGGTGTTTGTTCCCAATACGTACACATCGGTCAGCTTGTCGATATTGCCGAATGCCAGATTTTCTACGGTCTCCACGCTTGCCGGGATGACGACTGTCGTGATTCCCGTTTGGTCGAAAGCCTGACTCTTGATAGTTTTCAGCGAATTGGGCAGACGGATGGTCGTGATGTTCTTGCATCTTTGAAAGGCTCCAACACCAATCGTCTCCAAGCTTCCCGGAAGAATCAGTGAGGTCAGTCCCGTGCAGTTTGCAAAGGCCTGGCTGCTGATCTTTTTCAATCCGTAGAGGTATTCCACGTTCGTCAGGTTGGAACAGTCGACAAAAGCCTGTGACTTAATGGAGTTCACGCTTGTGCCGATAACAAGGCTCTTCAAGTACTTATCACCGGAAAAAGTACTTGCCCCAATGACAGTCGTCGCCAAGTTTTTAGATTTTGTGGCGTTGGGGAAAATCACTCTTGTCCACTTGCTATTGTTGTCATTGAACAAGAACGTTGTGCTGGTAAGGCATTCCGGCAGGACAAGCGTGCCTAACTCATTGCCTCCGTTCAGTTTAGGGGAATTCTCTCCCAACGGTTTAATCACGTCGTCACTTGCGAGTTCTGCCAGTCCCATGTCCAGATCCGTGATCTTGGAGAAAGGCGGCGTGGTGTACCTCGCACCGAAGAAATCGGTAAAATCGCTGGCCGACAGCGTCACGCCGTCGGCCGTCACGATCTTGACATTCGTTGATGCCAACTGGTCGGATGTGAAATTGGTTGCCTTCAGGTCACCGGTGGCATTCACCGTGATGACAAGGATGTCTCCCGAATGGGTAATCGTTGGCGTGGCATTCATCGTTGCCACTGCCAAGAGGGCAAGAAACAAAACTTTAACTCTCTTCATTGTTATTCTTTTAAAGATACTGAGCATCATCATATCACACAGCCGCAATCATCTGCGGTAAGGTGACATAGATCCCATAGAATACATAGTTTTACCTTATAATTTAGGCGAAGGTAAGCATATTTTTCTAAACTCGCAAGAAATTAAACTTTTTTATTACTGGTTATGAAAGCAATCTATCAGTTGCCATATCGCTTTTGGCGAAAACAAGGTGGGGGATATAACTCAGATTCAGTTTAGTTATATAAGAAGAAAGAAGCGGAAGACAAGACAAAACAAAAGCAGAAACCCCAAAGCTGCCATAAAGGTAGCTTTGGGGTCTTGCTCCCCCCTTGGGGGGAGTTAGAGAGACTGTTTTATTCCTCGCTCCAGTCTTCCTGGCTCTTGCGCACGTAAGACTTGTAGCGGATCTTAGCCATCTTCTCACACTCGGAGAAGAGCTCGTCGGCTTCGGCAGGATAAGCCTTGGCCACAGAAGAGTAGCGGACCTCACCGAGGAGGAACTCACGGAAGGCGGCCCAATCAGGCTCCTTGCTGTCGAGCATGAACGGATTCTTGCCCTGATCAGCGAGCTCTGGATTGTAGCGCCACAGATGCCAGTAACCGCAGTCAACGGCAAGCTTCTCCTCCATCTGGCTCTTACCCATGCTTCTCTTCAGGTTCTTGGTGCCCTTGATGCCGTGGTTGATACACGGAGCATAGGCGATGACGAGTGACGGGCCCGGATAAGCCTCAGCCTCGCGGATAGCCTTGAGGCACTGAGCATTGTCGGCGCCCATAGCCACCTGAGCGACATAGACATAACCGTAGGTTGTCTGCATCAGACCCAGATCCTTCTTGCGCACGCGCTTGCCCTGAGCGGCAAACTGAGCGATGGCGCCCAACGGAGTAGCCTTGGACGACTGTCCGCCCGTGTTGGAGTAAACCTCAGTATCAAGAACCAGGATGTTGACATCCTCACCGGTAGAGAGCACGTGGTCGAGACCGCCGTAGCCGATGTCGTAGGAAGCACCGTCACCACCGATGATCCACTGGGAGCGCTTCACCAAGTAGTGCTCCAGCGGCTGCAGTTCCTTGCAGAACGGGCAACCGGCCTCGGCACCCTTCTCGATGAGCGGCTTGAGCTCAGCGGCGGCAGCCTTGGAGCCGTCGGCGTCGTTTTGCTGCTCGATCCACTTCTGGGCGGCAGCCTTGAAGTCGTCGGGCGTGTGCCCGCCTTCCATAGCCTGGTTGAGCAGCACGGTGATGCGCTCCTTCATCTTCTTGTTGCCCAGTGCCATACCGAGACCAAACTCGCAGAAGTCCTCAAAGAGAGAGTTGTCGAAGGCAGGACCCTGCC
>ERZ772969.2191-NODE-2191-length-12768-cov-5.075592_pt1 | contig 12768 bp, 13 predicted proteins | sample MGYA00511676_ERZ772969 | MGnify/ENA primary metagenome ERZ772969 (study PRJEB29015, sample SAMEA2737651) | human gut metagenome | biome: human gut; feature: human-associated habitat; material: faeces | place: China | collected 2012 ...
AACTTGGGCGGATTCCATCTTGATTGTTGTTATCGTTCCAAGTCTTGGTTCCAGATACCTTGACGGTGGCAGGAGTGTGGTTGTTGGTTACGTTGTAACCATCAACAGTACTGTTGTACCCAGCAACGGCATTTTCCGTTACCGTGTAGGTAATCTTCTGACCATTAGCGTAAGCGGCTAAGTTGTCGAAACTGTATTGCCAGTTATCACTAGCACTAACCGTCTTGCTTGCGACTTGCCGACCGTTAGCCAACAAGTTCACGGTGATTGAACTTGGGCGGATTCCATCTTGATTGTTGTTATCGTTCCAAGTCTTGGTTCCAGAAATGTTTATTGTTTGATTATAAATATTCTTTATTACTATATCATTACCGTTTACAGTAGTGATACCTCTGTATCCATTAGGAATGCTTACCTCTTTAACGGTATAAGTTATCCTAGATCCTTTAGCATTTTTTACTAGGCCAGACCAGGTATATTGCCAATTATTCGCAGAATTTAAGGTTACTGCTTTCCCTGTTAGTAACCCATTCGCATACAGCTGTACTTTAATGCTATCAGGACGTAACCTTGCACTATTATTGTTATCGTCCCATTCTTTAATTACACTGACCTTTGTTTGATTTTTACCATCAACACCACCATTAGCATTCACATTTGATACGGAATAATCAAACTCTTTGCCTTCGACGGCTGGCCGATTATTCTCTGTGTACCAGGCCTGACTGTGATTCTCAAAAGTGGGTTGATTGTAGTCATCAACTGAAGTCCGATAAAGAATACTAAACCTATTTAATTGGGCCTGATCTTGAGGAATTACGACAGTTATATCTCCAGTTGATACATTAATCGTAATTGACGAGCCAGGGTAAGCTGATTCAAAATTCTCAATTGCATTACTACCATAGAAGTGATTTGGCCTGTATCCATCAATAGTAATATCAAAGCTACCTTTATCGAGTGTTTGACCTGGTTGAATCTGATCTTTTATATAGATCCTATCAGACACATATCCTTTTTCGTTGTTAATATTTAAAAACCACCGTACATGATCAGTATCACTAGGCAGCATGTCGCCGGTTTTATAGTAAAAAGGACTTTTACTTCCTGTTTTTCCCTTTTTTACAGATACATAGGTCTGTTGACCACCACTGTAAATCGAGAATGAGCCTGTGTTTTCATCACTGGTATTAGCTAGATTTCGCCCTTCTAAGTCGAATTCTCCCCAGCCAGTCACATTTTCCATATCATTAATATTAGAGTTAAATGTGAAAACAGCTTTATTCGTGGCTACGGATAAAGTACCTACATTCACTCCCCTAATATTAAGATCGATGTTCTTTTGATACCCTTGTCCGTATACTGTCCCTGAATTATTCCAGTTTACGGTTATTGTATCCCCAGATACTATCTTCTGAGCATGCTCATCAAAGTTTACTCTAACAGTTGTTTTTCCACCATCATTAATCGATTCTGGAGAAGCCGTTAATGATGTAATATTACTACTAACATCATGTCCAACTGAATTAGAACTATTATTTACCGAATTAGAACTATTATTTACCGAATTTGGCCGCTCACTAAGCATAGAACTGGACATTGATCTGTCCATACTCGTATTATTCTGCTCAGCTGGTGCTCTCGGTTGTGCTTCTGTATTAGTAACTTGTTTCTGAGACGTCTGATCGTCCGAAGAACTAGTATTATCTGTGGTATTACTATTAACGGTACTTATCTGCGGTTCTTCCTGTTGATTAATAACAGTCCCGGTCCCCGTACCGTTCTGAGTAATATTTGTCTTGCTATCAGCATATACGGTCATACCACTATTAGATGATATCCATATTGACCCTAATAACGAAAATAAGACTAGTCCCATCATAAATAAAAGTCGACGATGCCTAGATTTATTACTCATACTGTTGCCTCCTTCTTTGTTTTCTATGCGCAATACTAAAGATTATCACATACCCCTATATTACCATATTCTTATAGGAAATTTCACACTAACTTCACTAACCGTCAATAGTGACATCACTAGTATTTGCGTAGTTATCAATTAAGAAAAACACGCCATGCGGTTCATCATCAAAAAACATTTTCATCATTTCCGTTAGCTTTTACCTGTATGGTAGCATAGGAGGCAAACATGTGTTCCCTAAAGGCTGCTAGAAAGCTGATTAAAAATAGTCGAAAATCAGTTATAGTCATGCTATAATGTAGACAGAAAAAGGAAGCCCCGCTGGAACAGGACTTCCCATGTAGAGCCGTTAAAGACGGTGGCATAACTTAATACGATTAAATAACCGCTAGCTCTGCCAAGCTAAGGCGGTTATTTTTTTTGCTGACTTTTGATCAGCTCAACAATTAATGCAATTAAGGCCACGATAAAAGTACCGAAAGCCAGCATTAATTGTAAAGCGTCCGCAACGGACACTTAGGCTACTCCTTTCATTAGGATTTATGGGCTTTAAGGGTTTAACACCATAAGCACCACCTCCGATCGGAAATAGCCACCGCCTTAACTTCTCTACAAGCTTTAATTATACAGGAGCTTTGACTTTCTGCAAAAAAAGGAAGAAAAATATGGACTACACGGAAATATATCAAAAGTTGGAATCAGCGTTTAATAAAACAAATATTCAAAAGTACGATGTATGTCAACTATGGAGTTGTCTATCTTGTGATCTGTTATACGATTTAAAGAAGGATCAATATGCCTTCCCTGTTGTTGGTAGCATGAAGTTTATTAACAAAATAACTAACCAACATGGGGAATATATTTACAACAATCAAAACGGAGACTTCCATGTGGTTACATTTTTTTGTCAAAATAAAACATGGTCTTTACTAGATTTCTCAACTAAACATCTTTCTGTAAAAGTGCCATGTGCTCCTTGTGTAACAGGCTTTAAAATAGATCAAGTGTCATTAGCAGATAACCCTGTAATAATTTCTATTCCTGAATTAAACGATTTAAATGGTGACAGCCAAGACTTAAAAAAAGTAGTTCAAATTATCCCTAAAATAAAAAGCATTTCTAAAGACGGCGAAAAATATTTATATGAATTTAAACCAGATCATATTTATCAAAAACTAAGTACATTAACTGAAACTTGAAAGCTGATAATCACGCCAAAGGCGTGTGGTTATTGGCTTTTTTAGCAAAAAAATAAACGCAAGCTCTCCTGCGTTGTATACTTTAGTCGACCAAAACCAAAATACAAAGGAGACTTACGTCATGAATATTATAAGACAAAAAAATACAGAAAACGAGCTTCACAACATTGTTCGTCAATTTACTTCCCTCATTGGTCTATCTAAACTCGCCAAATTGGTGAATTATCGCCGGCATTCAGAAATCAGTTTGATGAAGGTCATTGAATGGCTGCTCACGACAAAGTTCCTAGGACGCTCGCTTTATCGAGCACGTGAAACACCTAACTTTACCAGTCGCACAGTTAGAAATAATTTGAACGATGGCCGGATCAATTGGCAACGTCTGGTCTGTCAAGTTGGGGGTCATTTAATCAAGCATTTGCGACCATTTATTGACCGCCGGCGGCGGTTGGCATTGATCATTGACGATACCCTCTTTTCCCGTGAGTACGCCACCCAAACCGAATTACTAGCACGGGTCTTTGATCATGACAAAAAGTTATATATTAAGGGCTACCGGGCTTTAACTTTGGGGTGGAGTGACGCCAATACATTTTTACCAATCAACTTTGCATTAATGTCTTCCAAGAAGCCGCAAAACGTCCTTGGAAAATCCGCTAAAACAACTGATCAACGAACCATTGCTGGCCGGAGACGGCGCCAAGCACAGCAAAAAATGAACCTCGTTTCACTGCAACTTGTCAAGCAAGCCCTCATAAATGGCGTTCCAGCTGACTATGTGTTATTTGATAGCTGGTACAGCTCACCAAAAATGTTCTATGAATTAACCAAGTTGGGACTAAACGGCGTGGGCATGCTTAAAAGGTCTAGCAAGGTTTACTATCAATATCGCGGACGGCAATATTCAGTTAAAGCATTATACAAGCGACTGCAAGCTTCAAAATATCAGCCCAAGCAAGCTTACCAATATAGCTGCTTCGTTGAAGCACATGTTGGGAACCAAAAATTCAAGCTTCGCTTGGTATTCGTGGCCAATCGGGCCCGGCAAGATGACTACCTGGTACTGGCAACGACTCAGTTATCCCTTCAGCCACAAGAGATCATTCAACTATACGCCCGAAGATGGCAAATTGAGAATTACTTTAAAGTTGCCAAGCAATATTTACGGCTAGACAAGTCACAAGTTCAAAGTTATGACGGACTCTGTGGCCATTTGGCAATTGTCATGATAGCTTACAACTTGTTAGCCTGGCAGGAACGTCAAAATGAAGACGACCGAACCATTGGGGATTTATTTTTCATTATGAATGAAGCCATGCCAGATATTGAGTTGTCTCAAGCACTGGTATGGCTTCTAAATTCGTTGAAAGCGATTATTAATCATGAACTTTATGCAAGGAGGACTCAAATTATTCAGATGATGAATCAGTTCTTCGCATTTTTGCCGAAACGGTTAGTTTCGCTATTAACAGCAAGCTAAATGTTTAAAATAATTGAAATGAGCTTTGTGATACCAAGGGATCAGTCTGTCTCGGAGCTTTCAAGTTTCAGGTACATTAAATGAAAAAGAGCTTAAATCTCTAGAACATGTATTAGGTTTAGAATTTTAATTTGCTTATTTTTAATGGCCAATAGGGTATACCCTAATGGACATTGTTTTAGTGCTGTGCTAGACTAGCATTAGCAGCTGTCCATTAGAACTGTTCATAAAGGAGGGACGCCCATGGCCAAAATTGGCTATGCCCGAGTTAGTTCTCGTAGTCAAAATTTAGATCGCCAACTAACAATTTTACGTAACAAACATGTTGATAAGATATTTGCTGATAAATTAAGTGGCGCCACCACTAAGCGGCCGGAATTACAAAAAATGTTGGCCTATATCCGTGAAGGTGATATTGTCTTGGTTACTGAATTAGACCGCTTGGGCCGAAACAACCAGGACTTAACTAAGATTATGAACACCATTCAAAATAAGGGGGCCACCCTAGATGTGTTGAATTTGCCGTCCATGACGGGGATTGGTGATCCCAACTTACGTCAACTGATGACTAATCTGATTATTGAACTATATAAGTATCAGGCTGAAAGCGAGCGTAAGCGGATCATCGAGCGCCAGCAACAAGGGATCGCCCTGGCCAAGCGGCAAGGTAAATATCATGGTCGGAAGCCTCAATATGCCAAAGATGATCCACGCTTGTTGCATGCCTTTAAACTCTATCAAAATGGTATGAGTGACATAGATGTTGCCCGTAATACCGGGATTAAGCGAACCACTTTTATACGATATCGAAAGAAATATCAGGTGGTACGATAAAAACGGTAGCTCAAATCGCCAAACAAATTGGTGTTAGTAAGCAGGCCATTTACCAATTTGTGGACTCAGATTTTAAACAAAAACTGGAAACCAAAAAGATGAAGGAAACTCCCTAGTGGCAAGTTTTCTTCATCTTTTTGATTTAAAAATACAATTTAAAATAAATCTGAATGTGATCCAATACCCACTAAATAGATAATTTGCTGATTAGTTTTGGCGTAAAGCAATAAATGGTCACCATTATGACCATCAAAATGTAGATCTAATCCCGTGATTTTGAGATTATCACTGTTACTCAGTCTTTTTTTGAGTTCTTTCTTTTGCTGATTAGACAGGGTAATCGGGTGTTCATAAAAATAATCAGGCAATGGTAAATCTTGTAAAAAGTGATCAACTACATAATCCCATGGTGAACGTTCATCATGTTCAAAGGGAACTCGTCCATTGAAAATTGGTTGCCAACGAGGGTTCTTCTTGACCTTCTTATACATCTTTTTAAAGGCACTGGTAGGTTTAAGCTCACTCAATTAATAAGTTCTCCAATTCTTGACGAGAATGAGCACCCTTAAGATGATGATCGTTTAAATCATCAGCAACCTCATTAATTGAAGACATAGTTTCAGTATTAGGAATTCCCCAATATTTAGGTAACCCGTCTTTAGCGACTGAAGTCAGAACCATGCGAATATAGGTAGAAATAGATAGACCATGGTTTGCTAATTCTTTGCTAGCTTGTTCTTTAATTTCTGCTGGAATACGACTATCAACACGTGCATCCATATATATCACCTCATCAATATTGTACGACAAATAACACACAAATACAATTAAGAAGACTAGTTCATATTTTTTTATGTGAAAAGGTTAGCTCTCAGACGCATTAAAAAATGCAAAGATGGGTAGTTGATGGTTAAGATTATTCTGAGAAGGTCTAAAAAGAAGAAATTTATGCGGATTTAGGTGTAAATTAGCCAAATTTGACCTCATCCAGCATTTTCTCACGACTAATTTGGTCTAATCCGAGATATTTAAGGGTCATGGTTCCACTGGAATGATTTAATAAGCTTATCACCAGGCCAATGTTGTAACCAGTTTGAGTGTAGACCCGATAAGCTCCCGTTTTCCGCATGGTATGAGTGCCGAGATAATCAATACCCAGAAGTTCACCGACCTTCGCCATGGTTTTATAAAATTGGCGTTCCGTAATATGGCGATCATGGTGTTGAGTCGACGGAAAGAGCCACTCTGATTGAATTCTCTGTTCATGAAGCCATTGATAATAGGTGCTTAAATCATCTTCAACAGGCTTGAGATATAGAATATTGGGTTTACCAGTCTTTTTATCATGAATGTAGCATTCTTTTTAATCTTACCATTGTCAGTAAAGATGTCAGTATACTTCAAGGATAAAACATCGCTAACTCGCAAAAGAGTCGCTTTCCCCACCTGAAAATTGGTGTAACTACGACAACCATATTTAAAATTGTGAAGTAAGGTGTCCTGTACCTCTTTGAGAACGTTAGAGTCTTTGATGGGTAGGACGGTTTATTGCATAAGATCATAATCTCCTTTGATAATACAATAGTTTGTAATTGACGTACGCTATCGTGTACGTCTATAATATTAGATAAGTTGAGGAGGGAAATCATGATGGAAAAAATTATTAATCCAACTACAGCACGAACCAATCTATTTTCACTTATCAAAAACGCTAATCGGGACTCCCAACCGGTTATTATTGCAGGATCCAATGACAGCCGTAGTGCCGTTTTGATTGGAAAAAAAGACTATGACGCATTACAGGAAACCATGAACTTAATGATGAATGGTCAAATTCAAGCTACCTTAAGCCGTAAAGATGATGAATCGGTTGATTTAGACGAAATGATCAAAGAAGTTGATCATGAGTAATCGTTGGAAAGTAAAAATAAAATCATCAGCTAAAGGTGATTTAAAAAAAGTTTTAAGAAGCCCATTACGTCAGTCATTTGAAGAAATAAAAAATGTATTGGAATCTGATCCATATAAACCAATACAGTCATTTGAAAAATTAACACCACCTGCGGCTGGTTACTATTCTCGAAGAATAAATGGACAGCATCGCGTCGTTTATACCATTGATAAGGTAACTAAAATAGTCGAAATCTATTCATGTTGGGCTCATTATGAAAGTGGTAATCTTGAAATGAGCGGTAAATCTAATTCCCGGAAAAACTAGTTAAACAAGTTGAATTTAATGCGCAAGCACAAACATTTAGTCCAGCTGATTATCAAGAATATTTAGTTGAATGGGACGATGTCTTAACTTCTTTGCGTGATTGTTCTAATGAGTTTGCTAAGGAAAACTTACAAATGATAGTTGAATGACTAACTTCGAGTCTATTTGATAATTAAATATGTGCTGTTGACTGAAATTGAAAAGAAAATAAGAAACGCATGAAATCAATGTTCAAAAACAGATCTCATGCGTTTCTTTAGTTTGTCTTATAAAGGAGTTAAAAACTTTTTGTTTTTGTGACTAGCCTTTCAATACTATAAGTTCTATTCAACACCTTTTAATGCCTGAACCATATCTATCCGTTTTACGCGACGGCTAATAAACAAAGTTGTTGATAGAGAACAGATCCACACAAAAACACTAGATATAACAATTGTTTTCCAATCAAAGTATCTTGTATATTCAAGATTAATTGTTGAAAAGATGCTAACATATTGTCCTAAGAACCAGATCCCTGCAGGAATCCCGATGATCCAGCCTACAAACGTAGTCATTAAATTCTCTATTAATGTTAGATTTCGAATCTCATTTCGGTGTGTTCCTAAAACTCGTAATGTGGCATAATCACGAGTACGCTCAACAAAACTTAGTGATCCAAGGTTATACAAAACGATCACGATTAACCCTCCCCCTAAAACAATAATCAAGATGAAGATACTCATTAAGTTATTAACAAAGTTATAGGCATTACTTTTCTGATCTTTAATCTTAATGGTCGAGTCAATTTCGTTTTTGTTATAAGTATAATTCTTTTTAACTAGTAAAGTTGTCGGAGCAAAAGTTCCCCCTGTTTTTTCCCAGGTTCTTTTAGTTATATAAGCTCCTTGGTTTGTTTCACTAGTAATAATTCCCTTAACCCTAAAACGAGAGTGTTGATTATAGCCAAAGGTTTTAACTTTAAGCTTATCGCCAATTTTTATATGAGCCCTTTTAGCGAAACCTTGAGTTACATAAAGGCCACCATCTTTGATGGTTCCCCCTGTAGTAGTTTGACTGTTGACACTATCCCCATGGCCAACAACTACTAGAAGACGATTATAGCCGTCATCAGGGGTAAAATGAGCTGGGCTTAACTGAACCCATTGTTTTGCTTGTGGATGCTCAGTTGAGTATTGAGAATAACTATTAACCGTAAGACGTTTATCATAAGTAAAGTCTTGTGTATATGCTTTATCGACTAAATGGTTTATAGATTGCGGCATGCCAACTCCTGCTATCATAAGCATCATACCACCTGCAACCCCAATAATTCCCATTAAAGTGCGAGTCCGATTAATGAATACATCTCTAATCGCCCATCTACCGGCATATGGGATGTGTGTCCATAACCATTCCCAGCGTTCAATAAATATTTTATGGGCAGAACTTTCCTCTTTACCACGAAGAAAGATAGCAGGGAGCCCTTTTGTAGCACTTCTAGCAGCCAGAAAGGCTGATAAAATACAAATTGAAATAACAGCTAAAATGACAAAGAGCACACTATATGTGTAGGAAATATTCCAATGAGGTATGGAAAACATTTGCTGTTGGATCTTCAAAACAAACCATGAAATAGTAGGTGAAATTATTAATCCTGTTAGAGATCCTAATCCTCCTACAAATAAACCAAAGCTAGCATAATGAATTCCAACTTGAAAGTTAGAGAAACCAAGCGCTTTAAAAGTTGCAATTATATCGTATTGGCTTTTAATTAGTCTTTGAATTGTGGTATACATTGCTAGTATAGCCAATAGAATGAAGATAAACGAAAATAGGTAGGAGAGATTACGAATTTGTCCAACACGATCTAATGCATTTGAAACATCCGGAAGAGTTGATCGAGAATTGAATGATACTAATTTTTTCCCAAAAATGGTTTCAATTGCCTTACGCATATTGTGATGATTTCCTTTGATCTCCACAATATTATTAGGCCCATGATAATTTAATTGTGCTTTTAATGCATGTGGGGAAATATAGGCATAACCATAGTTAGAATAGTTAGGAGCAATAAATTCCGGTGTACCAGTAAAATAAATTCGAGTAGGGTTTTGAACAATTCCTTTGACTTTGAAAAGTACGGTTCGCTTATTTACGGAGAATTTCAACGTATCATTTATAGCTAAATGATGATGTTGAGCGTATTCTTTGTTAATCCAAATTCCATTTACACTTTGATTATTGTACTTTTTTCCTTTAATGACATAAGATTGCGAAATAGGATGCTCATAGGCATCAATAATCACATGATGTTTATTTTGCTTTACTTGAAGCCTTGTACCACGTTGAGCGTTCGAAACTCCCGAAAGACTATTTATTTTTTTAAGTCGGTATTAGTAACAGAACTACTTTGCACCCAGTAATTAGCTAATGTTGATTTATTAATAAAGCTACCTACACTGTCCTGTAGGCCGTGCCAAGCTCCCTGAAGTCCGACAAAAACAACAATAGACAACAAAGCCATTAGGAAAACTGAGAAAAATTGTGCCCAGTTATTTTTAACATCACGTAGTAGTTTTTTATTTAAATATTTCATTTATCCTGTTTCACCTACCAGTAATGGCTGTTCATTGTCATTGATTGACTCTATTTCACCATCTTTTAGTCGAATAATTCGATTGCCATAGCGTTCAAACTCTGGATTATGCGTAACCATAACAACGGCAGTGTCTGTAGTATTAGCAATATTTTGTAAAATGCCTAATATTTTCATACTGGTAGTTGAATCTAACGCACCCGTTGGCTCATCACATAATAAAAGCTTAGGCTTTTTTGCTAAAGCTCTAGCAATAGAAACTCTTTGCATTTCTCCTCCAGATAACTGGTTTGGAAAATTGTTCATTCGTTCTTCAAGTCCAACTGATTTGAGATAGTTTTCGGATAAGTCATCATTGTTATTAAGCTGTGCTGCAATTGCAACATTTTCTAATGCCGTTAGACTTGGAATTAAATTGTAGAATTGAAAAACAAAACCGACTACTTTTCTTCGATATGATGTTAAGTCATGATCATTCAATTTATTAACCTGTTGGTCATTAAAACTGATGTCTCCTTTTGTTGGTCGGTCCATACCGCCTAAAATATTTAAAAGGGTACTTTTACCTGATCCAGATGGTCCTAAAATTACAGTAAACTGGTGAGGTTCAATTTCAAAGTTAACTTGATTAAGTGCTTTTACAACCTGATTACCAACGTGGTATTCTTTGGTGATATTAGAAAATTTAATCATTAGTTGCTCCTTTCAGTAACAGATGAATATAAAGGAAACATTTGTTACCTTTATTTACGACGTTTAGTATAATTAGTCCTAAACATTAAAACAATCCTTATTGGCTAAGTGCTACAGATTGCTATAATTTGTTACCGATAGTAGAGGAGATGTTAATAAAATGAACGGAAAGCAGCGTATGGTTGAGCAGTCTAAGCAATGGTTATGTGACGCCCTTATAAATTTAATGACGAAAGAGAATTTTCAGGATATTTCTATTACTGAAATTGCTCAAACCGCCGAATTATCTCGAAAGACGTTCTATCATTCTTTTAAAAATAAAGAAGCGGTTATTAATTACCTGTGTGATCGGTTGTTCGATCAGTACTTTGAGCAATTGCTCCAACAGAAACCGCAGGTAGGGGAAATGATGCTAAAAACTACTTTTGATATTTTTTTAAATTTTTGGTGGCAAAAACGAGATTTAATTCAATTATTGATCCGCCAAGGCTTATTTGATCACATGAATGAAATTTGGCAGCAAAAAGCGATCTCCCGTTATCAAAAGTTTGCGGCTCCCTGGCATGTTCAGGGCACTCCTACCCAAGTGAATTATGTGATGGCTTTTCAACTAGGTGGTCTCACCAATATTCTACGTGTCTGGTTAGGCCAAGGTAATCCTGAGCCACCAGAACAAATTAAGGACGTAATGTTGTTGGCTGTTCGCCAATTAGCAGATAGTCTGAACGCAAACTAGACATAATTATGACAAACGATCTCTAGTTAAAATTGTTCTATCCTAATGAATTCAGCATCTTTAACATCAACCATTACTAGGTCCGATCGCAACCATAATGTGACATTTGCTGTACTAACTGAAATTATCTATGTACTTATTAGATTATTCCAGTAAAACAATGGCCTATAAGGTGACTGTTGAAAAGACAGACATAAAAAACAATCGGCTTAAAAAGCATGCTATTGCATAGCATAGCATGATATGATATGCTAACGAATAAGGAGGAACACTATGAAAATAATTACTTTTTCTGCTATTAAAGGTGGGGTTGGTAAAACCACCTTAACCTTTAATTATGGTGAATGGTTGTCTTGCAAGGGATATAATGTTTTGCTGATTGATAGCGACCATCAATGTAGCCTAACTCAAACCTATGATATTTATAAAGACCATGGAACCTTATCTGATATTTTTACAAAAAACAGTGAAAAAGCAGAAATTATTGAATTACACAAGAACTTATCAATTATTCCTGCTTCTATGAATTTAGATATAATCAACAATGATCTTCAAACGAGAGCCAATAAGGAATTATTAATGTATATGTGGTTCTCCGACAACTATGATAAATTGAAAGATTTTGATTATGTACTAATAGATACACACCCCGATTTTTCAACAATTACACAGAACATGATTGTTATTTCAGATTTCGTGTTCAGCCCAATTGAACCAAGTGAATATGGTTTTATTTCAAAAAGTAATTTGGAATTACGAATGGAGCAATTGAAACAAGATGTAATCAATGTTGAAAATCGAAAAAGTTTTGTAACAGCAGAGCTGAAATTTATTGGGAACAGAATAAAGCATAATACTAAATCTTCACATGAATTTGTAGAACAAATGGAAAAAGATCCACGAACAATCGCGTTTATTCCAGAGAGAGAAATATTTAATAAAACAACACTTAATCATGAACCATTGATTAATATGGAAAAAGAAAATAATTCAACGCAAAAAACAAGAGAATTTTTTGATAATATTGACAATGTCTTTGATACTTTTACTAAACAATGAGCATATCATAGCACGATATGATATGCTATGCTATGGCATAGAAAGGATTAACA
>ERZ772969.2202-NODE-2202-length-12717-cov-26.572974_pt1 | contig 12717 bp, 9 predicted proteins | sample MGYA00511676_ERZ772969 | MGnify/ENA primary metagenome ERZ772969 (study PRJEB29015, sample SAMEA2737651) | human gut metagenome | biome: human gut; feature: human-associated habitat; material: faeces | place: China | collected 2012 ...
GCGGCTACGACCTGCAGCTGGTCATCAAGGGCCAGACCTTCCAGGAGATCGCCCTCTTTGTGGCAAAGCGGCTGTCGCCGCTGGACGACGTGCTGTCCACGGCCACCCATTTCGTGCTCCGCACCTACAAAAAAGAGGGCCGTCTGTATCAGGACGAAGAAATCGATGAAAGAGAGTGCACCGTGCTGTGATGGATTACGATAAACTGATCGCGCCTGCCGCTGCGGCCATGCGCCCCTCCGGCATCCGCAAATTCTTCGACCTCGCCGCCGAGATGCCCGAGTGCATCAGCCTCGGCGTCGGCGAGCCCGACTTCAAGACCCCCTGGGCCGTCCGTGAGGCGGGCATCGAAAGCCTCGAGCATGGCCGCACCCGCTATACTTCCAACGCGGGCCTGAAAGAGCTGCGGGCTGAGATCGCCCGCTACCTCGACCGCCGGATGGGCCTGAAATACGACCCGGCAAAGGAAGTCCTCGTCACCGTCGGCGGCAGCGAGGCCATCGACATGTGCATCCGCACTCTGGTGCAGCCCGGCGATGAGGTCATCATCCCGGAGCCGTGCTTCGTCTGCTACGAGCCCATCACCACCCTGTCCGGCGGTGTGCCGGTCCATGTGGCCTGCCGTCAGGAGGATGAGTTCCGCCTCCGGGCCGACGCCCTGAAAGCCGCTATCACCCCGAAGACCAAGCTCCTCATCATGCCCTTCCCCAATAACCCTACCGGCGCGGTGATGGAGCAGGAAGACCTCGAGGCCATCGCGGAAGTCCTGCGCGGCACCAACATCATGGTGCTGTCGGATGAGATCTACGCCGAGCTGAACTACGGCCTGCAGAACCACGTTTCCATCGCCACGCTGCCCGGCATGGCCGAGCGGACGGTGGTGGTCAACGGCTTCTCCAAGACCTACGCCATGACGGGCTGGCGGCTGGGCTATGCCTGCGGCCCCGCGCCCATCATCAAGATCATGACCAAGATTCACCAGAGCGCTATCATGAGCGCCCCCACCACCAGCCAGTACGCCGCCATCACGGCCCTCAAGGACTGCGACGGCGAGATCGAGCGGATGCGCAACGAGTACAATATGCGCCGCCGCCTCGTGGTGAAGAGCTTCAACGATATGGGCCTGAGCTGTTTTGAGCCGCGGGGCGCGTTCTATGCTTTCCCCTGCATCAAGTCCAGCGGCATGAGCAGCGAGGAGTTCTGCACAAAGCTTCTGGAGCAGAAGCATGTCGCCATCATCCCGGGCAACGCCTTCGGTGCGTCCGGCGAGGGCTACGCCCGCGTGTCCTACGCCTACAGCGTGGAGCATCTGATGGAGGCCATCCGCCGCATCCGGGAGTTTTTGAACGAGAACTGTAAGTGAGGAGGAAAAAACCATGCGCGATCGTGTGACGGTCCTGGCCCCGGCCAAGCTGAATCTGGCGCTGGACGTGGTGGGCATCCTGCCCGGCGGCTACCATGCGCTGGATATGACCATGCAGGCTGTCTCGCTCTACGAGCGGGTGGTCATCCGCCGCAGTCCCTACCTCGATCTGGCCCTGCCCGGCAGCAAGGTCAAGCCCGGCCCGGGCAACACCGCCATCAAGGCGGCGCTGGCTTTCTTCCACTATACGGGCCTGCTGGCGGGTGCAGACATCACCATCTATAAGAGCGTCCCCGTCCGGGCCGGTATGGCTGGCGGCAGCGCCGACGCTGCGGCTGTTCTGGTGGGTCTGAACGAGCTGTACGGCGCCCGTCTGTCCATGAGCGAGCTTTGCGCTCTGGGTGTCAGCATCGGCGCAGACGTACCCTTCGCCCTCATGGGCGGCACCTGCCGGGTGCAGGGCCTCGGCGACCTTATCAAGGCGCTGCCGCCCCTGCCCGAGTGCTGGTTCACGGTGGTGATGCCCGGCTACGGCATCTCGACGCCGGAGGCTTTTGCGGCCTACGACAAAGTCGGCAGCAGCGTCCACCCCGACTGCGCCGCTCAGGAAGCCGCCATCCGGGCGGGTGACCTGGACGCTGTCTGCGCCGCTGCCGGAAATGCCCTCGAGGAGTGCAGCGGGGCCAAGGACAACGAGGCCATCAAGGCCGCCCTCCGGGAGAACGGAGCCGTCACCGCCCTCATGACCGGCAGCGGCGCGGCGGTCTTCGGCGTGTTCCGCACCGAAGCCGAAGCCAAAGCCGCCGCCGACGCCCTCCGCGCCCGCTGGCCGCAGGTCTATACGGCCCAGCCCGTCAGGGGAGGGGCTTGCGTAGTAAGAAGGTAAAAGGCTCTCCCAAAGGGAGAGGCTTTCGAGCAGCGCTGACCCTATAAAATGCATAACCCTCCTTCCCGTCGGGCATACTGCCCAAAGGAAGGAGGGTCTTTTTGTGCAGACCTTTTATAAAATCTGTCTCATCCTCATGATCGTCGGCGGCATCAACTGGGGTCTTGTGGGCCTGTTCCAGTTCGACTTCGTCGGCTGGCTGCTGGGCGGCAGCGCGTCCATCTGGTCACGCATCGTGTTCACGCTGGTGGGTGTGGCCGCTGTCTGCGGCATCCCGGGCCTGTTCACGGACGAGACCGGGGAATAGAGACAAAAGAAAAAGGCTCTCATGCCGGCAGGAAATACGGCACGAGAGCCTTTTTGAATACCTATAAAGAATCCCGCCCGGTCGTCTGCGGCAATCAAACCTACCCTTGCGGACAGGTGGGTGCTCTGTCTCCGGTTTCGCGCTTCCTCATCGAGCCTTCATGGTCGACCCATGACGGGGAGGTCTGCAATCCACCGACGAACTCCAAGCTCCCGTTGAATGATTAGTAGGATCATATAAACCGCAACAAATCGCGCCGGGCAGGAAGTCTTTGCTGAAAGATCACTCGATCTCGAACTGGTCGCTCAGACGCTTCTCGAACAGCTTGCTGACTTCCAGCAGGGTCTCATCGTCCTCGACCACGTCGAGATACTCGCCCTCGTCGTCCTCGCCGACGCTCAGGATGACCAGCTGGGCGTCCTCGTCCAGGTCTTCCTCATTCTCGGCGTATTCGACAACGGCCAGGTAATGCACGCCCTTATGGTCCAGAGCGTCGATCACTTCAAACGTGACCTCATTGCCGTCCTCGTCCTCGAGGGTCATCAGGTCGGGCTGATATTCCTCTTCGGTCTCAGCGGCGGACTTGTTCATATCTTCTGCCATAAGTCACGTTCTCCTGTCAAATATCTAAAAAATGGAATAACTGTCACACCCTGCCCTCTCTGCTCCTTCTGAGCTGTGGGTTCCGGGTACGCCTATAGTGTAGCGTTTTTTTGCCCGCTCGTCAAGATGTTTTTCGCATAGAAATCCAATAACAAATTTTCACGCTTTTCCCTCTCGCTTCCCGGGCCGGAATGTGATATACTATAGCGATAGCTTTTGAAAAGCCATCTTTGCTATAATATATGGACAGGGAGGCCCGATCATGAGAGCCTTGAAAAAAATAATGGCGGCACTGGCCCTGACGGCAGTTCTGGCCGGGTGCAGTGCGGACAATATCCTCTCCAGCATCCAGGGCGGGAAGGCCGACACGGTGCAGACGATCAGCCGCCCGGCTGTGGAGTCGGCAGAGCTGCAGTTCACCCACCCGGCGGCGGGGGACACCATCGCGGTGTTCGATACCTCGGCAGGCGTGTTCAAAGCAGTGCTCTTTTCCACCGAGGCCCCGCAGGCCGTGCAGAACTTCACGACATTGGCCCAGCAGGGCTTTTACAACGGACTGACCGTCACCCGGGTGGAGAAGGACTTCGTGGTGGAGGCCGGGCAGGGCGCGGACGGCAAAGGCACCACCATCTGGAACGGGAACCGTTTCTCCGCCGAGACCACCGATAAGCTCCACCACTATTCCGGCGCACTCTGTGCGGCAGCGGACGCCTCCGGCGACTGCGCCAGCGTCTTCTATGTCATGGAGACCCTGCCGGGCAGCAGTTCGGTGACGCAGGAGCTCATCGACCAGATGAACGCCGCCGGCTGGCGGGCCGACGTGGTGAGCGCCTACCAGACGGCGGGCGGCGCACCCTACCTCGACTACACCGACACTGTTTTCGGGCAGGTGTACGAAGGGATGGAAGTAGTAGACACCATCGCCCAGACCGGCGTGGACGAAACTCAGCGCCCCACCGAACCCATCACCATCAACAGTGTGACCATCACGAAATACGAATAAGAAGCTGGTTTTCCGCCCTCCGGGCGGTGGACGGCTGCAAAAAAATCACCCGCCAACTGGCGGGTGATCTGCGTTTATAAGGGAAAAGGGACAGGTCAGGTCTTCTTTACCTGTAGAGTGATGGCGATGTAGGTCTTCCCCCGATAGGTTTCGGCTGCTACGCCTACCTTGGTCCAGTTGCTGGAATGATCGAACTTCAGGTTAGAAGCCTCGTTGTTCTTGGTGATATAGCCAATGAGTTCTTCCAGCGTGGTGTTCTGATAATCGTATTGGGCGATGAGGGTCAGGGTCGAAGTTTTTTCATCGTACTTTACGTCGTGGTAGAACTTATATCTTCCAATGCTGCCTTTCAGATCGGCGTCCAGATTGGTATTGGCAAGCTTATTGGCAAGCTTTTTTTTGGCGATACGCTGCATATCAGGGTCATTGCTCAGGGGCGCGGCGCGGTCGTTGGCGCGGTCGTTGTTGATGGCCTCCATCACCTTGGCTTCGACTTCGGCTTGGGCCTCCGGGCCGGAAGAACCGCCGCCACCGCTGCAGGCGGTCAGGAGCAGAAGGGTCAGTGCACCGGCCAGAAGCAGGGCAGTCAGCTTTCTCAGTTTTGTCATGTGGATCGCCTCCAATCGTTTTTGTTTTGGTGAGTCCAGTTGTTTTTTCTCATGAAGAAGCGTCCTCTCCGGCCATCTGGTCAGGGGGTTCTTCTACCCTCATTTTATCGGAGAAGAGCCGGTGCTGTCAAGCCGGAAAACTATACAAATTCGGCTCAGGAAAATTGTGAAAACAAACCGGAAAACGACGATTTTATGCGGACTTTGCAACAAACTGTCCGGACTTCGCAAAGAAACTTTGCCGCAGGGGCGGCGGGGGCGTTCAGACCTCTCCTGGATTCTCCTTCCGCCATGCGAGATAGTCGTCCAATATCACCGTCGCGCTCACCGAGTCGAGGATGCTTTTCCGCTTTGCGCCGAAGGTGCCGCTCTCGTCGAGGAGGTCGGCAGCGGCGCAGGTGGTCTGGCGCTCGTCCCACATCCGGACGGGCAGGCCGCTCCAGATCTCAACGGTTTTGGCCAGCTTGCGGCTCTTGCGGGCGCGCTCGCCCTCGGTGCCGTCCATGTTCAGCGGCAGGCCGATGACGATGAGCTCGGCTTCGATCTCCTTTGCCACCTCGCAGACCCTGGCGGCAACTTTGTCCCGGGCCTTGACGGTGATCTGAGGGGTGATGGGGGAAGTCAGGAACTCGGTGCGGTCGCAGGTGGCGAGGCCGGTGCGGCTGTCGCCGTAATCTACTGCTAAAATTTTCATGCAGGTGTCCTCTTTCTGAGATGATTTTTTCTTCATTGTACCACAGAATAGATGTCGCTGCAATTTTGTGGTACAATGATAGAAAAATGAGGGCAAGCCGCCCACGATAGAAAACTGACCCAACGGAGAGATTCATCATGTTAAAACTACTTTTAGGCGGCTCCGGCAGCGGAAAGACCACCCTGCTGTACCAGCGCATCCGGGCGCGGGCCGAGGCGGGGGAGAAGAGCATCCTGCTGGTGCCGGAGCAGTTCACCTCGTCCACCGAGGGCCGCATCCACCGGGAGCTGGGCGACGCGCTGAGCGGACTGGTGGAAAGCTTTTCCTTCACCAGCCTCGCCGAGCATATCTTGTCGGCGGAGGGCGGCTCTGCCGTCCAGACCCTCAGCGACGCGGGCCGTGCCGTGCTGGTGCGCCGCGCCCTCGAGGAACTGCAGGACAACGTCCATTACTATTACCGCCACCGCCGCTCGGCCGCCTTCTGCCAGATGGCCGCCGAGACCATCGACGAGCTCAAGAGCGCGGGCCTCTCGGGCCGGCAGCTCTATGAGCTGGCGCAGGACTGCGGCACCGACAGCGCCAAGCTCAGCGAACTGGCCCTCATCTTTCAGGGCTACGAGACCCTTCTGGCCGGGACAGGCATGGACCCCTCCGACCGGCTGGAGCTGGCCGCATCCCGCCTCGAGGCCGCGCTGGCCCGGGGCGAGCTGCCGGAGTTCCTGCGGGACAGGGCCGTCTTCATCGACGAGTTCGACACCTTCAACGCCCCGAAAAAGCGGCTGATGGGCGCCCTGCTGGCCTCGCTGCCCACCGTGACGGTGGCCCTCTGCGACGACGGCACCCCGCTCGTGCCGGGGGACATGAGCCTTTTCTCCGGCGCGAAGCAGGTGGCGGCCCAGCTGCGCCAGCTGGCCCGCCGGAACGGCACTGAAGTGGCCGTGCCGGAACTGCTGCGCCGGGACGTGCGCCATGCCGACGCTCCCGGCCTTGCCGCTGCGGCCCAGCTGCTGGCCGCGGGCCGGTGTGACCCGCCTCCGGCCTGTCCGGAAATAAAATTATTCGCCGCCCCCAGCCGGGAGGAAGAAGCCCGCGCCGCCGCTGCCGCCATCCGCCGCCTCATGCGGCAGGGCGTCCGCTGCGGGAAGGTGGCGGTGGTCTGCCGCGACATCTCGAAATACCGCGCCGCCGTGAAGTACGAGTTCCGGATGGCGGACATCCCCCTCTACTGCGACGAGCCGACGACGCCCGAGTTCAGCGCCCCGGCCACGGCGGTGCGGTGTCTGCTGGCCATTGCCCGGGGTGCAGAGCTGACGGAACAGCTCACCACCCTGGCCAAGACCGGCCTCTGCGCCCTCACCGAGGAAGAGGTCTGCGCCCTTGAAAACTACGCCTACACCTGGTCGCCGAATGCGGCGGCGTGGCGTGCGCCCTTCGAGAAGAACCCCCGGGGCTTCGGCGATGTGGAGCCTACCGACGAGGACAGAGAAAACCTCGCCCGGGCCGAAAAGGCCCGCGCCCTTCTCATCACCGCCGCCGACGGCCTGCGCGCGAAACTCCGCTCTGCCAACGCCGAGCAGATGAGCCGCGCCCTCTACTTCTGCCTGAAGGAGCTGGGTGCGGAGGACGCTCAGGCCGCGCAGGTGGAGGCCATCCGGACCGAGCGGGGCATCCCCGCCGCCGAGGAAGCCGCCCGGGAGTGGAACGTGGTCATGGGCCTGCTGGACGAGATGGCGAGCCTGCTGGGCGGCCAGAGCGTCACCATCCCCGAGTACGAAGAGCTGTTCGGGCTGCTGCTGCGCTCGTCCGACCTCGGCCACATTCCCCAGACGCTGGACGCCGTGGTGCTGGCCAGCGCAGGCAAGATGCGCCTTGACGCACCGGACTATGTCTTTGTGCTGGGCCTCTCCGAGGGCGAATTTCCCGCCGCGCCCGGCGAGACGGGCCTGCTGACCCACGCCGACCGCGACGCCCTGATGGCGCAGGAGATCGAGCTTCCGGACTGCTTCGAGAACCGGGTGGTGCGGGAACAGGTCTGCTTTTATAAGGCCCTCACCGCCCCGGCAAAGGGCCTCTGGCTCAGCTGGCCGAAGGGGCAGGGCCAGACCCTCTGCGCCGCCCTCGAGCCCATCGTGGACGTGCTGAGACCGGGTGTACCGGAACTCGACCTGACCGACCTTGCCGCCACCGCCGCCGACGGCCTCGACGTGCTGGGCGGCGGCTGGCCCCTGACGGAGACCGAACGCGCCAGCCTTACCGAGGCCCTTCATGCCCCCGGCGGGGCGGAACCCGAGGGCCTCGCCCTCCTGCGCCGGATGGCGGGCCGCAGCCCCCGTCAGGTCAGCGACCTCGAGGCGCTGGAAACGCTGCTGGGCCGGCGGCTCCGCATTTCGCCCAGTCAGCTCGAAAAATACTACACCTGCCGGTACGGCTATTTTCTGCAGTACGTGCTGGGTCTGCGACCCCGGAAGCGGGCGGAGCTTTCCGCCGACCAGAGCGGCACCCTCATGCACTGGGTGCTCCAGATGGCCCTCGACCCTCACCCCGGCCCTGACAACCCCTGCGCTGGCTTACAGCCCTTCCTCGACCTCGACGACGAGGCCATGGCGGCGCTGGCCGGGCTTCTCGTAGATGAGTACGCAAAGCGCTACCTCCCCGAGGACACGGCCCGCTTCGCCTATCTGCTCTCCCGCCTCAAAAAGAGCATGACGGGCCTGCTGTGCTACCTGCGGGACGAGCAGCGCCAGTCCAGCTTCAAACCAGTGGCCTGTGAGCTGAAGATCGGCCCCGGCGAGGACGCCGTGCGGGGCCAGACCTACCGCCTCTCCGATGGCCGGACGGTGCAGCTCATCGGCACCGTGGACCGCGCCGACGAGTGGATCGAGGACGATGGCACCCGCTGGGTGCGGGTGGTGGACTATAAGACCGGCACGAAAAAGCTCGACCTGCGGGAAGTCTACTGCGGCCTCGACTGTCAGATGCTGCTCTACCTGTTCAGCCTGACCCGGGACGCCGACGGACGATTCACCGGGGCAGAGCCTGCGGGTGTGCTGTACCTGCTGGCCGACCCGGCCCCCGAGACGACCACCCGGGGCAAGGCCGCCCGGAGCATGGAATACAAGCTGGACGGCCTCGTCCGGGACGAGCAGAAGGTCTTCGACGCCATGGACGCCGAGGAGACGGGGCGGTATCTGCCCTTCAGCTTCCGGGGCGGTGTACCCAGCCCCTACCAGAAAGAGAAACGTGCCGACAAGGCTAAGCTCTCCCGCATCCAGCTCCATCTGGACGACCTTGTGACCCAGATGGGCGAACAGCTCTACAGCGGCTGCATCGCCGCCGAGCCGCTGGTCACGGGCCGCAGCCCCTGCCGGTGGTGCGACTACGGTTTCATCTGCTGCCATGAGGACGGCATCGGAGAGCGGGCGCTGGACGCCCCTGCAAAGCCGTTTGAACCGCCAGAAAATTCAGATAAAAAGAAGGAGGAAGACCAGTGAGCGAGACAAAATGGACCCCGGCCCAGCGTGCCGCCATCGACGACCGGGGCGGTGCGCTGCTGGTGAGCGCCGCCGCCGGCAGCGGCAAGACCGCCGTGCTGACGGAGCGGGCCGTCCGGCTCATCACCGACCCGGAACATCCCGTGGACGCCGACCGGCTCCTCATCGTCACCTTCACCAACGCCGCCGCCGCAGAGCTCCGCGCCCGCATCGGGCAGGCGCTGCTCCGCCGCAGTCAGGCAGAGCCGGGCAACACGGCCCTCCGCCGCCAGCGGATGCTTTTGCAGAGAGCCCCCATCTGCACCATCGACGCCTTCTGCCTTGACCTGCTCCACAAGCACTTTCAGGCGCTGGACATCCCGCCGGACTTCACCCCTGCCGACCCCGGCAGCGTGGAGATGCTGCGGAACGCGGCCCTCTCCGAGACGCTGGAAGCGGCCTATCAGGATGCGGACTTCTGCGCCTTTGCCGACCTCTACGGCAAGGGCCGCACCGACAAGGCGGCGGGGGAGGCTGTCCTGCAGGTCTACGATTTCCTCCGCGCCCTGCCCGACTACGGGAAAAAGCTGGACGGGATGCTGGCCCCGTGGCAGGACGAGAACGGCTTTGCCCGCACCTGCTGGCATGATATTCTGATGCAGGAGGCCGCCCGCTCTGCCCGGGCCGCGAAGGAACTGCTCTGCGCCGCACGGAACGACTGCAAGGAGGACTTCGTGACTGCGCAGGCCGACGCCGAGGCCAGCAAGAAGACCCCTGCCGCCAGGGAAAAGGCCGTGGCGGCGGTGAACGAGAAGTTCGCCGAACCCCTCGAGCGGCTGGAAAACTCCGCCGCCCTGCTGGGCGAGGTGGAGCGTCTGGCCGGGGCAGGGGAATGGACGCCCCTCTACGACAGGCTGACGCCCTACGTCCTCGGCATGGAACAGGCCCCCGGCCTCAAAAATATGAAAAAGCGGCTCACCGGTGAGCACAAGGACGCCGTCAAGACCCGGGCCGACGAGGCCGCAAAGCTCTTTGAAAAAATCGAAGATATGATAAGCTGTAGTCTGGATGAGGCAGAGCTTGACCGCCGCGCTGCCGAACCCTGCCTCCGCGCCCTCTTTGCCGCCGTGCGGGACTTTGACGCCCGCTTTGCGGCCCGGAAGCGGGAGAGAAGATTGCTGGAATTCAGCGATTTCGAGCATCTGGCCCTGCGGCTCCTGCGGGACGCCGACGGCCAGCCCACCGAGCTGTGTCAGGGCGTCCGGCAGGGCTACGCCGCCGTCATGGTGGATGAGTATCAGGACACGAATGCCCTGCAGGACGCCCTTTACCGTTGTCTGGCCAGCCCGGCAGGGGATGACCTCTTCCTCGTGGGCGACTTAAAGCAGAGCATCTACCGCTTCCGTCAGGCTGACCCCAGCATCTTCCGGGAAAAGCTGGAGAGCTGGCCCCTCCTGCCCGGCGGCGAAGCCCGCCCCCGGCCCGAAGACGGCCAGCCCGGCGAGAACGCCATGCTGGCACTGGATGCCAACTTCCGCTCTGCCCCGCAGGTGGTGGCGGGCATCAACTTTATCTTCGAACAGCTCATGACGCCCACTCTGGGCGACACGGCCTACGGCGACGGCCAGCGCCTCGTCTGCGGCGCACCCGGCGCGTACGAGGGCAGTGTGGAGGCCCACTTCCTGCCCGACGATGCCGCCGAGACGGACGCAAAATATATCGCCGACCGCATCGAGGCGATGGTGGCCTCCGGCGAGCCGGTGCGGGACGGCGGCACCACCCGCCCGGTGCAGTACGAGGACTGCTGTGTCCTGCTGGCGGCGAGAGGCGACTTTCCGGCCTACGCCGAGGCCCTGACGGCCCGGGGCATCCCGGTCTACGCCGACGCCCGGGAGAACCTGCTGGACGCGCCCCACATCCGCCCCCTCATCGCCCTGCTGCGGGTCATCGACAACCCCGCGCAGGACATCTATCTCGCTGCCGCCATGCTGGGGCCGATGTTCGGCTTTACGGACGACGACCTCGTCCGTCTCCGGGCCGGGGCGCAGACACCCGATCAGCACACCCGCATCAGCCTCTACGGCGCAGTCCTGCAGGCCGTCCAGAGCGGGGCGGAGGATGACTTCACCCTCCGGGTGCAGGCGTTCTACCGGCGTCTGACGGCCCTGCGCCGGATGGCCCGGAGCGTGCCGGTGGAGGAACTGCTGGAAGAAATTTTTGTTTCCACCGGCTACCTCGCCGCCCTCGGTGCCATGGAGAACGGCCAGCGCCGCCGGGAGGACGCGCGGCGTTTCGCCTCCTTCTGCGCCGGGGCGGGCGCGGGCGGCATCTCGGCCCTCGTCCGTGCCATCGACGCGGCCACGCTGGCGGGCTCTACCGGGCAGGAGACTGCCCCCGGCGGGGCGCGGCCCGGCTGCGTCACCATCATGACCATCCACCGCTCCAAGGGCTTGCAGTTCCCGGTGGTGTTCGTGGCCGACACGGCCCGGCAGTTCAACGCCGCCGACACCCGCCAGCCTGTCCTGCTCCACCGCGTCTGCGGCGCAGGCCTCCGTCTCCGTCCCGAGGGCGGCGAGGGGGCCTATAAGACGGCGGCCTACACCGCCCTCTCCACGGTCCATGCCGCCGAGATGCGGAGCGAGCAGATGCGGCTTTTGTATGTGGCCCTCACCCGGGCGCAGGATAAGCTGATCTTGACGGTCCCGCTGGGCATTGGCCGGACGTCCAACCCCTTTGCAAAAGCCGCCGCCTTCCTCGCCGCCGGGGCGGGGGAGACCCTGAACGCTCAGGCGGGCAGCTTCGCCGACTGGCTGCGGGCGGCGCTCCTCGTCCACCCCAACGGCGGGCCTCTCCGCCGTCTGGCGGGGAACCTCGAGCTGCCCTTTGCGGAGACCAGAAGCACCATCGCCCTCACAGTGCAGGCCGATGTCCTCCCGCCCGAAGAAGCCCCCGCCGAGGCGGAAGAGCCGCCCCGGCCCGAGGCCGACCCGGCCCTTGTGGAGACGCTGCGGCAGGGCTTCGGCTGGCGGTATCCGGCGGCAGCGCTGGCGGACATCCCGGCTAAGGTCAGCGTGACCAGCCTCGTCCACGCCGCGGAGCAGACTACCCTCGAGCGCCCGGGCTTCCTCTCGAAGGACGGCCTCACCGCCGCCGAGATGGGTACGGCTCTCCATGCCTTCCTCGAGCACGCCGACTTCGGGGCGCTGGCCGCTGTGCGGGACGCAGAGGACGACGCCGTTCTGGCCGCTGTCCGCGCCGAGCGGGAGCGTCAGGCGGCGGCGCAGCTCACGCCCCCCGCCATTGCCGGGAAGCTGGATGTCTATAAGATACTCCGCTTTGTGCGCAGCGAGGCGTTCCGCCGCATCTGCGGGGCAGAGGATGCGCTGCGGGAGCTGGCTTTTATCACGTCGCTGCCCGCCGCCGAGGTCATGACCGCTCAGGGCCGCGCCCTGCCCGACGGCCCTGCCGCCGACGCCGGGGTGCTGGTGCAGGGCATCGCGGACATCGTCCTCGTCTACCCCGACCACCTCGAGCTTCTGGACTACAAGACGGACCGCCGTAAGACTCCTGCCGACTTCGTCCGCGCCTACCGCGCTCAGCTGGAACTCTACGCAAAGGCCATTGACAAGCGCTTCGCCCCCCGGCGGGTGACATATAAAGGGATATATTCGCTGGAGCTGGGGGAGCTGATAAAGGTATAAAGGGAAGGCGGAGCGCTGTGGGACGCCAAAGCCTCTCCCTTTGGGAGAGGTGTCACCGAAGGTGACGGAGAGGGCAAGGACG
>ERZ772969.2214-NODE-2214-length-12651-cov-20.944268_pt1 | contig 12651 bp, 8 predicted proteins | sample MGYA00511676_ERZ772969 | MGnify/ENA primary metagenome ERZ772969 (study PRJEB29015, sample SAMEA2737651) | human gut metagenome | biome: human gut; feature: human-associated habitat; material: faeces | place: China | collected 2012 ...
TACTCCGATAAGGACATCTTATGATCCAGATTGATTTAGCCACGCTCGTAAAGCGGCTTAACCCCTTTGCAAAACAGGCGCTGGAAATGGCTGCCTCGGAGTGTATGAGCCAGCAGGCCAGTGAGATCACCGTTGCCCATGTGCTGTTACAGATGCTGGCAATCCCGCGCAACGACGTAAGGGTGATTGCCGAACGCACAGGCATCAGTGCGGAGGATTTACGCCAGGCGCTGACCGTGGAGAGTTATCCCGGTGGACGTTCCGCCGAAGGCTATCCCAGCTTCTCCCCGATGCTGATCGAATGGCTCAAGGAGTCATGGCTGCTGGCCTCAGCCCAGATGCAGCACAGCGAACTGCGCAGCGGCGTCCTGCTGCTTACTCTGCTGCATTCACCGCTGCGCTATATTCCACCCGCTGCTGCCCGTCTGCTGACGGCCATAAACCGCGACCAGTTACAGCAGGATTTCGCAGCATGGACAAAAGAATCCGCCGAATCCGTGGATCTGGCTGGCGGGCAAACGCCCCGCGCAACGGAAACCGGCGACACCCTGCTTGCCCGCTATGCCAAAAACATGACCGCAGACGCCCGTAACGGCAGGCTTGACCCGGTACTGTGCCGCGACCACGAAATCGACCTGATGATCGACATTCTCTGCCGCCGCCGTAAAAACAACCCGGTGGTGGTGGGCGAAGCGGGCGTGGGCAAAAGCGCACTGATTGAAGGGCTGGCGCTGCGCATCGTGGCAGGCCAGGTGCCGGACAAGCTGAAAAACACCGATATCATGACCCTTGACTTGGGCGCATTGCAGGCCGGGGCGTCGGTGAAGGGTGAATTCGAAAAACGTTTCAAAGGGCTGATGGCGGAGGTCATTTCCTCCCCGGTGCCGGTCATTCTGTTTATCGACGAAGCACATACCCTGATTGGCGCGGGCAACCAGCAGGGCGGGCTGGATATCTCCAACCTGCTCAAACCGGCGCTGGCGCGCGGCGAGCTGAAAACCATCGCCGCCACCACCTGGAGCGAGTACAAAAAATACTTCGAAAAAGATGCCGCCCTTTCGCGCCGCTTCCAGTTGGTGAAGGTCAGCGAACCCAACGCTGCCGAAGCCACCATTATTCTGCGCGGTCTGTCGGCGGTCTATGAACAGTCTCACGGCGTGCTGATTGATGATGACGCCTTGCAGGCCGCTGCGACATTAAGCGAGCGTTATCTCTCCGGGCGTCAGTTACCGGACAAAGCGATTGATGTGCTGGATACCGCCTGCGCCCGTGTGGCCATCAACCTGTCGTCGCCGCCGAAGCAAATCTCGGCGCTGACCACTCTGAGCCACCAGCAGGAGGCGGAAATTCGCCAGCTTGAGCGCGAGCTTCGCATCGGACTGCGTACCGACACATCACGGATGACAGAGGTGCTGGTGCAGTATGATGAAACGCTGACGGCGCTGGATGAACTGGAAGCGGCCTGGCACCAGCAGCAGACGCTGGTCCGGGAGATTATCGCGCTGCGCCAGCAGTTACTGGGCGTGGCAGAGGACGATGCGGCGCCGTTGCCGGACGCAGATACCGTGGAGGATACGCAGCCAGAGTCAGAGTCAGAACAGGATAATACCGGTGCCGTACCGGCTGATGAGGCCGACAGAGAACAACCGGAAGAGACCGCTGAAACAGTTTCCCCGGTACAGCGGCTGGCCCAGCTCACTGCCGAACTGGACGCCCTGCATAACGACCGGTTGCTGGTCTCCCCGCACGTCGATAAAAAACAGATTGCGGCGGTGATTGCCGAATGGACCGGCGTGCCGCTCAACCGCCTGTCGCAGAATGAAATGTCGGTCATCACCGACCTGACGAAATGGCTGGGTGACACCATCAAAGGCCAGGACCTGGCGATTGCCAGCCTGCATAAGCATCTACTGACCGCACGCGCCGACCTGCGTCGTCCGGGACGCCCGCTCGGTGCGTTCCTGCTGGCTGGCCCCAGCGGTGTGGGTAAAACCGAAACCGTCCTGCAACTGGCAGAGCTGCTCTACGGCGGTCGCCAGTACCTGACCACCATCAATATGTCCGAATTCCAGGAGAAACACACCGTCTCGCGGCTGATTGGTTCGCCTCCGGGCTACGTTGGCTACGGTGAAGGCGGCGTACTGACCGAAGCGATTCGTCAGAAACCCTACTCGGTAGTACTGCTCGATGAAGTGGAAAAAGCGCACCCGGATGTGCTCAACCTGTTCTACCAGGCGTTCGATAAGGGCGAAATGGCAGACGGTGAAGGCCGCCTGATTGACTGCAAAAATATCGTCTTCTTCCTGACGTCCAACCTCGGCTACCAGGTAATAGTCGAGCATGCCGATGACCCGGAAACCATGCAGGAAGTACTGTATCCGGTGCTGGCCGACTTCTTCAAACCTGCCCTGCTGGCGCGTATGGAAGTGGTGCCGTATCTGCCGCTGTCGAAAGAGACGCTCGCCACCATTATCGCCGGAAAACTGGCCCGTCTGGATAACGTGCTGCGCAGTCGCTTTGGTGCAGAAGTGGTCATTGAACCGGAAGTGACGGACGAAATCATGAGCCGCGTCACCCGCGCGGAAAACGGCGCGAGGATGCTGGAATCGGTCATCGATGGCGACATGCTACCGCCGCTCTCGCTGCTGCTGTTGCAGAAAATGGCGGCTAACACGGCGATTGCCCGGATTCGGTTGTCGGCAGTGGACGGCGCATTTACGGCAGACGTGGAAGATGCTCAGAACGACGAGTCCGTCACAAAGGATGAAACGGTTTTATGAGCAGGTTGCGCGTTTTCCGGCAGACAGGATGGTTTATCGCGGGCCTGATGACGGGCTTACCCGCCACTGCCGCGCCCGCAGAAGCATCGTCAATGGCCGGTGTGGCGGTCGCCGTCGCCACCACGACCCCGCCGGATGCGACAGCCACGTTACAGGCCATACAGTCCTGTCGGCGGGAGTCCGCGGCGCTGGAGCGGCTTGACTGCTATGACCGCCTGCTGGCACCGCTGTCCCCGTCAGGGTTTGACGGGGCGCTGGTCAAAGCCGGTTTTGTGGGCGAGGCCTGGACCCGCGCCACAGAGCAGGAAAAACGCCGCGAGGGCAACACCACAGAACTGCTGGTGACGCAGGTGCCGGGGGAGCGCCCGACGGTGGTGATAACCACCCCGGCTATCGGTCATGTTCCGCCACGCCCGGTGCTAATGTTCAGTTGCGTGGACAATATCACCCGGATGCAGGTGGCGCTGATGCACCCTCTGGATGTCCATGATATCGCCGTCACTCTGAATGCCGACAACCGGGCATTGCGCAGCCACTGGTTTGTGCGCGAGAACGGCACCCTGCTGGAGTCCAGCCGGGGGTTATCCGGGATTGATGAAATTAAGCAACTGTTCGGCGCAAAAACGCTGACGGTGGATACCGGCGCAGACAATGCCGCCGGAAAGCTGACCTTTAACATTGACGGGCTGGCAAGGGCGATTGCTCCCCTGCGCGATGCCTGCCACTGGGCGGGAGAATAAAAATATGGCAATGGACTTACGCGATCCGAATGTCTGGATAACGCCCCGGAACTGGCACAGGCTACTGATGATCTTTTTGCCCTGTACCAGCGTGCGTTTAATCGTGCGGCACCGGCTCCTGTCCCCACTCCGGCGGCCTCCGGTAGTTCACCACAGACCACCGCCACGTCTGAAAGCGGCGTGACGCAACCCAGTGCTCCGGCTCCCCAAATCGTCATCGACAGTCACGACGACAAAGCCTGGCGCGACACGCTGTTAAAAGTGGCGGCCATTTTATGTGAACGCCAGCCGGATTCACCGCAGGGCTACCGTCTGCGCCGCCATGCGCTTTGGCAGAACATCACCAGTACGCCCCAGGCGGAAAGCGATGGCCGTACTCCACTGGCTGCGGTCTCCGCCGATATGGTGGCAGATTACCATGCTCAGCTCGGTAGTGCCGATATGGCGCTGTGGCAGCAGGTGGAGAAAAGCGTACTGCTGGCTCCTTACTGGCTGGATGGTCACTGCCTTTCTGCACAGACGGCGCTGCGTCTGGGTTACAAACAGGTGGCAGACGCCATCCGCGATGAGGTCATCCGCTTCCTTGAGCGTCTGCCCCAGCTTACCGGGCTGCTGTTTAATGACCACACACCGTTTATCAGTGAGCAGACGAAACAATGGCTGGCAGCTTCGCCCGACGCCAAAGTTGCACCGGTTGCGCAAATCGGTGAGGAATCGAAGGCAGCCAGAGCCTGTTTTGCTGAGCAGGGTCTGGAGGCGGCGCTGCGATATCTGGACATGCTACCCGAAGGCGATCCCCGCGATCAGTTTCACCGCCAGTACCTTGCCGCACAGTTGACGGAAGAGGCGGGGCTGGTACAGCTTGCGCAGCAGCAGTACCGGATGTTGTTCAGGATGGGATTGCAGATGATGGTGGCAGACTGGGAGCCGTCCCTGCTTGAGCAGCTAGAACAAAAATTCACGGCAGAACAATAAAAGAGAACAGGAGTTTTTGTGTTCAGATTACCAACACCCCGACTACTCAGCGGACTCAAATCAGCCCTGCGACCGGCGATGCCCCGGTTTAAAGTCTCTGCTTTCTGGCTGCTGATACTGGCGTGGATTTTTCTGCTGGTGTGGATCTGGTGGAAAGGCCCGACGTGGACGCTGTATGAAGAACAGTGGCTCAAACCACTGGCGAACCGCTGGCTGGCAACGGCGGCGTGGGGGATTATTGCCCTGATGTGGCTTACCGTCCGGGTGATGAAGCGCCTGCAACAGCTTGAAAAAATGCAAAAGCAACAGCGCGAGGAAGCCGTTGATCCGCTCAGCGTGGAACTGAACGCCCAGCAGCGTTATCTTGACCGCTGGCTGCTGCGCCTGCAACGCTATCTCGACAACCGCCGTTTCCTGTGGCAGTTGCCGTGGTATATGGTCATCGGCCCGGCGGGCAGTGGCAAAACGACACTGCTGCGCGAGGGGTTTCCGTCCGACATTATTTATGCCCCGGAGGGCGCGCGCGGCGCAGAACAACGCCTGTACCTTACGCCCCATGTCGGTAAACAGGCGGTGATCTTTGATATCGACGGCACACTCTGCGCTCCCGCTGATGCGGATATCCTGCATCGCCGTCTGTGGGAACATGCCCTCGGCTGGCTGAAAGAAAAGCGCGCGCGCCAGCCGCTGAACGGGATTATTCTGACACTCGATTTACCCGATCTGCTTACCGCAGACAAACGCCGCCGCGAGCATCTGTTACAGACGCTGCGCAGCCGCTTGCAGGATATACGCCAGCATCTTCACTGCCAGTTACCGGTTTACGTGGTACTCACCCGGCTTGATTTATTGCAGGGTTTTGCCGCCCTGTTCCAGTCACTGAACAGACAGGATCGCGATGCGATTCTGGGCGTCACGTTCACCCGCCGCGCCCATGAAAATGATGACTGGCGAACAGAGTTGAATGCTTTCTGGCAGACATGGGTGGATCGAATGAATCTGGCGTTGCCGGATCTGATGGTCGCTCAGACTCACACCCGCACGTCTTTATTCAGTTTTTCCCGCCAGATGCAGGGAAGCCGTGAACCGCTGGTGTCACTGCTTGAGGGTCTGCTTGATGGCGAAAATATGAACGTGATGCTGCGTGGTGTCTATCTCACCTCTTCGCTTCAGCGTGGGCAGATGGATGATATATTCACCCAGTCTGCCGCCCGCCAGTACCGGCTGGGCAATAACCCACTGGCGTCCTGGCCCCTGGTGGACACCGCGCCTTATTTCACCCGCAGCCTGTTCCCGCAGGCATTACTCGCAGAGCCTAATCTGGCAACAGAGAGCCGCGCCTGGCTGATACGTTCCCGTCGCCGCCTGACAGTTTTCTCTGCCACAGGCGGCGTGGCAGCACTTCTGCTCATCACCGGCTGGCATCACTATTACAACGGTAACTATCAGTCCGGCATCACCGTGCTTAAGCAGGCCAAAGCCTTTATGGACGTGCCGCCTCCGCAGGGGGAAGATGACTTTGGCAACCTGCAACTGCCGCTTCTGAACCCGGTACGCGATGCCACACTGGCCTATGGCGACTGGGGCGACCGCAGCCGTCTGGCCGATATGGGACTGTACCAGGGACGACGTATCGGGCCTTATGTGGAACAGACCTATCTGCAACTGCTGGAGCAACGTTACCTGCCCTCGCTGTTTAACGGGCTGGTCAAAGCGATGAACGCCGCGCCGCCGGAGAGTGAAGAAAAACTCGCGGTGCTGCGCGTAATGCGAATGCTGGAGGACAAAAGCGGACGTAACAATGAGGTGGTGAAGCAGTATATGGCAAAACGCTGGAGCGAAAAATTCCACGGCCAGCGCGATATCCAGGCACAACTGATGTCCCATCTTGACTACGCGCTGGCTCATACTGACTGGCATGCAGAGCGTCAGGCGGGCGACGGTGACGCCATCAGCCGCTGGACGCCATATGACAAGCCCGTGGTATCAGCACAGAAAGAACTGAGCAAACTGCCTGTCTACCAGCGGGTTTACCAGAGCCTGAAAACGCGGGCGCTGGGCGTTCTTCCTGCCGACCTCAATCTGCGTGACCAGGTAGGGCCAACCTTTGACCAGGTGTTTACATCTGCCGATGACAACAAACTGGTTGTTCCACAGTTTCTTACCCGTTACGGCCTGCAAAGCTATTTTGTAAAACAGCGCGATGAACTGGTTGAACTGACGGCGATGGATTCCTGGGTACTTAACCTTACCCGCAGCGTGAAATACAGTGACGCCGACCGCGCGGAAATCCAGCGCCAGTTGACCGAGCAGTATATCAGCGACTACACCGCCACCTGGCGGGCCGGGATGGACAATCTGAATATCCGCAATTTTGAGTCCATCGGACAACTGACCGGGGCGCTGGAGCAGGTTATCAGCGGCGACCAGCCTTTGCAGCGGGCGCTGACCGTCCTGCGTGACAACACACAGCCAGGCGTCTTTTCTGAAAAACTCTCTGCCAAAGAACGGGAGGAAGCCCTGGCAGAGCCGGATTACCAGTTACTCACCCGCCTCGGGCATGAATTCGCCCCGGAAAACAGTACCCTGGCAGTACAGAAAGACAAAGAAAGCACGATGCAGGCCGTGTATCAGCAACTCACCGAGTTGCACCGCTACCTGCTGGCAATCCAGAACGCGCCTGTACCAGGGAAATCGGCGCTGAAAGCCGTGCAGTTACGGCTTGATCAGAACAGCAGCGATCCGATATTCGCCACCCGCCAGATGGCAAAAACGCTGCCTGCTCCGCTCAACCGCTGGGTTGGCAGACTGACTGACCAGGCCTGGCATGTGGTGATGGTGGAGGCTGTTCATTATATGGAAGTGGACTGGCGCGACAGCGTGGTGAAACCGTTTAACGAGCAACTGGCAAATAACTATCCGTTTAATCCGCGTTCTGCACAGGATGCCTCACTGGATGCCTTCGAACGCTTCTTTAAACCGGATGGCATACTGGATACCTTCTACCAGCAGAACCTGAAGCTGTTTATCGATAATGACCTGAGTCTGGAGGATGGCGATAACAACGTCATTATTCGCGAAGATATTATTGCGCAACTGGAAACTGCGCAGAAAATCCGTGACATCTTCTTCAGCAAACAGAACGGTCTGGGAACATCCTTTGCCGTGGAAACGGTATCGCTTTCAGGCAATAAACGCCGCAGTGTACTGAACCTTGACGGTCAGTTAGTCGATTACAGCCAGGGCCGTAACTATACCGCCCATCTGGTCTGGCCTAACAACATGCGCGAAGGCAACGAAAGTAAGCTGACGCTCATCGGCACCAGCGGCAACGCGCCGCGCAGTATCAGCTTCAGCGGGCCGTGGGCGCAGTTCCGCCTGTTCGGGGCCGGACAACTGACCGGAGTACAGGATGGCAACTTTACCGTGCGCTTTAGCGTGGACGGTGGCGCGATGACCTACCGTGTGCATACCGACACGGAAGATAACCCGTTCAGCGGTGGGTTGTTCAGCCAGTTTGGTCTGTCAGACACACTGTACTGAGGAGGCAGGGATGAATAGTAACGTACTGACACAAACTATCGTTACCGGCAGTGACCCGCGCGGGCTGCCGGAATTCAGCGCCATCCGCGAGGAAATAAACAAAGCCAGCCACCCGTCACAGCCTGAGCTGAACTGGAAACTGGTGGAGTCGCTGGCGCTGGCGATTTTTAAAGCCAACGGTGTGGATTTACACACCGCCACCTACTATACGCTTGCCCGGACACGGACACAGGGACTGGCGGGATTCTGCGAAGGTGCGGAACTGCTGGCGGCAATGGTAAGCCACGACTGGGATAAGTTCTGGCCGCAGGGCGGCCCGGCGCGTACTGAAATGCTGGACTGGTTTAACTCCCGAACCGGCAATATTCTGCGTCAGCAAATCTCCTTTGCGGAATCCGACCTACCACTGATCTACCGCACAGAGCGGGCATTGCAGCTTATCTGCGATAAGCTCCAGCAGGTGGAACTGAAGCGCGTTCCGCGCGTGGAGAATCTGCTCTATTTTATGCAGAACACGCGTAAACGGCTTGAACCCCAGCTGAAGAGTAACACTGAGAACGCCGCACAGACCACGGTCAGAACGCTGATTTATGCCCCGGAAACACAGGCATCTTCCACACCAGAAGCGGTAGTGCCTCCCCTGCCCGGCCTGCCTGAGATGAAAGTGGAAGTGCGCAGTCTGACAGAGAATCCCCCACAGGCCAGTGTGATAAAGCAAGGCAGTACGGTAAGAGGGTTTATCGCAGGGATCGCCTGTTCAGTGGCTGTCGCCTCAGCATTGTGGTGGTGGCAGGTCTATCCGGTGCAGCAGCAACTGTTACAGGTTAACGACACCGCTCAGGGCGCAGCAACGGTGTGGATGGCCTCACCTGAACTCGAAAACTATGAGCGCAGGCTGCAACAACTTCTTGATACCTCCCCGGTACAGCCGCTGGAAACCGGGATGCAGATGATGCGTGTTGCCGACAGTCGCTGGCCGGAAAGCCTGCAACAGCAACAGGCCTCGACACAATGGAATGAGGCACTCAAAACCCGCGCACAGAGTAGCCCGCAGTTGCGTGGCTGGTTGCAGACCCGCCAGGACTTACATGCTTTTGCAGATCTAGTGATGCAGCGCGAGAAAGAGGGACTAACCCTTTCCTATATCAAAAATGTCATCTGGCAGGCGGAGCGGGGACTGGGGCAGGAAACACCCGTTGAGTCTCTGTTGACGCAGTACCATGATGCCCGTGCGCAGAAGCAGAATACAGATGCGCTGGAAAAACAAATTAATGAGCGACTCGAAGGCGTGTTAAGCCGCTGGCTGCTGCTGAAGAATAACGTCATGCCAGAGGCGGCAACCGGTACCACGGCCGAAAAATAATTATTTAATTAAAGGAGATTATCATGGCAAATATAAGTTATTTATCTTTGAGTGGAGAGACACAAGGGCTAATTTCAGCAGGTTGCTCAACGCTTGATTCTGTCGGAAACAAAGCGCAGCCAGAACATAAAGATCAGATCATGGTTTATGCGTTAATGCATTCCATCTCAAGAAGTCAAAATGTCAATCATCATGAATTAATTATCACCAAACCGGTTGATAAATCCTCACCATTGCTGGCAAAAGCACTTAGTGACAATGAAAAAATGGCAATATGTGAATTTATACTCTACCGAACCAGTAAAGCGGGTATTTACCAGCCTTATTATAAAATAAATCTGTCAAAAGCCCGAATATCAAGTATTGATTTTGTCACACCGCATGCTGTCCTGGAAAAAGAACTGGAACCACAGGAGAGAATTGCCTTTATTTATGAAGATATTTCCTGGGAGCATACGTTAGCCGGTACGAATGCAATGAGTAAATGGCAGGATCGTGTACAGTAACTTACTGTAATAACATAATAAATTACTATTGCGGAGAGATAAAATGGCTGGTTTAAGGAATAACAACAACACACAGAATGCACAGTGGGCTGATTATGTGGGTGACATTCTTCGGGGGGCTCAGCCGATAAACCAGCTAGTACCTCAGCACCCTTATCTTAACGACGTCCCACTCATTGATGAGTTAAGGCATCAGAACACTCATCATGTTATTCCCTTGACACTTGATGTTGCAAAAAAAATACTCAGCCCAATAACATCATTTGATTACATTCATTTTATCACTACACATCCTTCAGGTATAAAAGATACACTCGCCTGGTTAGTTAACGCGGGTAAATTAATGACTGAGTTTGATGACAATGGGAAAATTATATTTAACCTTAATGCCTTAAAGTATACAAAAGCAAGTTACTTTGAAATACTTGGAGAGAAATATATAAAAATCACAACATCCAGCCCCTGGCTTTTAGAAAAGCTCGGTAAATATATTTTCTCTTCACGAGCGCCTCAAGTTCTGGAACTCGCTATTGGCTGGCGAGGAGCTTTATCTGAATCAATAAAAGGAGTTAAGTTCTGTATCTGGTTTTCAGTAGCCTGGAGAACCATAGAATTTATTATGAGTTCAGAGCGAGATCTGGTTAATTTTCTTGGCGATTTTTCAATGGATGTGGCCAAAGCAGTTATAGCCGGTGGTGTTGCAACCGCTATTGGAAGTCTGGCTTCTTTTGCCTGTGTTAGCTTTGGCTTTCCAGTAATTCTTGTCGGAGGAGCAATTTTACTGACAGGGATAGTGTGTACAGTTGTTTTAAATGAAATCGATGCTCAATGCCATTTATCAGAAAAATTAAAATATGCAATTAGAGATGGACTAAAACGGCAACAGGAACTTGATAAATGGAAAAGGGAAAACATGACTCCATTTATGTATGTTCTTAACACTCCACCCGTGATATGAGGATTAACCATGCGTTTACATGTTAAATTAAAAGAGTTTCTTTCGATGTTTTTTATGGCCATATTATTTTTCCCTGCATTCAATGCTTCTTTGTTTTTTACCGGAGTTAAACCTCTATATTCAATAATAAAATGCTCCACGGAAATATTTTATGATTGGAGAATGTTGATTCTGTGCTTCGGTTTCATGTCGTTTTCCTTTTTAAATATTCATGTAATTTTACTTACGATAATAAAATCATTCTTAATCAAAAAAACGAAGGTAGTCAATTTCGCCACAGACATAACAATACAGCTAACTCTTATATTTTTACTAATAGCTATCGTAATAGCACCTTTAATAGCTCCTTTTGTCACAGGATATGTCAATACTAATTATCACCCCTGCGGTAATAATACGGGAATTTTCCCAGGAGCAATCTATATTAAAAATGGCATGAAATGTAATAATGGATATATTTCTCGCAAGGAAGATTCAGCAGTTAAATAATTAAATATTCTAAAACAAACAGTTTTTAACTCCGGATTCCATGTCCTTTCTTGCACTGTCTTTGTCAAGAAAAATTTCTTATGCAAAGAATTTTGTATTATTGCCGCCAGAAATTCCTGGCGGCAGATATAATTTATTATTGATAGCGGTTAACCAAATCTTTTACCATCGCTTTATAGGTCTTTTGCTTAAGTTGCATGATTTGCTGCTCTGTCATATCAGTCGTACTGGCTTCATTCTTGTCGGGCAATGGTGGAAGCACTTTATATTCATAATTCACCGGCGACCAGGTAGCCCACTCACCTGTTGCCACATCCACCAGCGTGAAACGTACCAGGTAGCGCAGGGAGATAGCGTCAGTGAGTTTGTCATTTTTATAGTCGGACCATACTGTTGATTTCAGCGCAGAGTCATATTTTCCTGTCTGCAACATATCCTGGTAAACAATAATCGCTTTCTGATGTCCTTTTGCAGCCACAAAACGCAGTGCCTGCATCCAGTTCATATTCTCAGCACTGGCAACATCCTCGTTCTCATTTTTATCTTTGTTTTTGTTACAAGTCAGAGGCTTTTGCCTGTCCGGGATACCAGAGAATGTGGAAACAGTATAATATTTTCGCATCTCCTCCTGCATAATGGTTTCCGGTGCGCGGTTGCCGGATTGAACAAGTATTACAGGAGAATTAAGGGGAACGCGGAACTCATCTCCATCAAGCGCAGCTTGAATATCCTCTTCGGATACGGCCAGAGTGGTTTCATTACCGAATAAATCTTTGTCTGTCAGTTGCTGGGGAGTGTTTTTATTAATATTACTTTGTGTGACTTGAGCTTTTTTCTTCTTTTCATCAATAGAAGATTCAGAGGCACATCCTGCAAGCAGCGAGAATAACACACATATGCAACAAAGCTTTTTTGAATTCATAATTGAACACTCCCTCGCCTGTCATAATGATTAGAATATTTAGCATTGATAACGGACTCTAATTATATACCTCACTTAAATAATAACAAACAAAATCAATTTGAAATATACATTCATTTAATCAATATAAATTTATTCTCTAGAAATATATTTAAGCTGAATGGTTCGATATCATTATTGAATTTTAATGAATGAGACAACAAGCGAGAATCACGCACCTACGCCAGAGTAAAATCATTGAACAGAGAAATGGTGGAATTCAAATGCAAAAAAACCGCAAAATTAAAAATCTTGCAGCTCTCTGAACTCATTTTCATGAGTGAATAGTGGCGGAACGGACGGGACTCGAACCCGCGACCCCCTGCGTGACAGGCA
>ERZ772969.2217-NODE-2217-length-12646-cov-4.249384_pt1 | contig 12646 bp, 9 predicted proteins | sample MGYA00511676_ERZ772969 | MGnify/ENA primary metagenome ERZ772969 (study PRJEB29015, sample SAMEA2737651) | human gut metagenome | biome: human gut; feature: human-associated habitat; material: faeces | place: China | collected 2012 ...
CGTTGTATGATTGCATGGAGGGACTCCTTTTTGTATTGTGTTTTTATGAAATTTTATTGATAACTTCTATTTTGGAAGTAAGCTTTGACCCATTGTCCTGCTTCGCTTAAATCTTCTTCTGTCCAATCAGAAATTTTTGTGCTATTTGCTCTGAACACACTGCTGCTCTCATCTTTATTTGCCAAGTTCCAACACATAAAGCTTATCTGATACTTGTTTAATAAATCCAACCATTTCGCAGTAGATTCAAAGTCATTCACACCATTTCCCGAAGCATCACACATTCCAAACTCGCTCACAAAAATCGGCAGACCATTCTGTGCATAGCTTTCCAGCCGATTGCGCAAATCATCCTTATGTGTTCCTGCATAAAAATGTAACGTATACATAACATTTTTATCTTCTAATGGCGACTCTGCTGCTTTATCAATCTCCTGACTCCATGTCGGAGTTCCTACCAGAATTACCGCATCCGGCTTTTTTTCTCTAATGACTGGAATTATTTCCTCTGCATATGCTTTGATACTTTCCCATGAAGTACCACCATTTGGTTCATTACAAATCTCATAAAGCACATTGTCATTATTAACAAAAGTTTCTGCCATCTCTTTAAAGAAAGCAATTGCCTCATCTTTATTCTGATTTGGATCACCATCACTCAAAATGTGCCAATCCACAATCACATACATTCCTAAATCTGTTGCATAGGAAACGCCATCCTTAACAAGCTGTTTTAATTGCTCTTTATCTCCGCCAGAACAATATCCTCCATCTTCCGCCGTATACATTGCCAGACGTATGCAGTTTGTATTCCAATCATCCCGAAGTGTGCGAAAAGCATCCGGATTCACATACTGCGGAAACCATGCAATTCCATGCGTAGACATTCCATAAAGCTGCACTACATCGCCATGCTGATCGGTCAACTTTCCATTTTCTACATGCAATGCGCCATGCATTTCAAAAGGAGATAGCTTCTCTGTGTTTTCATTTTTTTCTGTATCTTGGATTTTCTCTGTATCCTGCATTTTTTCTGTTTCTATATTTTCGCTATTCTCCTGCATTTGTGCTTCTGATACCTCACTTTCAGTTTGATTCACTGTATTTTGTTGGCTGCATCCTGATAGCATACTGATTAGCAATGCATAACTTCCCACTTTTTTCATATATGGCATTCTCCTATAAACAATGATAATTATTATCTTTTCGCCAAGCTACTGCCCTATTATTCTCAACTATCGAATAATACTTACTCATCCTTCCAAATTGTAAATGTGTACCGTCTCTGACAAATTACGTCATTTGACTGAAAACTATGTAAAAGCATCAAATAAGATTTCTTTATAATATCTATGATATCATATAAATAGCTTTATTTGACAGATATTTTTTAACGTCAAAGTATGTTAATTAACAACATAAGAAAAAGTCCTACCTTTCCTATTAGGAATACAATCCACGCTCCTACAAGAGGAGCGACATTCTACATTGCCAGATGAAGTCGTATATCCAAAATTTCAATCCACGCTCCTACAAGAGGAGCGACATGTCGATCGGACTTGGAGTGATCACTTTTTTTGTATTTCAATCCACGCTCCTACAAGAGGAGCGACAAAGGCGGTATACATCAGGGACGGTGGTGTAGTGATTTCAATCCACGCTCCTACAAGAGGAGCGACTAGTACTTAATGAGCAAGGTTATGCATTGTTTTTTCTTTCAATCCACGCTCCTACAAGAGGAGCGACGTTAAATTTTCTGCCTGCGATGGTGTTAAATCTTCTTTCAATCCACGCTCCTACAAGAGGAGCGACAATGTTTCCCCATAAAGGAGATATGATATGTATATTCTTTCAATCCACGCTCCTACAAGAGGAGCGACCATGTCGAATGTATTTTTCATGATCGGATTATTTCTTTCAATCCACGCTCCTACAAGAGGAGCGACATAACAGTATCTTGTGAAAGCATTTGAAATACCACTTTCAATCCACGCTCCTACAAGAGGAGCGACATTGACTATCTGGCAAACAGCCACCACTCACAGACTTTCAATCCACGCTCCTACAAGAGGAGCGACCAGAATGGGCGAAACAGTATGCTTTAAGCGATAACTTTCAATCCACGCTCCTACAAGAGGAGCGACGGTCTTTGTGATGGCTTTTATGCAGTAAACAACGCTTTCAATCCACGCTCCTACAAGAGGAGCGACCATATAACATTACAATTTAGGGATAAAACTATACTTTCAATCCACGCTCCTACAAGAGGAGCGACTAAATTGTATGAATTAAAGACACAAATTTGGAATCTTTCAATCCACGCTCCTACAAGAGGAGCGACTTCTACATTCATAATGTGAACGACTTCTTCTATTCTTTCAATCCACGCTCCTACAAGAGGAGCGACCATAATATAATCGATCATGTTGTCTGGGTTCATTCTTTCAATCCACGCTCCTACAAGAGGAGCGACCATTCAGCAGGCAATTAATGCGGACACAGTAGCAGCTTTCAATCCACGCTCCTACAAGAGGAGCGACTGTGACAATGCAACATCTCACTGCTGCTTCAAGACTTTCAATCCACGCTCCTACAAGAGGAGCGACGGTATTTCCAGACGTACTTATATGGAGACCAGACTTTCAATCCACGCTCCTACAAGAGGAGCGACTAACCCATTTTCTAACAGTGCGTGACCATTTATTACTTTCAATCCACGCTCCTACAAGAGGAGCGACTTTAAATTAGTATATAATTGCGTGTTATACATACCTCTTTCAATCCACGCTCCTACAAGAGGAGCGACTATCATTATTTAAGCATATAGAGCCTTTTTTCGCTTTCAATCCACGCTCCTACAAGAGGAGCGACGATAGAGAGATTGGTATACCATCTTTACCATATCACTTTCAATCCACGCTCCTACAAGAGGAGCGACAATAATAGGTGATTGGTCGTTAGAAGATACATACGCTTTCAATCCACGCTCCTACAAGAGGAGCGACGTGACAACACAGCACCTTACTGCCGCTTCAAGACTTTCAATCCACGCTCCTACAAGAGGAGCGACTCTATTATAGCATTTACTGTATTTACACATTTTCTTTCAATCCACGCTCCTACAAGAGGAGCGACTACTTTTTTCCGTCATGATACCACTCATAAACTGTCTTTCAATCCACGCTCCTACAAGAGGAGCGACATTTTTACCGTTTTCGTTACCTAACGGAACACATCTTTCAATCCACGCTCCTACAAGAGGAGCGACGTGTATTATACATACCAGAAGGTTGAGCATCTTTTCTTTCAATCCACGCTCCTACAAGAGGAGCGACACCCATCCGCATAAACTTTTCTTGTTCCAAATGTTCTTTCAATCCACGCTCCTACAAGAGGAGCGACATGTACAGACCACGAAATAAAGGAAGATATTACACTTTCAATCCACGCTCCTACAAGAGGAGCGACTTGTCGATAGTCAAAGCAGAGTTTTGACTTGGTATCTTTCAATCCACGCTCCTACAAGAGGAGCGACTTTTGTATGCTGATTATATAGAAATTTTCATAAATCTTTCAATCCACGCTCCTACAAGAGGAGCGACTAGATTGTGCTTTAAAGATAAGTATTTTCAACGACTTTCAATCCACGCTCCTACAAGAGGAGCGACGCTTTTGGTTTTTCTACAACACAAGAAAATATTACTTTCAATCCACGCTCCTACAAGAGGAGCGACATTGCCGATAGGACAGCTATTTTTGCTATTTATATCTTTCAATCCACGCTCCTACAAGAGGAGCGACAGCAAAAATGCACAATATTCCTTATGCATCTCTGCAATAATTATTGCATAGTATCTATATAATTCCATCAAAACCGCAATAATTATTTTATGCAACACAAAAAATATTGCATTTTTCCGGTGCGAATCATCCGCTTTTTCATGTTCGCTTATGATCCGCACCACTTTAAAATATCAGCGTATTTTCTACTGATATTCCTTTTTTTACACCCAGACATTCTATTTTCTGTTTTTGTTTATCGTTTAAATAATAAATACGAATGCTGTCTTTTTCTTCGTCTATAATTTCCTGTAGTTTTCCTTTCAGCATGCGACACTGGGCACCATCTACAATACATTCAAAAACAGAATTTTGTACTCGTACTCCATAGTTTACACATTGTTTTGCTACTTTACGAAGTCTGCTCTTTCCTGCTTCATTTTCTGTATTAACATCATATGTAATCAATACAAGCAAAATATCACCTCTATTTCCACAAAAATGGCGGATATGCATCAATGTCTCCACGTAAATATCTTGCCAAAAACATTGCCTGCATATAAGGAACCATTCCCCACTGAATCTTTTCTTTTAAATATGGATGTATTATCTGTTCCTGTTTTCGCTTCTGCCATTCGTCAAGCACTCTCTTTCTGGCATCATCTGTCAATAAGATTGCTCCATCTTCTTTTTCTATAAAATCTGTTTTGCCCACCATCCTTTTATTAATAAGGCGCAAAACAAAACGATCAGCCAGCGCAGGCCGAAGTTCTTCCATCATATCCACTGCCAGTGAATATCTTCCAGGTCTATCTCCATGTAAAAATCCGACACATGGATCCAGTCCAACTGTTTCTAACGATGCTGCCATCATGCTTGTTAATAGTGTATATACAAATGATAATAATGCATTTACCCTGTCCAGAGGTGGTCTTCTGTTTCTCTCATGAAAATAGAAATCTTCTTTTTGCTGTAAAATCAATTCATCAAAAACAGAAAAATACTGTGACGCAAGTTCACCCTCTATTCCCCTGAGTTGATCTTTGTTGTTACTGATTCTGATATCAGGTATTTTATCCCGAAGCCTCTCTGAAACAATTTTTAATTTATCTGCATCTGTCTGTAGTGAATGATCTCTTATGGTACGCTCGATTACCCACCGTCCATTATAAACTTTTCCGACAATCGTATTGCGTGCAATCTTTAGGCTTTCCTGCTCGTCTGCTGCAACTTCATACTGTTTCTTCCTCAGAAGCACATTTCCTTTTGTCTTTCCTTCTACCCTTGCCAGGAATGAGCCGGACGGCGTCAAAAATACAATTGAAATATTATTATCTGCACATTTTCCCATCAACGCCGGACTGGCTCCTGCTCTGCTAAACGTTACAATCATTTCAAGATTATGAAGTGGCATTCTTCCAAGCTCTGTACCTTCCTCTTTAATCACCACATTTTCTCCATCCAGAGATAAATATTTATTCTCGGATGTGATATAGAGAGTATTCAACAATTTTTTCATGTGTTATCCTCCAAATCTTCTGCCAATATATTATTCATGTATGTTTCAACATTTCCCGTTTTTTCCAGTTCCGGCAGACACAAATCTTTTAAAGAACACACATAACATGCTTTCTTCTTTTTTGCTTTTGGTGTATAACCTCTTTCATAATATTGATGCATTTCATCAAACATATCTTTTACGTTCTGCTTGATACCCTCTGTAATCTGAATATTAACACGATGCTTTATCTCTCCATAATACAATGCGCCCTGTGTAATTGTACAATCCAACATTTCTTCCAGACACATGGCCTGTGCAGCTACCTGCAGGATATCCGCATCATGATCTTTTGGTTTTCCTCTTTTATATTCTATCGGTAATGGCGTATATTTCCCACCAAATGTACGTATCAAAGTACCAGACTCATCTGCATGAAATTCCACAATATCACAAATCCCACTCACACCCATTATTCGTGAGAAAACCGGCATTCCACGAGAAATGATGATATCTTTTCTTTTCTCGTGGGATGCCCCATTATGCGCCTGTCTGTGCATAAAGTTTCCATCCATTGTCTTGTAGTTTTCAGTCCATTGCTGTTCCAGATGAATCAATGCCCATTGTCTTCTACAAAACGCAAAATGCTGTATCCCGGAGATCATCAGATAATCGTCTTCTTTATATTCCTTCAATTATTTCCACTTCCAATCCTGGTAAAGAATTTAATGTAAATTCGTAATCATCAATACTTTTTGGAAATTCTGTCTTCTTCTCAATTTTCAGTAAGCGATGAACTTTTGCAGAAGAATATTGTCCCATCGGGCAATTATGTTTCCACCAGTAAACCCTTACCACTTCCATGCTTCCGTCCGGTCTTGCAGATGATGCATCATTTTCAAAAAGCGTCCTGAGCGCTTCTTTTATCTTTTCCGCATCTTCATCTGAAAATCCTGTCTTTTCTGCAAGCTGATGATTAATACTTCCCTTCACGGTATACATGGCAAAATTAACACGATGCTTCATTCCCATCGTATCTGCCCCTCTTTTATCGCTTGTTTCTGAATTTGCACTTTTCGTGATCTGTATGCTTTCAATATCAATAGGATCTACGCTGAATGCTGACTGAATTGTTACAGGTCCTCTCACTCCAACTGATACGGAATTTCCTTTGAAAGCAAATACCTGTCCAAATGCTCTCACATCAATCCACGTCTTACATGCAGCTTTTGCATATGCCTCATTATCCTTTGCTTTCAATGCTTTCTGCATCTCATCATTTGTCTTTGTCCTGTCTGCAAGACTCTTGCATCCATCATCACAGCGTTCTTCGCTTTGTATAAAAATTTTCTCTCCCATATCCTGCAGACGATTTCTGATTTTTCTTTTCAGACATACATCCGAAATCTCTCCGAATCCGTCAAAATCTTCTCTTGGACGATTTCCATTCAATGGATCCCCATTCGGATTTCCATGATTTACCATAATCACCACTTCAAAATCAATTTTGTTTGTAAATGCTCCCATTACTCTTCTCCTCCTTCATTCGACTTTTCGCCTTTTGATTTCATTAATTTTTCTCTTTCCTCGTAATAACCAAGTAAATATCTTTCATTCAAAGGATTGTTGTTGAATCCATCTGTTTCCCGAAGAACATTTATGATCTGCATTATTTCGTTTTCTATTTTCGCTCTTGCACCCGGATTTAACCGTTTCAGATATGCTCTCACTATATGACTATAGAGTCTTTCATAAGTGATTGCCGGACGTCTGGTATACACATTCCACATTTTCTTTGCATTGGTAAGTCTGTCATCTGTTTTACTTTCCTGTAAATATAGTGCTCTCTCCTCGACTTTTTCAAGGATAGCAAGTAATTGTCCAAACAGATAGCTTCTGTCTTTCTCTAGCTCCATACTATTCACCTTCCCATCAAATTCATTATATTTTATCATTGCACAAGCCACCGGCGCCACACAGTTCTGCCACACAAAAGAGCTGTATGCCTGTGGATTTGAAGCCCTGTTTACAGCAGCTTTCACAATATCAGCCGGTATTTTGGGACTCAGTCCGATAATACACGGTAAAATTCTTCGGATTGTAGTTTTTTTCAGTTTATCACTACATGCCAGATATCCTTTTTCCTGTTCTGTTCCATACGCAGCAAGTGCTATCTCATTTGGTGATGGCGCTGTGTTATTTATGAACACCCATTTTTTTGTTTCATGTAATTTTATCCATCGTGGCCAGGTACAATTCTGATGCCAGTGAAGAACTCTGTCTATAAATTCATTTCCCGGAACTTCCTGATAGTAAGTAACAGCTAACCTTCCTGTTGTTGCTGCATCAACCGACAAAATGATTACTTCATCATCCGGTTGGAGTTTTGCCCGGTATCCAGCCATCGCCTGATTCAATTTCTCTGCAAATTTTCTGTCGAGTTCTATGTCATCCTCGTCCCTGCATTCTGCTGCCCAATCAAAATCTGCCAAAAATGTTTCCTGTGTATCTCCAAATAAATCAACTACATCCAAAGCCAGATTAGAATCTTTTTCTTTTAGATTTTGTGGAAGCTTCCACACCACAGTCATCTCACCGTCTATATATTTTCCCTGCCTTGCTAACAACCAGCGCAAAGCATTATGTGCTTTCTGCGAAGTTTCATATCCAATACTGGCAGCCTGCTCACGATTCGCGAACCTTCCCCGGTAAGTAAAACCAGAGGTATCATTTGCCGAAAAAATCTTTGCTTTATCCCCGGAATTTCTGATTTTCGATGGATGTTTTTCAGAACATTGTATCTTTTCACCCGTCACATAATCTATATTACAATTATGCAAATTAGTCTTGTAATACTCGATAAAAGAGTGATACATTTCCGGCTCTTTCCACAATTCATGTTTTTCTCCATTATCCCATACTGCAAATCTTACCATCGCATCTTTTTGGGCAACTGACTGAATTTTATTTTCATTTTCGGACAGAAAACCATCTTCAGCCAATACCAATAATTTTGCTTTTATTAAATCCTGAATCAGTGTAGCTTTTTTCAAATAAAGATATACACATTGCAGCCACTTATTGGAAAATTCAGAGCTTGTCCATTTTCTCAAACTATTAATGTAATCATTATAGTATTCTGTCTTGTCCTCATTTGTGTATAACGAATAATCTCCTGCAACATAGCAAAGTTTGTCACATAATGCATGCGGACAGCTTCCATTACTTCGCGAAGCCGAATCCTCGGTTACTGGGATAATCGTGATTTTATCTTCCCCATCCTTTGGAATGATTCCGGACAAAGCCGGCATAAATTTACCTTTTAGGTCAATCGTCACTTCTATCTGCGCATTTGCTGTAGAATGCGAGATTGGAAGTAAGATTGGATCTTCATTTACCTTTTTCCCCACAATCGCTTCGCATGCGTCATATGTTTTTTCAAGCATTTGTATCCAGCCCAAAAAGATTCCCCCTTTCAAATTCCCTTATTCCACAGAAATTTTTTTCGTCAAATGTTTTCATTTCCATTTCCGCAACTACTTTTCTGATCTGACATTCTTCCGGTTCCGGAAATCTAATCACTCCGTCTTTCATGTATGCATTCCATAACCGGATCGTCATATGCTTTTTCTCATTCTCCCTGACTGCTTCATCCGAATATGTAATTCCATGTACCATGATTCCAAAAGAAATATTTCCATCATTGTCATAGAATCCTTCTCCTTCCATCACTGTACAGGGTTCTACATATCCCTGACATTCTCTTGTTCCAAGAAAAATATCTCTCCTGCCTCCTCTTTCTAACATTCTTTTTGCAATTTGATAATGCTTATTCTCATTCCGGTCATTTACAAGATCCGGTCTGTTTTCATTCCATACAAAATGTGCTTTCACCCGGTATTCTACATCTTTTAAATATGTGTAAGATGCCAGATCGTTTCCTCCCTGATATTTTATCGGGCGCATTCCCTTTGACTCTGTCCGTATTGGATGCATCACTCTGCACTCATCAATCACCCACGTAAACGTAGGTTTCCAGTAAATACTTTCTGTGATTCCTTTCAATGCTTGATACGTTGGCACCTGATATGACAGTTTTTCGCCTCCTGTTTTCGTTAATGGATCGGTGAAAAGTGCATATTTCCCATAGACTTTATATTCTATTGCATTTTCTCTTTCCATTCTTCTTTCCCCCTTTTTCAATAATATTGTAATACAAGTTCATTGAGCAGTCCTTTTTCCATATCATAATTTTTAGCTACATATACGTCTGGTAAAAGCCTGCTTTCTTCTATCACTCCATTTTGTAAGCATTCTTTTAATTTATTTTCATAAACAGACACCGTATAACGCTGTATCTTTCTTAATAATCTTTTTTTATCAGATACCGTCTGCGCTGTTTCCAGTTTTTCAAGGATATCCATTCCCTCTTTATATGGAACTATCACTGTTTTTCCCTCTTCCTGAATCGGTCTGTAGTTTTCTCCTGCTGTTTTAAATGCCTGTCTGATGAAATGTTTCCGTTCTCCCGGAAATCCACTGCTCAATAATTTATATATTGTTTCGCCTTTTCCTATATCATAATCCATTTTATTGCTGACTTCCTTATAATAAATTTCATAATACCAATCCATCCACTCTGGGAAAATAATACTCTCCGTACTATTGGACTGATTATATTTTTCACAGACTTCTTCCGTTTTCTTCTGAGCTGTTCGAATCACCTCAAATTCATCCCCAACTAATTGAATTACAGTAACCCTCCCCTGCTCCATTTCCCCGTTTCGGTTGCAACGACCTGCCGCCTGTGCGATATTGTCCAATCCTGCAAGTGAACGATAGACATGATTGACTGACAGATCCACTCCCGCTTCTATCAGATTTGTACTTATAATCAAAACTTTTTCTGTACTATTTTTCAGATAATTTTTTATGCTTTCCAATTGATCACTCCGATGTTCCGGACATAAGTTTGTTGTCAGATAAAAAATCTTCACATCTTTCAATTCTGCTTTTATATAATCAAAAAATGCTCCAACTGTCTCTTTCTTATTCAAAATTAAAAGTATTGTCCGTTCCTTTTGGAAATCATTGAATATCTTCTCTCCCAGTGATTCAAATGTGTCTGGCTCATTTATTTCAAAAGAGATGTTTGTACGCTGAAAACGCTGAAAAATATCACACACTCCTGTGACCATATCCTTAGGCGCTGTATATAAAATCTTTCTTTTTATATTGCCAGATGCCAATTGCGGTTGGGTGGCTGTACACAAAATAATAGTCGCATGACATACATAACATAGAAAATTCATCATAAGATTAAATGTGTGTATTGTCTGCACCGGCAGTGCCTGTGCTTCATCTACGATAATCACAGAATTTTTCAATTGATGAAAACGGCGGATGCTTTTATTTTTCTGTGAAAACAACGTATACAAAAATTGAATCATAGTTGTACAGATAATCGGTTCCTTCCATGCAGTATCTATCTGCTTCTCCTGTTCATCAGAATTGCTGACATTTGAGTGATGTTCCATCACCCATTCTTCGTTTCTGACTGCTTTCTTTATCACTTCAGTGCTTTGTTCTGTGATGGATATGAATGGCGATATGTAAAATATATGGGAAACTTCCGGTGTTTTTCTCTCTGCTGCCACTTTCAGTGCATATCCCAAAGATGCTAACGTCTTTCCCGCACCTGTCGGAAGTGATAACCGATATATTCCATATGATGTCTCTGAGAAATTCATACATTCTTCTCTAATCTTTTTTCGCAGTTCGAAGATTTGTTTTTGTTTCTCTGTTCTGAGATTCTCCTGTGCTTCTTTTTCCAGCTTATCCATATATTGCTGATAATTTTTCAAAGCCTTCTGATATACGTTTGCAGTTTCCATATTATCATCAAGCATACTGTCACCCATTGCTCTTGCTGTATCTGTCCAGTCTGAATCTATTTGCAAAGACAAAAGCAATCGTTCCATACAGCTCATATAAAAAAATCTCTCTGTGCCTTCTGTCTGTCCATTCTGACAGATTTGTTTTAATGGTTTCAAAAAAGCGGTTATGAATTCACCATATGCCTTTCTCATCTGACTGCATAACATATCTTTTGTAAAATGCATTTCTTCAAACCACAGTCTTGCAATTTCATCCAGTTTTTCTTTTTCAACCACATTCAATCTGACTTCAAACTTGTCTTCGCCATCTTCATCTATGCAGTCATAAATTCCATGATGTGCCGTAATCGTATATGAAATAAGCTCTATCAAAAGCCTCATATCTTGAACTGAATGATAGGGACTGTTCTTAAATTCCTGCATTAATAATTCAGCTCCTGCAGAGCTATGATTTACTGCTCCCCTTTTGGGTAGATCATCTTCTTGCTTGATATATGCCTGAAATTCAGTACTAAACTTTCCTGCATCATGCAATTGCAGACAAAGTGTAGCTAATGTTCCTATTCCTATCTTTTCTCCTTCACTCTGTGCATACTGTCCCGCTTCCAGTAAATGTACTGTTAATTCCTGCTTTTTTTCATTTTCCTTGTGTGCCAGATACATTTTTCTTTCCTCCTATCTTCATATTATTCTTTCATACCCTGTTTGTCAATATATTATCCATATTATAGAATAATATTTTTACCAATTGACATTCATACGTTATTATTTATAATAAAGATTGTCGTATTTTACTACGCGGATTGAAAATATAATATGGAGAATATTGTTCTCCTTCAGCAGGGTTTTCCCTGCTGATTTTTCATTACTGAAGATATAGCACTTTAACTGTCCAATAATTTGTACATTTTAATTTAAATCAACAAAAAATTGCTATTTAAATATTTAAACCACAGAAGTTAGAACTATGGTTACACATCGAAAATATTCAATAATGAATTGCTTAGAACATTTCCGCTATTAAAAACGAGTATCAAAATAAGGCCTTTTAATAGGTAGCATAGATATAAAGCGAAAAGCCGTATGCCCGAGTAAGGCAAGTACGGCTTTGTTTAGGGATATAGTGGAAAATGCTTTTCATATTTCTTGATTTTTTCTTAAAATGTGTTTTTTCCGTCTACTATAATCATTTTTTATTTGTTTTTTGAAAGTTAAAACCCTGCATAATCATTTGGATTATGCAGGATTTTCCGTTCCCTATTATAACATACCAAGTAATAACCGGGAACTACAACTTGCGGATAAGAACATCAACATTGCCCCGAATTATAACATACCAAGTAATAACCGGGAACTACAACTGCACACTCAAGTCTCGATTCAGCAATTGCATTATAACATACCAAGTAATAACCGGGAACTACAACGATGTTTAAAATCTCCATTATTAGCGATCGATTATAACATACCA
>ERZ772969.2220-NODE-2220-length-12636-cov-3.208727_pt1 | contig 12636 bp, 10 predicted proteins | sample MGYA00511676_ERZ772969 | MGnify/ENA primary metagenome ERZ772969 (study PRJEB29015, sample SAMEA2737651) | human gut metagenome | biome: human gut; feature: human-associated habitat; material: faeces | place: China | collected 2012 ...
CGTACCACTCTTGCCGTAAGAATTGTTGGCGAAGAGTCCATTGCGCATCTTGCCATTGCGCTGCATGCTCTGATAGCCCAGACGGCCGGAGATCATATAGTGCACGATACCGAAGTTTTCGGCATAGCTTGTCCATCCCTGCACACGATTGGTGAGGATAGTATAGTCGTAGCCGAACTTATCATCCTCGCCGACGACAGCATTGGGATGGTTGAGATCGTACTGCAACTGATCGGAGCCTTCAGCAAAAGTGCCGAGTGCGTAGTTGTTGGTGTTGTGATACGAGGCGGCACCCAGCAGATCGTCCATCGTCTGATAGTGATAGTTGACGTTGTGCGCAGCGAAAAGTCCGTTGGTCCACGTGCTGTTCTTCGTCAGATTGGTAGTCAGCGAAGTGGAGAGCGTGAGGTTCAACTGATTGTTGTGACGCTTCTGGATATAGTAGATCGCATCCTGCCCGTTGGCTGCAGCCTGGCGGTTAGCATAGATGAGCTCGTCGAAGTTGATCTGGCGGTTGCGCTCACTGCCAGCCAAATACTCGCGGGCGTTCTCCCAGTCAGCCAATGCGAACTCAGTGTTCTGCACGTTGCCACTATTCCACACATCATAGAAGTTGCTCGGCAACCGTTTGTAATAGTCCGGCTGCGGATTCTCTGAGTTATTATAGTTGAGCTTTGTGCTGGAATACATGCTATACTTTCCGAAGAGAGAGGTTGTCAGCTTGTTGTTGTCGTTGATATTCCAGTCCCACGTGAAGATAGCAGAAGGAGCAAAGTCACGCACCATACGGCTGTTGCGCTTCTTGCCGTCCTGCCAGCCCCAGTAAGGGTTATACTGGTTGTCGTTGGCCAGCCAATACATCTCATCAGTCGACGCGCCCTGCGTGCCGCGCTCGGTGGGGTTACCCCATGTCGAGAAGGCAAGGCTATGACCGCCGCTAAGGAGTTTCTGCACGCCGAAGAAATAGGAAAGCGCATTGTAAGACGTACCCTTGACATATCCCGGATTGGCCCAGCGATAGGTGATATTGGCCGAGTAAGCCCAGCCCTTTTCTGTCAGACCACTGTTATAGGTATACATGCCACGGAGTACATAGTTGCGGTTGGCAGCCGAGAGCGTGAGATGCTGGCCAGTAGCCATAGCAGCCGGACGGAAGTTGTAATTATTCGATCCGGCGATACCCGTATACGAAAAGTTGTTCGACTCGAAAGGCAGTGCCGCCTCCATGCTGCGTGTCTGTTGGTTGAGACCTCCTACGAGCGAATAGCGAAACTGTCCCGTCTCCATGTCGTTGACCGGCGTGCCGTTGATATACATTTCGTTATACTTCTGGTTGAGCGCCCGATAACGGAACCTCATCGGCGAGAACAGATACCCCACTTCCGAGGCATACACATTCGAGCCCGAGGAGACAATGGAGACGTTCTGTCCCATGTTCTCGTCCTCACCCAACTGCGCTTCTGTGAAGGTGAACGCTGCCTCACCGACGTTGGTCGAATCGCTCTGCGCGAACGTCAGCGGGGCATAGCTCATGGCCATCACGGCTAAGATAAGCTGTTTTTGCATAATTGTCAGTTGTTATAATACTATTGATAATATGTGCAAATTTACCAAAATAAATGGAGAGTTCACGATTTCTCTTGTTAAAAATCTAAGAAAAGGCCTTTTATCTCAAAATAAATTACGAAATTTGCAAAGCATTATATCACTACTTGGATTTTACGACAATGAAGAGACATCTTTTAGTATTTGCTTGTTTCCTGCTGTTGTGCCTGGCAACATCAGCACAAAAGAAATACGCCGTTTATGCGGTAGGCTTCTACAACCAGGAGAATTTATTCGACACATGCCACGATGAAGGCAAGCGCGACTACGACTTCCTGCCCGGCGGCTCCTATCGTTGGAACGGCTTGAAGTATAGCCACAAGCTCCACAACATGGCTCGCGCCCTAAGCGATATGGGCACGACGATGCTGCCTGGCATAGGCTGCTCGGTTATCGGCATGGCAGAGGTGGAGAACGACAAGGTACTCACCGACCTCTGCGCACAGCCGGAAATGAAACAGCGCGGCTACCAATATTGCCACGTTGAGGGTCCTGACAAGCGTGGAATCGACTGCGCACTGCTCTATAATCCCAAGATGTTCCAAGTGAAAACGGTCAAGCTCGTACCCTATGTCCCCACGGAAAAGCAGGACTCGGGCTTCACCACGCGCGGTTTCCTCACCGTGAGCGGCACACTGTCCGGAGAGCCCGTGAGCTTCATCGTCTGTCATCTGCCCAGTCGCTTCAATGTTTCGTATTACCGCGAAGTTGGTGCTTCTCAGGTCAAGGCCGTCAAGGACTCGCTGCTCCGACTCGACAAGGACGCCAAGGTCTTTGTCATGGGAGATATGAACGACGACCCGACCAACAAGAGTTTGCACGAGGTGCTTGGCGGCAAAGAAGAGATCAGCATGGTTTCGAAGGACGATATGTACAATCCTTGGTACAACATCCTCGCCAAGCAGGGCACCGGTACGCTGCGCTATCAAGGAGCCTGGAATCTCTTTGACCAGATTCTCCTCAGCCCCTCACTGCTCGACAAAAAGGGTACACACGATTACAAGACGCTAAAATACTTCAAGTGCGAGATCCAGCGCATGCCCTACCTCTTCCAGACCGAGGGCAAGTACAAGGGTGAGCCAAAGCGCACCACAGCCGGTGGTGTGTGGCTCGACGGCTTTTCCGATCACCTGCCCGTATGTGTGTACTTGGTAAAAGAAAAGCCTCTCCCCTAACCTCTTCCCAAAGGGAAGGGGAATAATATGCTACAAGATAAAATAGAGAGCAGAGCAAAGTACCCTATATAGGATCGAGCAAAGACCCCTACTTTGAACCGAGCATAGCACCCTGCATAGGATCGAGGATCCGTTCGGTATGACGGCGTTGTGCGCCGTTTCACTGCTCCCCAGCATTCATCACTCATCATTCATCCATGACTGAAGTTCATCCTTTTGAGCCATTCCTCCCGAAAAATGCCAAGCTGCTGATGCTGGGCACCTTCCCTCCTGCGCCCAAGCGTTGGTGTATGGAATGGTACTATCCCAATTATACCAACGACATGTGGCGCATCTTCGGCCTGTGCTTCTTTGGCGACAAACTGCGGTTCGTAGACCAAGACCACAAGACCTACCGCCTGCAAGAACTTAAAAATTTCCTCCGCGACCGTGGCGTGGCCATCTTTGACACCTGCCTGCGCATCCGCCGCACCAAGGGTACAGCCTCAGACAAAGATTTAGAGGTTGTGGAGCAGGCCGACCTCGACGGCATGCTGCGGTCCCTCCCAGAATGCCAGGCGGTGATCGCGGCCGGACAGCTGGCCACCACGCTCTTCACCGAGCACTATCATATTGATGCGCGCAAGATGAAGATGGGTGACCACCTCGACTTCATGTTCGAGGGCCGCACAATCCGCCTCTACCGCGAGCCAAGTTCCTCGCGTGCCTATCCGATGAAGGTGGAAAAGAAGGCAGAATACTACGACCAGATGTTCCTGGAGATAGGACTGAAATAATCCAAAAGGTTAGAGAAAGAGAATCAACAAGCAAAAACAAGCAATATGGAAAACAAGAATAAGAAAGTCACCATCATCGGCATAGCCGGCGGCACTGGTTCCGGCAAGACCACTGTGGTGAAGAAAATCGTGGAGATGTTGCCACCGCATTACGTCACTGTGGTGCCATTGGACTCTTATTACAACGATACAACGGGCATGACCCAAGAGGAGCGTTCCGCCATCAACTTCGATCATCCCGACGCCTTCGACTGGAAGTTGCTCATCAAGCAAGTCAACGAGTTGCGCCATGGCCACGCCATCAAGCAGCCCACCTACAGCTATATCCTCAGCAACCGCCTGCCGGAGACCATCCACGTAGAGCCCAAGCCAGTGATCATCATTGAGGGCATCATGACCCTGCTCAATAAGACACTTCGCGATATGATGGACTTAAAAGTCTTTGTGGACTGTGACTCAGACGAACGTCTCATCCGCAACATCCAGCGTGACACCATCGACCGCGGACGTACTGTGTCTATGGTCGTGGATCGCTATCTGAAAGTCCTCAAGCCCATGCACGAGCAGTTCATCGAGCCTACCAAGTGCTACGCCGACCTCATCATTCCACAAGGTGGTGAGAACGTCAAGGGAATCGGCATTCTCTGCAACTACATCGAGGGTCTGGTGCCAAAGAAATAAGAAAAGACGCTATGCGGTAGGCCCGTCCTCTGATACAGTATCATTGGCTTGTCCTGCCACATTGTCCAGTGTCTGCCCAGCATTCCCTCGTACAGACGAGATCTCTTCAGCCTTGTCGAACTGCTTCTTGCAACGATGAATCTTCAGGGCATTGACAAGGTCCACCACGCCATAGATCATCATGCACCAGCCGATAATGAGCAGTGGTGCAGAGGCGATCACACTCGGCTTAATCAAAGTCAATAAACCAATGAGCAAAATGACAACTGGCAACACCCACCACACAAAGCCCACACGGGCAAAGCGCGTAGCTAAAGAAAGGCTGAACAACTGATAGGCACCACCGGCAATCAGCAGAGATGCCAACACAAACATCAGTCCACCGACAAATGTATTCGGACTGAGCGCCATTACGCTGCCAAGAATGCCACAGCCCACTGCAACAATTGGGAAAGGGCGTTTGCGCTGCTGCCTCATCTTGCGTCCCTGAGCGTCGAAAAGTTCCACTTGCTCATCACGGTTTTTGCGCGAAGCCATATAGTCAATGAAACTGATGACTGCTGAGATAAAGAACACGACGCCAATACCCACCGTGATCCACATCACGGCTTGTTCACGATATTGCACCAGCACCACACCGGCAGCAATAGCACAGCAGGAGCGAAGAATGGACTTAGGAAATGTTCTCATGATATCATCTACATTTGTTTCTCTGATGCAAAGGTAAGGAAAAAAACGGAAACGATAACGATTACTTGATATTAGTTGTACAAAAAAATAGATTCAATCAGGATATGACCACATTATTATTAGTACGTCACGGCGAAACCGTGGCCAACAAAGCACAAATCCTTCAAGGACAGACCCCCGGTGAACTCAATGAAACGGGCAAGGAACAGGCTGGGACTGTACGCGACCGGATGAAGAATGTACACATTGACACCTTTGTAGCCAGCGATCTCCACCGTGCCATCCAGACTTGCGAGATCATTGCCGAACCGCATGGCAAACCCATTGTCACCACGCCCCTGCTCCGAGAGCGAGACTGGGGCAGTTTCACCGGCAAGTTCATTCCCGATCTGCAAGCCGTGGAGCAGTGGCCCGATGATATCGAGAGCCTTGAAAGCCTCAAGAGCCGCGCCAAGCAGTTCATCGCCTGGCTGAAAGCTAATTATCCCGGCCAGACCGTGCTGGCTGTCGGCCACGGCATCGTCAACAAAGCTATCCAAAGCGTCTACTATGGCAAACCGATGAACGAAATCCAGAAAATGACCAACGCCGAAGTCCGCAAGCTCGTCTTGTAATAGCTCCGCCTCTCGCCGCAAGAAAGGAGCCCCCCCGCAAGAAAGCAAGCCTCGAGCACCGAGTTCTCTCCGTTCGGTTTGCTGCTGTTGTGCAGCAGCCCTTCCCATGTGTCCAGTTTACTGTTGTGCAGCAGCCCTTCCCATGTGTTCGGTTCGCTGCTGCTATGCAGCAGCCTTTCCTCGTACTCTGTGCAGTAGCCATCTTTCTCTCCCCCTTCACCAAAAAGCCCGCTCTCCCAGGACAGGAGAACGGGCAAAATGTTATCCAAAATACGACACTTAATACTGTATCTATTGATTTCTATCTTCCATTTCCAAAGTGACCACCGCCGGAATTATGACTGCCACCGAAGGCGCCACCGCCACCAAAGGAACGGGTAGGGGCACTGTTGCCACCACCAAAGGAGCGGGCAGGTGAGCTATTGTTGCCACCGAAGGAGCGTGCCGACGAACTGCTGCCACTACCAAAAGAGCGACTCGGTGCGTTGCTGCCAAATGAACGGTTAGGAGCACTACCAAATGAACTGCCAGACTCGCTGCTACGTGTACCGAACGAACGGCTCGGAGCGGAGAATGTGCGGCTGGGTTCTCCCATCGTAGTGTTTCCACCAAACGAGCGGCTCGGCTGCGTCACTGTAGTACGTGTGCTGCTCTCGCGGGCTCCAAATGAGCGGGTACGGTCACGCTGTGGGTCGTGACCCGAAGGAACGCTTGAGACGCTATAGGTGCGGTTGCCGCCACCGAAGCTACGGTTGCCGTTATTTCCGCCGAAGCGCGTGCCATTGCCAAAGCTACGATTACCGTCGTTGTAGTCATCAAAGCCTCTGCGCCCATCGAAGCGTTTGCCTCTGCCAAAGTCACCGCGGTCAAATCCGTCACGCATACCCATGTAGCGTCCGCCATCTCCGTGACATGATCCGTCGAAATGACGTCCGTAGTACCAACTGCGTCCCCCATTCATCCGCCAGCTATGACCACCATAGTAGGTGACATAGATATTCGGGCGACCAAAGAAGAAGTAGTCACGATGCGGATAGCGCGCGTAGATGCTGAAGTGCCAGTAACCGCCGTCCCAGTAAAGCGGACGATAGAAATAGGCTGCGTCAACATAGGTGCGGTACTGCCAGTCAAGCAACACATAGCTCAAGTCGAGATTACGCTGACGCCAATAGATACCATAGAGGTCATCATACGTGTTGATGCTCATCAGGTAATCGAGATTGATCTCGTAGGCAGCCTCATACTGCGCATCCGTCAGGTTGAGTTCGTAAGCCATCTTGTCGGCCAGGAACAAAGCCTGTTGGCGTGCCTGCTCATAACTCATGGCCGATGCCTGAACAGCCATGACCAAGAGGGCGACAAGAGTCAAAACTAACTTTTTCATATCCTCATCTTTTTAATTGTTCAACATATCTTTGTGACAGAAGGCAGAGACTTGGAGAAGATCTTTCCTCTTCTTCACGTTGCAAAATTAAGAAAAAAGAAAAGACTTAAGAAAGGTTTTCCCCTATCATGGAGAGGAAAATCCCTAAAAAGCCGTACCTTTGCAGTTGAATTACCGATCACAGGCAAAAAATGAAGAAAAGAATCCTTCTGTCCTTCGCCACGCTATGCCTGACCAGCGTAGCCTCTGCCCAGTATGCATGGCAGGAAGGCGCCGATCCAGGAAAGTGGCAACCCGGCAAAGACATCAACTACAAAGTGGAGATGCAAGGCTCCGTGTCGAGCGGCAAGACACCTCTCTGGCTCAACGCTAATAAATATGGCCTCTCTTCCCTTGATGAGAACAATGGCTACCTGCGCGCGCAGGCCATCCGCCCCCTGAACAACGACTCGTCCAGACGTTGGGGGCTCGGATATGGTCTTGACGTGGCGGTTCCCGTTCACTATACCAGCCATTTTGTCGTCCAACAGGCTTTTGCTGAGGTGCGTTGGCTTCACGGCACACTCACCGTGGGTGCTAAGGAGTGGCCGATGGAACTGAAGAACAATGCACTCAGCTCCGGCCCCCAGGCCTTGGGCATCAATGCACGCCCGGTACCACAAGTACGACTGGCACTGCCACAATACTGGACCCTGCCCTTTGCCAACCGCTGGCTCCACCTCAAAGGACACATCGCCTACGGACGCCTGACCGACCAAAACTGGCAGCATGACTTCACCCAGAAACAATCAAAATATGCCGACGACGTACTCCTGCACACGAAGGCCGGCTATCTGATGATAGGTAATCCCGACCGGTTCTGCCCCTGGTCACTGGAACTGGGATTGGAGATGGCAACTATCTTCGGTGGCACGGCTTACCGCCCCGACGAAAATGGCAAGATGTCGCCCGTGCATAACGGCTCCGGATTGAAAGACTATCTCAAGGCATTAATCCCCGGCGGGGCCGATACGCCAGAGTTAGAGTTAGGATCTGACTATCAGAATGAGGAAGGCGACATCCTCGGCGCATGGGTAGCCCGTTTCAACTACGAGGCCGACAGCTGGAAAATCGGCATCTATGCCGACAAGTATTTCGAGGATCACTCTTCCATGCTGCAACTCGACTACGACGGCTATGGCACTGGAGACGAATGGAACGTAAAGAAGCGCCATCACTACTTCCTCTATAACTTCAAAGACTGGATGCTCGGTGCCGAACTCAACCTGCGCAACGGCACATGGCTGAAAGACATCGTAGTGGAGTATCTCTATACCAAATACCAGAGTGGCCCACTCTATCACGACCATACGGCTGGAAGACCGGAACATATCTGCGGCAAGGATGATTACTACAATCATTATATCTTCCCTGGATGGCAACATTGGGGACAGGCAATGGGCAACCCGCTCTACCGCTCACCGATCTACAACACCGACGGAACGCTCCGGTTTGAGGACACGCGCTTCACGGCATTCCATCTCGGCTTTGACGGTCAGCCCACTGATGCGCTCTCCTATCGTGTGCTTGCTTCTTGGCAGGAAGGTCTCGGCACCTACGAACATCCCTACACCAAGAAGCACCATAACGTCAGCTTCATGGTTGAGGCACAGTACGCCCTGCCCCATCAATGGAATGTCAAAGCTGCCTACGGTATGGACTTCGGTCATATCCTCGGACACAACAAGGGTGCTCAGATCACCATTTCCAAGTCTGGCATCTTCAATCTATAATCACGGGTAACATGATCAGAGTAATAGATATATAAATAAGATACAACATGAATAAGCATTTCAAAATACTCTTCTCCCTCATCACCATCTTGTTCGCCTTGGCTTCCTGTGGAGATCTGCTGGAGCATTCCCAAAACGACAAACTCGACGGTTATTGGAAGTTGACCACTATCGACACGCTGGCCACTGGCGGACAGAAAAACGTCAGCGAGCAGAGTCTGTTCATGGCGGTTCAAGGCAAAATCATGATGCTCAACAACAGAGACAACGGAGCTGAGTACATCTTCCAGTTCAATCATTCCGACAGCCATCTCAAAATCTATGATGCAAGAAAGAGTGACCGAACCAACGGTGATCCTTTGCTGACAGATCCCGAAGACCTCAAGCCCTTTGGTTTCAATAATCTTGAGGAGGACTTCACCGTAGAGAAACTCACCGGCGGCAAGCTCGTCATCAACGACGGCACACTACGCCTCCATCTCATCAAATTCTAACAGAAAAATCATATACTTTACATGAAACCTATCTCTCTATTATTACTTTCCTTGCCGGCCACCGCGCCCGCTACGGCTCTCGCCAAGAGCAATACTTTTAGCCAGCAGCAGGAAATCAACTTGCAACAGGGCTGGGTCTTCTCGCGTGACAGCCTCCACTGGCAATCCGTCGCCATTCCTCACGACTGGGCCATCAGCGGTTCCTTTGACAAGAAATGGGACTTGCAGTACGTGGCCATCACACAGAACGGCGAGAAGGAGAAAAGCGAGAAGTCGGGACGCTCGGGCGCACTGCCCTGGATAGGCCGCGGCTTCTACCGCCGCACGCTGACCGTACCGAAGAACGCTGCTCACGCCTACCTGCAGTTCGACGGTGCCATGAGCGAGCCCCACGTCTATGTCAATGGCAAGCTGGCAGGATGGTGGGCCTATGGCTACAATGCTTTCCGCATCGACATTACACCTTATATATATAAGGGACGCAGCAACGAGATCGTCGTCAGCCTCAACAACCGCGAGGAGAGCAGTAGATGGTATCCGGGCGGAGGTATCTACCGGCCTGTAAGTCTCATTCTTACCGGTAAGGCTTATCTCGATCCTTGGCAGAGCTTTCTTTACACCGAGAAGGCTGATGCCAACGAGGCTACACTGATCTACAACGACAACGTAAAGGGTGGACAAAGAGAGCAACTCTGTGAGCGGATACAGCTCTATGCTCCCAACGGACAAGTAGCAGCGACAGCAGAGGGAAAGGTGGGCAGCAACGGCAAGGTCAGCCTGCGCCTCAAGGTCGCACGTCCGCAGATGTGGTCGCCGGAAAGTCCGACTCTCTACCGTGCCAAGATTGAGCTCATCGAAGGACAAGGGCGCCGTGCCACCGTCGTGGACAGCCGTACGATGAAGACGGGCATCCGCACAATCGCCTTCTCGAGTGAGCATGGCTTCCAGCTCAATGGCGTGAGCCGCAAGTTCCAAGGTGTCTGCCTGCACCACGACCTCGGACCGCTCGGCGCTGCCGTCAACAAGGCGGCACTCATCCGTCAGGTAAGGATTCTCAAGGACATGGGCTGCGATGCCATCCGCACATCTCACAACATGCCGTCGACGATGCAGATGGAGGTCTACGACTCGCTGGGCATGATGGTCATGGCCGAGAGCTTCGACATGTGGCGCTATCCTAAGTGCAAGAACGGCTATGCCCGTTTCTTCGACCAATGGGCCGACAAGGACATCGAGCATCTCGTGCTCAACCACCGCAACCATCCCTCTCTGGTGATGTACTCCATCGGCAACGAGATACCGGAGCAGTGGAGCCAGGAGGGCGTTGCCATCGCCCGCCGTCTGCAGGACATCTGCCACCGTCTCGACCCTACCCGACTCGTCACGCAAGGCATGGACCGTGCCGAGGACGCGCTGAAGTCGGGCTTCGCTCAGGTGATGGACATCCCGGGATTTAACTACCGCGTGTATAAATACGACCGCAACATCTCACAGCTGCCACAAGGTTTTCTCCTCGGCAGCGAGACTGCCTCGACGGTGAGCAGCCGCGGCGTGTATAAGTTCCCCGCTACCGTATCGGACGAGAATGTCTATCCCGACGGACAATGCTCGGGCTACGACACCGAGTACTGCCCGTGGAGCAACTTGCCCGAGAGCGACTTCATGGCACAGGACGACAAGGACTACGCCATCGGACAGTTTGTCTGGACTGGCTTCGACTATCTTGGCGAGCCAACGCCCTACGACAACTACTGGCCGTCGCGCAGCAGCTACTTCGGCATCTGCGACCTCGCCGGACTGCCCAAGGACCGCTATTATCTCTATCGTTCGGTATGGAACCACCACGACCACACCATCCATCTGCTGCCCCACTGGACGTGGCCGGGCCGCGAAGGCAAGGTGACACCGGTGATGTGCTACACCGACTACGACGAGGCTGAGCTCTTCGTCAACGGCAAGAGCCAGGGCCGACGCCACAAGACGGGACGCATGTCGGTGTCAGCGACAGCCGGAAAGCTCGTAGAGAAGATGGGTAAGGAGACTGTAGACAGCCTGCTCTCGCGCTACCGCCTCGTCTGGGACAACGTGGTCTATGAGCCGGGCGAACTGAAGGTGGTCGTCTATGACAAGAACGGAAAGGCCGCCGGAGAAGAGACTGCGCACACAGCCGGTGCACCGGCTGTCCTTCAACTCACAGCCGACAAGCAAACGATCGCGGCCGACGGCAATGATCTGAGCTACATCACCGTGGCGCTGACCGACAAAAACGGCACGCTCTGCCCCGATGCTTCGGACAAGATTCGTGTGGAGGTCTCAGGCGCAGGAACTTTCCAGGGCATCTGCAACGGCGACGCAACCTCTTTGGAGAGCTTCGTCAAACCGGAGATGCACCTCTTCCATGGCATGCTCGTGGCCACTGTCAGGAGCGGGCACAAGCCGGGAACTATCACTGTGAAGGTGAGCACCGAAAGCGGCATCACCCAATCCATCAACATTGCTGTAAAGTAAAGCCACTGGCTCTTCAACGACCGGGAGGTCCGCTGCCCGGGAGGTCCGCGCCCTCAGCGGACCTCCCGGACAAATAACCTCCCGAATAGATATCGATAGTTATGACAGAAGATAAACTCGTATTGACCGTTGAAATCTCTTTTGTCATGCAAACTGACAATTTTCCGCGCAAATGCAGGCGATTTTCAGAAACAAAACCTATCTCGCTCTGAATTTCGCGATTTTCAGTCTCTTTTTATAAAGCATTGATAATCAAGAAAATACGAACAAAGCATCATTTTTCAGCTCCACAGAAAGGTACTTTGACTAAAAATTCTCTAGAGAATTTCCTGTCAAAGTACCTTTTTCATCGTATCAGAAAGGCTTTCTGATGCTCTCAAATCGCCTTCCTGACACTGTCAAAGTACCTTTCTGACCGCATCATCTCGCCTTTTTCATAGTTTCAACTCGGAAAAAAGGGTTCTCCACTCCACTTTCAGCATCAAAGTCCCAAAATGGTTTCTCTAGATTGAAAGTTCACAGAGCACTTATTTTGTAAGAAAGTTTACCAATCAGAACGAGTATCGGCAAACAAGTTAAAACGACTGGCAGACATATGACAAAATACCAATCCAAGGAAGAAATAAAAATAACGAATACATTTAACTCGCAGCCCAAAGGATACCGATTTCTCTTCAACTTTGACAAATCGCATCCTTCGCACCCTTGCGAGAACCTGCAACCCCTTGAAACATTTTATTCCCCTCTCCTTTAGAGAGGGGTAAGGGGGTGAGGCTTTTTTAGTGGAGCTGGTGGGATTCGAACCCACGTCCAAACAGGGAAACCATACGCTTTCTACACGTTTATTCCAGCCTTTGGTTTTTGTGCGACGGCAAGACCTGGACCACCAACCGGCGCCTTAGCCTCTAAAATTTCATCCTGCTGTCGAGGCCCAACA
>ERZ772969.2224-NODE-2224-length-12616-cov-2.496218_pt1 | contig 12616 bp, 14 predicted proteins | sample MGYA00511676_ERZ772969 | MGnify/ENA primary metagenome ERZ772969 (study PRJEB29015, sample SAMEA2737651) | human gut metagenome | biome: human gut; feature: human-associated habitat; material: faeces | place: China | collected 2012 ...
ATCAAAAGCTTGCGATTAACGTCCCGTTAATCCCTGTTCTGGATCATGCCAGCGGGAAGCCAAAGACTCAACCCTAAAAAATCCTTTGTGTCCCAGTTTGTGTCTCACGTTGTGTCCCACAGATAAATGGCAGGCACAAAAAAACCGCCCATAAGGCGGCTTAAGTAAATTATTCAGTCGTGAAGATTTAAATGAAATCTATTTTCTGCATACGCTTTCTTCATGCAGTCGAAGTGCTTTTGCCAATTCCAATTGGAATGCAAAGGACAGACGGGAACGGCTGATCTTGATGCCGTCAATAATGATGTATGTAGGGTAAACAGTGACCATGCGCCCCAAGTATTGGAAGTGTTTAGGGTGGTTTGACTTATCGTTATTCATTGTGTGCTATCCGTCTGGGTGGGGGTAATCCCGGCAACGGATAATTGATCTAAAATCGATCAAAATCAATAACTTAACAGATCACCAAATCCAGGGGGTGTACACTGGCAAGCCTCCCTCAGCCTAACCTATACACGAACATAAAATAGGGGCGGATTCCTAACAGTTGGGTGGGAAATATCTTGGAGTTTGGATATTGTTGCTAGGCCCCTCGATCTGAGGCCCCGGGCGATGAGAGTATTTTCGCCAAATATCTGGGGCACTCCCTACATGATGGCCTGCATTCTGATTAAACTTTGTCCAACCTTACGCCACTACAGTATGCTCCCTCAGATATCCTTTTATTCTCAATCATTTAATAACAACACAATACCATTCTGTCCTTTTACCCTGTGGACCAGTGGCCCAGCCGGGCCACCCCGGAGGCGTCCGCCTCCCCTGTGCGCATGTGACGCGTTATCTTGTAGCAAGCAATACAAACCCACAGGGTTAAGAGTGGTAGCGCCACAGGCGCATACAGAGAGCGGGCCTACAGAGGCCCTTTGAGGGGCGAAGGCTTTCGCCCCGATTGGCATTGAGAATAACTATCGTTTACAAATAACATTGATTCTCTTGTGTGAATAAAAAAGCTGGGGATTTTTTCTTGAGGGTAAATTGAAAATTTGCCAGGCAACACCATAACGAAACAATAATTAATTACCAACAAATACAATAAATTAAATGCACTGAGGGAGTCAAATCACCTTACCCGCTTTGTGGTAGCAGTACATTAAGCAACCATCTTTTACCCACATAAACAGCCCATAAGGGCCGTTTCTCTCCCCTGCTGGGTCATTACTCTGCCATTAAACGCGATTAAAGCCGATTTAATTCACTAAAAAGACTCAACTTAAAATTAATAATTTTTGTCGTTTACAAGTGCCTGTTCTTGATCAATAATTGATCACAACTAGGATCTGGAGGGTACATAATGAATTTCGTAGAGGGTTGTAAATCAGTTCAGGAAGTGAAAGCGGTAGCGGTTGAGCTACTCAAACAGGGCAAGGGGCTGACGCTGTACCGTGACGCCTGGTTATTGGGTTATGAATTAATGCTGAGGGTGTCGGATCTGCGCTCTATCCGTTATGACGACATCAAAGGCGATCACCTTGTCCTGTCCCAACAGAAAACGGGTGAATCTGTCCGGGTGAGGCTTACCGATACCGCTAAACGCATCATAGCGGCCCGGAGAGAGGCGAACCCTGATCATGTGTACCTCTTACAGTTGGACAGCCACAGGAGCAAGGGAAAACCTGTGAGCCGCTCCAAATTGCATGAGGAAATTAGCTACGCCGGGGAAAAGCTGGGGCTGAATCTTTCGACCCACAGCATGAGGAAGAGTAAACCAACAATTGGTTATGACAATGGGGAGGATATAGCCGTAATCAGTAAGGCATTAGGGCACAAATCGTTATCAAGTACGCTCCATTACATTGGGGCCACACAACGCAAAGTAGATGATTTTAGTGATAAATATTCAATAGCGGATCTGTTATGAAAAGCCAGGATATTAGGAATTATGAAAGAGAAAAGGCTCCCACTAGAGGAGCCTTTTTTGTATGGGCAGTTAGTTAGGCCCGCCCTGCATAAGCATGTTAAATGCCGCCTGTTCACTACGTTCAATCTCAGATTGCACAAGGTTTTTCACTTGTCCGTCTTGCACCTTCACATTAACGTTCACGTTAAGCGGCTGGTTTAGCCACGCTGGCGGGGCCATCAGTGGATTTCCATACCCGTTTTTGGTTAGCGTCGCTGCGTCTGGTGGGGTGAAGGTTGGGACAGCAACACGAACAGTCTGATCGAGTGCTGCGGTCTGTGCTGCCTGCTGGGTTGCGTTCTGCTGCTTTTCGTACCAACTACCGGAGAAAGCCTCCATGATGTCGGTCCACAAGGTTGGACGGTCTCTATTCTCCTGCACCTTGCGCTTAAACGCTTCCGGGTCCGTCTGAATCTGATCAAGGCGGTCATTCAGAGATACAGCGGCAATAATAGCCGGGAGGCCAAAGTTAACGCCACGGCCCGCGCCGATCGGTTTGGTGTTCTTTGATGGGGTTCCCGGTTTCCCCGGCTTGCCTTCTTTACCTGGCTTACCGTCCCCCAGAGCTTCAGAAGCGGCTTCAATGCCACCAATAGCGGCGATCCCCTTCATGACTCCCAACAGTTTGGTAAGAGGGTTCAGCATGGTGAGAACCCACTTGAAAGCCCCGCCCAACTTGTAAACAGAGCCAGCGAACAGGGCCACCCCGGCGGCGTATGCTGCCATTTCCCCCCAGGCTTTGAGCTGCTCACCACTGATCCCCATTTTGGCGGCGTAATACTCAATGATGCGGAAGGTTAGGGTCACAAAATCCGCCAACTCTGTAAATGCATCTGTGGCACCTTCAACAATCTTCTCAGCGATATGCCCGAACATCTCAAAGGCTCCACCAGACCCGTCAATAGCGGCGCTGATTGAGTCGAAAGCGTTGGTTAATTCGTTGCCAAAGCCAGAAGTAAAGAAAACATTCATAGCGTTCTGCATACTGGTATTGAGGCGCTGCCATGATGCCCGGTTGGACTTCATAGCCTTATCCAGAGCGCCGCCGTTCCGGGCCGCTTCCTTCATCTGTTTAGCCACGTGTGGGAGGATGTCCTTAGAGAACAGCTTCCCGTCTTCCATCAACTTAAACAGATCTTTCTCTGTCAGGTTGGTAACGCCTTTCATGTCGTTAAGAGCCTTAACGAACAGACCCACAGAACCGGGGAGAGCTTCCGCCAACTGGCCTTTGAGTTCTTCACTCATGACCTGGCCTTTAGCCATTATCTGGTTAAGGGCTTTCAAAGCGCGGCTGGCTTCATCGGCTGAAGCACCTGTAACAAGGCCCCATTCACTAGCACCCTCAAAGATGGATCGCATCTGGTCTTTAGGGAGCTTGTCACCAACAGAGGCCGCAAATTGTGTGTAATCCTTGGATGTTTTAAGCAAATCCAAACCCAAGCGGTTGGACTGTTCTTTGAGATACTCAAACTCTTTAGCGGCTTTCTCTGTGGAACCGGTGATCGCTGTAAGACCAGACATAGCGGATTCAAAATCCTGTCCGGTGGTCATGATCTTGCCGGAGAGCGCAACGGTAGCCGCTAAGGTGATCGCCCCGCCTGCCCCCTCGATCATGGAGGTGTCCAGTTTGTTTACTTTGGCGGTTACCGGGATTGTGGCTCCCCTCATGCCTACCCGCCCTTGTTGGCGCATGGTTTGCTGAAGGCGTGACACACGGGCGTTATATTCCTGCAATGCCATAGACCCGGCGTGATACTGGCGGGTAAGCTGTCCAAACTCCTGGAGGTGTCCAGCACGTTGGGCCGGGGTCACGTTGGCGTTAGCCGCTGCGGTATTAAATCGGATGGCTTTAGCTCGGATTGTCTGGAGTTTGCGCTCCGCTGCGATCTGTGCTTTGGCTGCTTTGGCCTCTGCTGCCGCTTTGGCTTTGGCTTCTGCCAGTGCTGCTTTTGCGGCGGCGTCCTGCTGCTTGCGGCGAATCTTGGTGTAGGCGTTTTCCTCAAATTTCATCCGTAGAGGCTTCATTTTAGATGAGACTTTATCCCACTCTTTCCCCACCTGTTTGATACGGTCAACGGTGCGCTGGTAGCTACCACGATCAACCTCAAAGGTGGTGCGGTTCGTAGTTTTAGTGACGATCACGTTTCCACTTGCCATTATTCAGCCCCTTCCAGATTGATAGCCTTCAGGGTGCGCCCTGCTGCCTTGTTGATGATTACCCGGCGGTGACCTGCTGGCAGGTCTGCGGATTTGGTCAGGAGAGAGACCGGGCGACCGTTGGCGCTGTAGCCCTGGTCCTTGTGACACAGAGCAATTCCCCGGCTCTTAATGGCGCGGCCCTTCTGGGCGCTGTCTGCGGCCTCTGCGGAGGCTTCCAACTGTGTACCGTACAGAGCAATAGCCTCGTCCAGGGAGAGATCGGCCCGTGCCTTGCGGAGTTCGTTCTGTTTGGTTGCCTCTTCGGCTTCCCGCTGGCGCTGTTCTGCCTTCTGAATTTCCAACTGATTAAGGAGGTTCTTAAATGCTTCCATGTGAGAGGGTCCTTATAAGTAAAGTGAGTACCACACCCCACAGGAAGATGGAGGCGGGCTTAAAGGGGATATAGAGGAGGGAGGCGAGAAAGTTAGAGAGTCTTGTCTGACGCTTAACCAGTTTGGAACCTAAGTAATCCTTTAGGTCCCATTCCGTTGGGTTGGACATAATTACCGGGATTTAATGATTACCTGGCGGGCCTGCTGACGAGCTTCAGAAACGATCAGTCGCACACGGCGCATACTCGTCCCTTTTTTGTATACAGGGCTTTCCACGTAGCGGGCGCTGCGGAGGTTCTGTAAAACTTGGTCATACGGGAGCATTTGCTCCACCAGGTAACGGGGTGAAGGTTGGGTAAGAAGTAGGGAAACCATCTTACTGTTGATCCCCAGAAGTTCCGCCATTTTATCCACGCTCAAATTATCGGCGTCCATCTGCTGGGCCAACACTGCCTTTTCTGGCAAGGTGAGCGGGGTCTTCTGGTACTTCATAGGGTTGTGGGAGCGCTTTACTCTCAGCACATAGGCCAACGAAACGTTAAAGGCCGCGATGATGGCTTTAGCGCTGTGGCCCTGAATACAGGCCCGCTTGATCTTCAGGATTTGATCCGGGGTTAAATGGCTCTCATCCATAATCCGACGGGGCTTGTTTGCTGCTAATTTCTCCGCCAGCGCATTTACTGCGGCTTCCTCTTCAGAGGTTAAGGCGTTGAATTTAGTAGTGATAAAGTTATTCATGCGAGACTCTCCAAAGGGTTGTAAACGGCGGGTGTTTGGTGTAGAGTGTTATTTGTGGGAAATCAATTGAAGGATTTCTAGAAGGCATCACCAAACTGATCAATGGCGCTTTCTTCTGGCTCCAAATATTCAAAAGGCAAGCCGTTGACCATCATCACATTAGAGCCAGCCACAAAATTAATAACAGGGTTGCGTAAATCATCGTTTGCGGCCCCCTGCTCTACTGGCACAGGGACAGAAGCGGGACGAACAGCGCCCCCGCTGTGGTCCACAAGAGAAGCTCCAGGCGACGCCGGGCGGCTTCTATGTACGCTGTCAGATCCACACTTAACAATTCCAGGCTGGTTACTTCCTGCATTCTCTACGGTCTCCACGGGTTGGGGTGCTGCGGTTGGTTTGGTTACTTCAGGTTTGGCGGCTTCAGGGGTTCCCACCATTTCCGGGGTGATCGGGCAGGTGCGCCACTCTATCGTTTCGCCCTGCTTTCTCTCCACCTTTTGGATCAGTCCGATCTCTACCATCTCGTTTACAAGTCGCTTCACAGTAGAGCGGGAGGCCCCGAGATAACGCTCCAGAGTGGCGCGGGAGAAATAGGCGATCTGCCCGTTTTTCTCAAAGCCTTGGATCAGGCTGTAAGTGATTTTCATGTTCCCGGTGAAAGTTTTCCCGGCGACCTTCTCAATATTCAGGAGGTCATTTTCCAACATTACAAAACCAGATTTATTTACTGCGGCTGCTGTCATTTTGGGAATCCTTAACAGAGATGGAATTAACGGTTTTCAGGTACTGGCTAACGGCTTTCTTAACAATGGTGTGAACGCTGCCATGTTCACGGGTGGAGGCCAACGCGAAAAGCTGCTCCATAACATAGGGATCGAAGCTGATCCCCAACTCTTTGTTTTTACTCACAGGCAAACCTCCTTTAATTCTGCGATGTCTTCAGCGGTGAGGTTGAGGCCGAACCAATCACCCCACCATGACGCCGGGGCGGTAATAGCCGGGTTGCCAATCGTCACCATTTGGGAGGGGCTAACCTGCGTCAACATTTCGTAAATGTCGCTATACAAAGTCGGGTCCAACTGGTTGATCGTCTGCTGTGCATACGCTGACAACACAGGGGAATCACTCAAAACAACATAAGGCTGATTTGCTCATTGTTTCCTCTCCAAAAAGTAAGTTAAAAAATTAATGTACGAGTACGGGCAACTCTCCGGTGATACGCTCAAACTGATCCGCCGCTTGCAGCATGATAAAGGCCATCACTTCGTCGTATTCCATCGGGACGCCTTTAGCTTCGAAGAGAGATTGGAACGCCATCACGATGGAGGCTTGCATGTCTGTAGACTTGGAAGCGAACAGCGAAACGGCTGCTTTAACTTCAAGTGCTTTCTCTGCGTCCATCTCGGTGACCTTTGCCGCGATACGTTGAGACTGTCGCATAACGCCGGAGGCGCTGGATTTGGTCAATTCAAGGGCCTGCGTAATCGCTTCTACTTCTCTCATACGTCCGGCGGCTTTCATTCGGCTACGGGTTTCTGTCAGGGTCTTACGGGTCAAATCACGCTGATCGACACGATCAACCATTTTTTCAACATCAAGGTAAATACTCATTGCAATCTCCTTTCGGGTGGGTTATAGTATGATGGGGAATTTCAAGTATCATTAACCACCACCTCATCACAATATCTATTTTACACTATTTGACAATGATTCGCAATAACTTTCTTGTTTTATCTTGCGCGCAGTTGATTATTGTGCTAGAGGCATAGAAAGCCTCTGTAACGCTCTCAGTGAGGCGCAGGGCGTTTAGAAGGCGTTTCCCTGTCTACGTATGAGAAAGCGCCATAGCGGCGCGTTTAGGGGCTTCCTGCTGCTTGTGGTTCTGTACGCTGTACCGGGCCGGGACCCCGCCGCCCAGATGTCACCTTCACATCGTTCCGGTGTTTCCCAAAGGCAGAAAAGAAAGGCGCGTTGCGCTTTCTGTTCTGCATTGCCCAAAAGGAGGCTAACCCGTTGGGCGTAGCCTGTCCAAAGAGACAAATCACTTAACCATTAATCAATCTCTAACACTCCCTTAAAGATCTTGACCTGGCCCCTGGGGTTAGTGTTATGGGTTAGTCTTATGATTAGTATTATTGGGGTCCAATGTGACCCCTCTACCGGGTCCAGCCTGAACCCCCTACCGGGGTCAATATGACCCCCTCCCCTGGAGTGAGCCACACAGGCGAGACTCCACACTGTGGAAAACAGGCCAACGGCCTAAAACCTGGTAAGCCCGGAAGGGCGAGAAGGTTTTAAGAACAGATTATAACGAATGAAATAATTAATTGTGCAAACAATTAGTTATTGAATGAAGTTATAATATAAGATCAATAAAACCGTAGCCCGGGGGGGCGAGCGTAGCGAGGTTTTATGTAGTTATATACTCTTGTGTGCCTTTTGGGACACGTCCCTGTTCAATTATCAATCAATAATCCCTCCACCCTCTCCAACCTTCTGTAAAGCTCTCCAGCGCGTCCACCACTGCGGCAAGGTTATTTATCATCTTACCCCATTAAAACCCCGTGGAGGCTCTCCCATGGCACCTGTGGGATGCTCCCGCCCCTCTCCTGTGTGGCTCCTCCGTACCAGCCGCAAGATCTACCCACAATCTCACATAACACACCAATCAACACAATGCAATTAATTTTTATTGCAAATGATAATCATTCGTGTTAAACTAATATACATGGTGTGGGATGTGGTGAGTATGTCGAAATCGCCGTTTTGCAGCTTACCGCCCCGCACCTGTACAGAACTTTCATTAACGTGTGCTTTAGCCAGCCCCTGTGGGTCTGTACTGAGTGAGCCGGGCGGACTTCTCCCCCGCCCCGGCCCTCACCCAAAGCGTTCTTTCAACTCCACTTGCCAGAATGCTTTGTGTGCGGTCCTCTCCTCAAGTTCCGCCGATTGTAGTTTCTCCTACGATTCAAAACGCCTCTAATCATAGGGCTTGCTCCACAGGCCCTATTCTAAAGCGTCGCTAAAAGTCTCTTAGACTGCGGCTCTTCAGAATACAAGCGATCTCCTCGATTGTAGCGACCCTCCACGGGGTCTCAGTTGGGCCGGGGGTGGTTCCCCAGTTGCAACGATAAACTATTGATTTTCTTCGATGGTTTCCGGGCGTATTTCAGGCGTCCGTTTTCCTCTGTGGCTTCTTTGCTGAACCATGAAAGCAAATCATGTAAGGCTCTGAGGCTACACAGGAAAACAAGTGATCAGACAGTAAGTTACATTGCCTTCATCCCGGTGTCTCCTTCCGGGTTCTTTTTTTATAGTTATTTGCCCATCGGCTGGCGGTTGCTCCCGTGACGCTGGCGGGTGAGTGACCACAAAAAAGAGGTTTACACCTCCCCCCACCCTGCGAGGGTGAGAGAGAGCCAGATTAGAAAGGGCGGAGAGGAAGCCGCCCTCTTCTATTCAATCCACGGCCTCCCATCTTCCAACAATTCGGATTGCCCTCTCTGGCGGTCCTTATATCCGGTGCAAAGCCGGATCACCCTGTGGACTCTCTCCACGTCTAAAACCCTCCATAAGGAAAACCTTTATGAAAACTTCCGAGCGCTACCCGGTAACGCAAGGTGACGTAATCGTGAATTACGCCTCCAGCCTGTTTGACCGCACCGAAGTAACCGCCCCAAGCCTCCCGGCTGACGTCTTCTGTGGTGACATTCTGGACAGCAAAACCTTTGCCCTGTATGACTCCGCCGCCGCTGTGGGTGAGCCAGTGATTAACCTGTCTGATATGTCCGCCGATGGGCAGAATAAGACCCTGGTTATTGTGGATCGCCACGTTGTGATCACCGATCACTTCCTCCGTGCCAAAGACGCCGCGAGCAAAAAAGCCGCACTGACCGCCCTGACAGCTTCCGGTGACGTTCGCCTGGCTATCAACGCCGATTACTTCAAAGCATAAGGAAATCACACAATGGCTATTGATTTTAAACAGTTTGAAAAGCTGGACACTGTAGCGGCGATCAAAGATCAGCCCGCAGGTAATTACCTGATCTCTGATCTGGGTATCTTCTCCGATGTTAACTCAACCACTCCAAACGCCCAGATTGTGGATATTGTGGAAACTCAGGTTAGTGAACTGGAGCAGGTTGCCCGCTATGGCACCGAAGTTAACGCGATCAAGATGGATAAAACCATCCTGCGTAACCAGGAGATCCCACACTACGCCACTGAGGCGGATGTAAAAACCGCTGACTGGCAAGGTTTGGTAAGCCCGGCTAACCCGGATCAGGCTCAGGCGATCACTTCTGTTATTGCTGATAAAGCTATCCGTATGCGTAACTATCATCTGGAAACAGTTGAAAGCACACTGGCCCGCGCCCTGTTCAAACAGTCCGCTAAAGCGGCTAAAACCCATGATGGGGATGTCGATTTTAATGCGGTATTCGGCACGGCCCCGCTGGACTTTGAACTTGACGGCTCAGCAGGCGCTAACGTCTATGCACAGCTTGCGAAGATTCGCCGAATGTTGGTTAAAGAGTACGGCGCGAGCCGCTCTTATCTGGATCGCTTCTATTGCTTCTGCTCCCCGGATCTATATGACGTCCTGGCGAGCCACCCGGAAGTAACCAGCCTGATCACCAATAAGGTGGCGGAAGCTGCGAAAGGCGCTCTGATCCCGATTGACACTGCCGGGTATGATAGCTTTTCTGTGGGCAACATCAGCTTCATTCTGGCGGACGATGACCGCTGCGAAATCGCGGAAGGTTCCGGCCTGTTCGTTCCAAAGTTCAGTGCAGCAGACCGCAACCCGTTCAAACTGGTACACGGCCCAGCATCCCGTAATCAGGATATTGCCGCTAAAGGCGTGATCAGCCCTTACTACCAGAAAGTAATGACTGACCGTTACGGCATGGTGACCATTCACCAGGAGGCGAGCTTCATTCCACTGAACCTGCGCCCGAACTACACGCTGAACGTCAAGTTGAAGTAATGCAGAAAGCCCCCGGCCCTATCGGCTGGGGGTTATCTCTTCCGGTCATATTTACTTTTACTGAGGTGTCACATGAAGGTGTCAATTAATATCCCCGGTGCGTCGGGTCCTGTCTATGTGTCCGGTACTGCGGAAGTAATCAACCGCAAAGCACTGTGTAGAGAGTTGGGCCTGTGTAACGTGATCTTTAGCCGTTTGGAGAAGCAACACGGCTTTGAATACGCGCTTAACGTTATGATCGCTAAACAGCGTCAAAAGAAGTAAGTAACACATTGATTTTAAGAAGGCTGACCTTAACGGGTCAGCCTTTTTTATTGCCCAAAGATTGAAGAGAATGAAATGTTTCGTTCCACAATCTAGCGTTAACGTCCTGCGCTCTCGTGAAAACCTTTATGAGATTAAGTTCGGAATGATTAGCGCTCTTTTCGTACTGGTACAGGCATTGGTAGACTATCCAAATAACATTTACCTTTCGCGCCTTTCTCCCTTCACGAACATATATATGTTAACTATATGTTACAAGCAACCATCAAAAACGACTAATGCCATTCATTATTCTTATAAAGATTACGCGACATCATGTCGCGCAATTCTGACCTCCCGTTGAAGAAATCAGCACTCGATCAAATTTTGAATTTTTTTTCTTAATTATTGACATGTCTTCCAGGCCTTACAGCACGAGGACTTAGCCTTTTTTACCCTTTCACAACCTCAATTTAACGTCAAAATCAACCCTTGTGCTGAAAAGTTTCGATACTAGAATACTCACCATATAGGGAAAAAAGCACCGCCCCCCCCTATATGTAGTGCCATGTCTGATTTTTAGGCATAAAAAAACCGGATTCATTTTCACGAACCCGGCTTACAAAGCATGACCAATAGGAGTCGCCAAACTCGTATGAATCTTAGCCTTGCCTTCATTTTTCACGGCTTGATTGTGCCAGGCAAAGAGGATCATGTAAACCATAAAATGACGCTCATAAGGAGCATTGCATGACCATTTGTAAACTGTCACACCGTTACAATACTCTTTTCATCAGCTTACCTCACGATCAAGGCGGTGAAGGTCGCCATAAATGTTGCGGCTGCGCTTACGATCAGGGTTATCGCGCTGGCTTGGCTCGCACGGGTCAGGTTTGGGTAGACTTAGCCGCCTTACCAGATAGCCAGGCGGGAACCGTTCGCCACAAAAGTCCTCAAGCAGCATTTGCTGAGGGTTATCGTGATGGTGTGCGTGAGTCTTACCGTCACGCTGGTTAATGTTGAATGAAGGGGCGCACGCCCCTTCCTCTTATAAGGGATAAAAATGGATAAGCGTTACCAGGTTTTCGTAAGTTCAACTTTTACGGATTTAGAAGAAGAACGGAAACACGTTATACAGACTCTGATGGAAATGGATTGCATCCCAGCAGGAATGGAGTTGTTCCCAGCAATCGATGAAGGTCAATGGGAATTCATAAAAAAAGTAATTGACGACTGTGATTATTATCTGCTGATCATTGGTGGACGCTATGGCTCTGTCGCTGAAGATGGATTAAGTTACACCGAAAAGGAATTCGATTATGCAGTCTCAAAAGGGTTACGTGTGATTGTTCTCGTGCATGAAAACCCAGAAAATCTTCCTTATGCTAAGTCTGAGAAAGACTCAGTGTTAAGAGAAAAGCTTACAGGCTTCATAGAGAAGGCATCTACAAATCGTCTTCGTAAAACTTGGGCAACTGCAAAAGACTTACCAGGGTTAGTAGCGCTGAGTATGAGTAAGACGATGAAAACTTACCCAGCAGTAGGGTGGGTAAGAGCAAATGTTACAAGCTCTGAAAATGATTTACGTGCAATAGTCGATTTGCAAAAAGAAAATGAATGGTTAAAAAGCGAACTGAAGAAAGCTAGAGCTAATGCAAATCAAACTCTGGATCTTAATCTTGCTGATTTTGACGATGATTACGAATTTAACTGTGAATCGTATTTTCCGCAAAGCGGTCAAAGAACCTGGCCGGTGACTATGAAATGGAAGGATATATTTCATGTAATTTCTCCATACCTTACTCAATATTATCTAGAATCAAGCGTATCGTCAAAAATTGCCGAAAGTGCTCAGAAGATAGCAGGAAAAGGAGGCTCATCTCCTAAGGTAATATCACAAGACTTCAAAACAATCGCTGTACAGCTTCGGGCATACGGCTTGATCAAGATCGAATACTTGAAAACAACTTCTGGTAGTATGAATACATTTTGGTCACTGACTGAATTTGGCGAAAAAGAAATGTTGAAAACCAGAACAATTAAAAAACAAAACAATATAGCATCAGAATAAATTACACTTATTTCGCCCCTGTAATTCGGGGCGTTTTTAGGTAATGACTCCAACTTACTGATAGTGTTTTATGTTCAGATAATGCCCGA
>ERZ772969.2232-NODE-2232-length-12568-cov-2.665388_pt1 | contig 12568 bp, 10 predicted proteins | sample MGYA00511676_ERZ772969 | MGnify/ENA primary metagenome ERZ772969 (study PRJEB29015, sample SAMEA2737651) | human gut metagenome | biome: human gut; feature: human-associated habitat; material: faeces | place: China | collected 2012 ...
TAGGAGAGCGGAATCCCTGTGAGTATGAGCCACGGAGGGAGCAGTTGGCTATTTTGTACATCAGTCCGATGTGCGGAGATATATGACGTACGTTAGATTGTGAGAAATAGTCGAAACGTACCCCGCTGATTACGTTGAAATGTTCGGTCGGGTTCCAGTCGAACTGTCCGAATGCATCTGCCGAGTGCATGGTATAACTTCCATTGTTGGTAAATTGATAAGACAATAGATAGTCACGCATATAATCTCCTCCTACGGTCAGAATGTTTTTATCGTTGAAGGTGTAATTGTAGAGTGCGCGTACGCTATGTTGCACATTGCTGTAATCGCGGACATCGTATTTGTATGAGGTCAGATAATCACTTTTATCATATTGGTCGAATGTATAGGCAACTTCCAGATTACTCATGATGTTGAAATCATAGTTGGCTTTCAGACCTCCGCTGAAATCACGATAACGGTCTTTGCTGTCTCCGGTCTTATCCCGTTCGCGGAAATAATAACCTCCGCGTGCAGTCAGTTTCAACTGTTCAATCGGTCTGTAAACAAGACGTTCCTTCACATTCCATGTGCGGTTTCCGAAGATGGTTGTCACATCTCCTTCCGGTACGTCGTAAGAATCGGACATTGTATGTTGCACATTCGTCTGGCTGTTGAATTTACCGGCTTTGAAACTGAAAGTTCCGCCATATCGTTGGTCGTTATGTTCACCGAAGCGGCTGTTTACATTTAAATTCCATGGGTCCTCGGAATCACGGGTGATGATGTTGATTACGCCACCTACTGCACTGGAACCATAGAGAGTAGAGGCAGCCCCTTTTACAATTTCTACCCGTTCCACGTTATCGAGGTTCAATCGGTTGTAGTCGACGTTGTTTAAAGTTTCCCCTGCCAGACGTTCGCCATCTACCAGGAAGAGTACAGAGTTTCCTCCGAATCCCTGCATATTGATAGAAACCTGCTGATCCATTGAATAGGAAAATTCAATGCCCGGCAGTTCCGATTGTAATAATTGTCCTACGTTGGTTGCATCTACCTTCTTAATATCGTCTGCTGTGATTACACGAGTGATGATAGGAGCATCTTTCAGTAATTTGGGAGTACGTGTACCTGTGACAACCACTGTTCCCAGGTCAAACTGATCTTCCGATAAGCGGAAACTTAGTCTTTTCTCTTTCCCTACAGTCAGTCTTTTTTCTTGTGGCTGATAGCCTACATACGAGGCGGTGATGAGGTATGTACCGGTTCCGGGGAGTTGTAATGTATATGTGCCGTCGACGGATGTGACGGCTCCGGTTCCTTTACCTTTGATGGAAATCGTTGCACTGGGGAGAGGTTCCCCTTCTGTATCAGTTACACGTCCGCTGATGTGATAAGTTGAGTGTTGTGCTAATGTGGTGCAAGTTGCTATAAATGAAAAAAGCAATAATGATATTATAAATGTAGGTTTCATTCTTGTTGATTGGTTTCATTGTTGTTGTCCTCGAACTCAAGCGGATACTGGAAATTGAAGTCAATATATCCTTTTATACCTCTGGCATTCATGTAGTTGGTAAAACGGATCGCTGCGTATGTATTGTCTTTCAAACGTATCAAAAAAACTTGGTTTGACATGGTGTATACCGGAGGCATCGTTGCGGTATTAACGTCCAGCCAGCTGGAAAGAACAGCATTACGGTAAGACTCTGTGTAGATAATGTTTCCGTCCATCATGCCCGACATGTCAATGGCTATTTTATCGGTTGTCCATTCATCTTCTACAAAATCTTCCACTTTAGGCAGTTTACCTGTTGCTTTAAACTCGTCGATACTTGTGTAAGTTGTTTTGTAGGCAGCACCCTCGTTGGTTTTTATATCATAACGATGAATAGCGAAATCCCACTTGTCAGGAATTTGACTCTCATATTCCTCTCCGATTTTAACGGTAGTAACCGTACGTTCCGAAAGGTTAATGTAGGCCCATTCTGTATATTCAACAGTCTTGACTTGTGAAAAGCTATTTTCCTTGATTTCCATCTCCGTTTCGATGGGGGCATCATAAATATTTTCAAATATTCCATTACAAGCAGAGAGCGACATTGCCGCTCCCAGTACTATAGTATATTTGAAAATAGCGTTCCTGCTTCTTTTCATTGCTATTTAATCGTTTATTGTGCGCTACTTTGAGTATTACTTCCCGTAAATTCTGCTGTAATTGGCATTGGCATACTTCCCGGTGAGAAAACGATACTAACAGTGGCTGTTCCGTCTGCATTAATTGTACCGTTCAGACTTGTGCCGTTAATAGCAAGAGCTTCACCTGTAGTTTTTTGGGTATCTGCTTCAAAGGCACCCAGACTGAGCGAGTAACTACCATTGTTTGCTTTAGTAACATTGACTCTGGTAACAGTGAATTTTTCAAAGTTACTCATTGAACCTCCTGCATTATTAAACCCGCTGATTGTAACATTTACGGTACTACCTGTTGGGTTTTCAATCTTTACTTGGCAATCTGTAGTAGAGCCAACTTCTCCTCCTTGTACCTTAAGGCTCAAATTAGTTTGGTATTTATAAGTGTCTTTTATATAATAACCAACAGGAGTTTCTCCTTGTATGAAATCAATCTCCATTTTTCCCATAGGTACAGGAATATCAACATTGGCTTTCAAACTTAACACTTTAGAACCATCTACACTACCTTCTAATGTGTAGTCGTAGCTACCGCCTGTGCTGCCGCCCATAGACATGGCAACTTCACCGGAACCGCTGAAAGACTTATTAGAAGAAAGTTTTAAATTATTCAGAGTGAAATCTCCAGATCCGGATTTATATACCAAATTGATGGTACCATCTTCGTTGGCAGTGATTGTTGCTGTGGATTCATCACCCAACAAATAATCAGAGAACATATTGCATGCGCCGACTGAATAACCTTTATAAGCTCCTGCTATTTCTTTGGCAAGGTTAGGTTCATCGTCGTCGTTGTCGCTACAAGAAACGAAAGTAGAAGAAAGAGATAGTGCCATAAGGGCAACCATCCAAAAGTTTAAGATTTTCATACTTAATTTTGATAGATAATGATTAATTAAATTTCCAGCTGCAAAGTTACGGGGATATATATACGGGGGAAATACCTAAAAGAAATGAAAAAATGAGAGGCTTTAATTATATGTAGGTATTGGGAGGAGTGGATTAACTCGTTATTTTTGCAGTCTTTTACTAAATTGATGATTAAAAAATTAAAATGAGAAGAAAATGAAAGGCGGCTACAGTAGAAAAAGTGTATTGACAGGGATTACTTCTTTCCTGATTGTATTGTTTACTATGCCGTTGGGGCATGCATTAATGATTTTTATGGAGCATGTGCTCTTCACTATGCGGCTTTCACGATGGGAGCAGTAGGTCTGGTGATGGTGATTATTGGAGTGTTTGCAAAAGGAGATACACGACAGACATTATGGGGATTATTCGGAGGACTACTCTTCTGGACCGGATGGGTAGAGTTTATCTACGTATATTATGCACATCGTTATGAAGTGCAACCATTGCTGAACGCTGCCGGTGAAGTCGTGACAAAACCGGAATATTTAATCATGCCTTCCTCCTTCGGCTTTTGGGTGATGTTTATGCTGATTTACATTTTCAGTATAAAAAGCGGATGCGACTTCTTTACCTATCTTCAAAAAGTCTTTTTCCGTAAGAGTACCACCACGATTGTAGTACGGCCGATGACACGTCATACCTCGATTGTTACTTTTATGGAGTTAAATCTCATCATGTGGACGAGCTATCTCGTGCTACTCTTCTGTTATGATGAGAACTTTGTCGGCGAGCATAGCCCTGTTACTGCTATAGTTGCTTTCGGCTGTCTGGCAGGTTCATTTTTTATGTTTAAACGCCTGTTGAAAATCACTCAATGGGGATATGCCATGCGCTTTTCTATTGCTACGGTAGTAGTGTTCTGGACTTTTGTAGAAGTATTGGGACGCTGGAATATCTTTCATGAAATATGGGTAGAACCAATGGCATATACAACAGAGATGATTACGATACTTTTGGCTTTTTTAGCTCTGTTGACATTTCTGTTCTACCAGTCTGCTAAAAAGAAGAATAGTCATAACTAAAATATAGAATCAGAAATTATGTTAGAAAAAGGATTGCAATTTATAAAGGAAGTAGTGGTCAAACCGGAAAATCTGGCAGTGGCAATGGGATCGGGTGATCTCCCTGTTCTTGCTACTCCCGCTATGGTAGCATTCATGGAAAATGCAGCTTTGTCTGCTGTTGAAGATCAACTGCCGGAAGGCAATACAACGGTAGGAGCAATGATTCAGACTACACATCTTAAACCCACTGCATTGGGAGACACGGTTCTTGTAACAGCCACACTTCTTGAGGTAGAGGGACGAAAGTTAACATTTTCCGTAGTAGCCTCTGATTCACAGGGTAAAATTGGTGAAGGAACACATATACGTTATGTGGTAGACCGGAATAAGTTTATGGAAAAACTAACCAGTCGTTAATACTGCCAAAAGTGGAAAAGGATGAACTAATCTCCGGGTAAGATGTTTTTTGTATATTAGATATAATAACAATATATAATATGGAACCTCATCATCACCACGAACATAGTCATCGGTTGACATCGCTCAATAAAGCTTTTATCATAGGCATCGCTCTGAATATAACTTTTGTCATAGTAGAATTCGGAGTAGGATTTTATTATAATTCTTTGGGGTTACTTTCCGATGCCGGGCATAATTTGGGTGATGTAGCCAGTCTGGTACTTGCCATGTTGGCCTTCCGGTTGGAGAAAGTTCACCCTAATAGTCGTTACACGTATGGATATAAGAAGAGTACGATACTTGTTTCTTTATTAAATGCAGTTATACTGTTGATTGCTGTTGGCATTATTATTGCCGAGAGCATAGACAAATTATTTCATCCGGTTTCGGTTGATGGTTCCGCTATCGCATGGACAGCTGGGGTGGGAGTGGTCATCAATGCGCTTACTGCATGGCTTTTCATGAAAGATAAAGATAAGGATCTGAATGTGAAGGGGGCCTACTTGCACATGGCAGCAGATACACTGGTATCTGTCGGTGTAGTTGCTTCCGGTATTATTATTACGTATACAGGATGGAGCATCATTGACCCGATTATCGGACTTGGCATTGCTGTTATTATTATTGTCTCTACCTGGGGATTGCTTCATGACAGTCTCCGGTTGTCTTTGGATGGAGTACCAGTGGGGATAGACGCTCAAAAGATACAGCAACTTATCGTGGAACAACCCGGTGTGGAGAATTGCCATCACTTGCATATTTGGGCGTTAAGCACAACGGAAACCGCTCTGACTGCCCACGTTGTCATTGATAATATCACACAGTTGGAGGAAGTGAAACATCATATAAAGGAAGCACTCGAAGAGGCAGGCATTCATCATGCCACTTTGGAGTTTGAAGACGAAAGAGCTACTTGCAGCAACGAATGTTGTGAGGATTAAATAAAATCCGTACCTTCGCGCCCTTAAACTAACTAACCTTTATTTTTATGTTTACTGACTTATTGCATTCCTCTTATTTTTCCCTTTTCCTGATTGTCGCATTAGGGTTTATGCTGGGAAGAATAAAAATCAGAGGATTATCTCTCGATGTGTCGGCAGTTATTTTCATTGCCCTTCTTTTCGGGCATTTTGGTGTTATCATTCCTAAAGAATTAGGAAACTTCGGTTTGGTGCTCTTCATTTTTACCATCGGTATTCAGGCAGGGCCCGGATTCTTCGATTCTTTCCGCAGTAAAGGAAAGACGCTTATTCTCATTACTATGCTTATAATTTGTTCCGCCTGCCTGACCGCAGTCGGGTTGAAGTACGCATTTGATATTGATACACCGAGTATTGTCGGTCTGATTGCCGGTGCGTTGACCAGTACGCCGGGTCTGGCGGTTGCTATTGACAGTACCAATTCTCCTTTGGCATCCATTGCTTACGGTATCGCATATCCGTTTGGAGTAATCGGCGTGATTCTGTTTGTCAAACTGTTACCTAAAATTATGCGGGTAGATTTGAATAAAGAAGCCCGTCGCCTGGAGATAGAACGTCGCGGACAATTTCCAGAACTGACTACTTGTATCTACCGTGTCACCAATTCGCATGTGTTCAACCGTAACCTGATGCAAATTAATGCACGCGGTATGACGGGCGCTGTTATTTCCCGTCTGAAGCACAATGATGAAATATCTATTCCTACAGCCCATACAGTGCTGCGTGAAGGAGACTACATACAAGCCGTAGGTAGCGAAGAATCATTGAATCAGCTTGCTGTGTTAATCGGTAAGAGAGAAGAAGGCGAACTGCCTTTGGATAAAACGCAGGAAATAGAATCTTTACTGTTGACCAAAAAGGACATGATAAATAAACAACTGGGTGATTTGAACTTACAGAAAAATTTTGGTTGTACAGTGACTCGTGTCCGTCGAAGCGGTATTGATTTGTCTCCATCTCCAGATCTCGCTTTGAAGTTTGGTGATAAATTGATGGTTGTCGGTGAGAAAGAAGGACTTAAAGGAGTAGCCCGCCTGCTGGGTAACAATGCGAAGAAACTGTCTGATACGGATTTCTTCCCCATTGCGATGGGTATTGTACTGGGAGTGCTGTTCGGCAAAATAAATATATCTTTCTCTGATAGTCTGTCATTCTCTCCGGGACTGACCGGCGGAGTATTGATGGTAGCCCTTGTGTTGAGTGCGATTGGTAAGACAGGCCCCATCATCTGGTCTATGTCCGGACCTGCCAATCAGTTGTTGCGCCAGTTAGGTCTGCTTCTTTTTCTTGCCGAAGTGGGAACTTCTGCCGGTAAGAATCTGGTAGCCACTTTCCAGGAAAGCGGATTGCTGATGTTCGGAGTAGGAGCTGCCATCACATTGGTACCGATGCTTGTAGCAGCTATTGTCGGACGTCTGGTATTTAAAATCAGTCTGCTCGATTTGCTGGGAACGATAACGGGAGGTATGACGAGTACTCCGGGACTTGCAGCTGCCGATTCAATGGTGGACAGTAACATACCGAGCGTAGCTTACGCAACTGTTTATCCGATTGCCATGGTATTTCTGATTCTGTTTATTCAAATCATAGCTTCGGCAGTATATTAACAGAATTTTGTAGATTCATTGATTGTTAAATAAATAGTTCGTATCTTTGCCGCCTCAAAGAAAAAATGAGGTGAAACGATTGTTATTGAATATTACACGCTACTTCTTACCGATACTGTTTGTGTCGTATCTGGTAAGCTTCACATTCTTTGCCCACGTGCATGTGGTCAATGGCGTGACGATCGTCCATTCACACCCATTTAAGAAAGGGGCGGCACATAAACACTCTACAGTCGAACTGCTACTGATTCATTTTCTGTCTCATTTAACGGCAGACGGTGCAGCCGTAGTTTTTGCTCTTTCCCTTTTTATTCCTTTCTTATTGTATTTGTTGCTCGGCCGTTCGCCGTATGCTCACTATCACTGTCCGTATCATGGGGTAGTGGGACTTAGAGCACCTCCGGCTATTCGTTTCTCCATTCTTTGAATGATGATACCGTACCTTGCATGAGGTAGGGCATTATCTGTCTATCCATGTGAGTACTTATCGAAAACTAATAACAAACGAAAAATGAAGAAATACATCTTTTCGCTTGTCTGCTTGTGCTGCGCATTGTTGCCTGCCCTTGAAGGACAAGCTCATGAATATCCTAATCATCCTGAATTACGTAAGTCAGACGCCAATATCGTTGGCCATATTCTTGATAAAAACACCAAAGAACACTTGCCCTATATAACAGTCGCCTTGAAAGGTACTACCATCGGAACGGTAACCGATGCTACCGGGCATTATTTCTTGAAGAATCTTCCCGAAGGCAATTTTGTGCTCGAAGTTAGTTCGGTGGGGTATAAAACCGTCAGACGGAATGTGACGCTGAAGAAAGGGCGCACATTGGAAGAAGATTTCGAGATAGAAGAAGATGCAGTTGCCTTGGATGGCGTAGTAGTATCTGCCAATCGTAACGAGACTACCCGTCGCCTGGCTCCGACACTGGTGAATGTGGTGGATCTGAAAATCTTTGAGAATACCAATTCTACGACTTTGGCACAAGGATTGAGCTTTCAGCCGGGTGTCCGTGTAGAGTCTAATTGTCAGAATTGCGGCTTCCAGCAAGTGCGTATCAATGGACTGGATGGCCCTTATACGCAAATCCTGCTCGATTCCCGTCCTATTTTTAGTGCACTTTCCGGTGTGTATGGCATCGAGCAGATTCCTGCCAGCATGATAGAACGTGTGGAAGTGATGCGTGGAGGCGGATCTGCTTTGTTCGGCTCGTTTGCTATTGCCGGAACAATCAATATCATTACCAAAGAACCGATGCGCAATTCCGGTATGTTATCGCATACCATTACAGGTATTGGTGATGGCGATGCTTTTGATAACAGTACGGCGCTGAATGCATCACTTGTGACGGACGACCAGCGTGCCGGTTTGTATATCTTCGGTCAGAATCGCCATCGTTCCGCGTATGACCATGATGGTGACGGATATTCTGAAATTCCCAAGATACACGGCCAAACCATCGGTTTCCGTTCATTCCTGAAAACAACGACATATTCGAAACTAACTTTTGAATATCACCACATGGAAGAATTCCGTAGGGGAGGAGACTTGTTGAACCGTCCACCTCACGAAGCGAATGTAGCGGAACAGACCGAACACTCGATCAATGGTGGAGGACTGAAATTTGATTATTTCTCACCTAACGAGAAACATCGTTTCAATGTGTTTGCATCAGCGCAGCATATCAATCGTGACAGCTATTATGGTGGCGGCCAAGATCCGAATGCTTACGGAAACACTACCGACTTAAACTGGATGGCAGGATCGCAATATGTCTATAGTTTCGGAAAATGTATTTTCATGCCTGCTGACCTGACTGCCGGAATAGAATTCAATCAGGATAAACTGGAAGACAATATGTGGGGATACCACCGTACAGTAGACCAAAAAGTGAATATCGGTAGTGCTTTCTTTCAGAATGAATGGAAGAATGAGCATTGGGGATTTCTGATTGGCGGTCGTTTGGATAAACATAACCTGATTGACCATGTGATATTCAGTCCGCGTGCCAATCTGCGTTATAATCCGACGGAAAATATCAATCTTCGTTTCAGCTACTCATCCGGTTTCCGTGCTCCGCAGGCTTTCGACGAGGATTTGCATGTGGAGAATGTAGGCGGTAATGTGGCGATGGTTGAATTGGCCGATAATCTGAAAGAAGAAAGATCACAGAGCTTGAGTGCTTCGGCAGATATTTATCATCGTTTTGGTGCGTTTCAGGTTAACTTTTTGGTAGAAGGATTTTATACAAAGTTATCAGATGTATTTGCCCTTACCGACGGAGAGGTAGTGGATGGAATCCTGACACGTACACGCTACAATGCACCGGGAGCCCGTGTGATGGGACTGACATTGGAAGGAAAGATGGCGTATCTGACTAAATTCCAGGTTCAGGCAGGAGTCACCCTGCAACAGAGCCATTATAGCGAACCGCATGTATGGAACAAAGAAGCTCCGGCTGTAAAGAAAATGATGCGTACACCGAATACTTACGGTTATTTTACAGCAACCTATACCCCGATAAAACCATTATCTATCGCTCTTTCCGGTACATATACCGGTTCGATGCTGGTTCCCCACGAACCAGTTCCGGGATTCCTTGAAAAACCGATAACGGTGAATACGAAGGACTTCTTCGATATCGGTTTGAAGGCTGCCTATGATTTCAAACTTTACAAGTCGATGAACTTGCAGGTAAATGCCGGTGTACAGAATATTTTCAATGCCTACCAGAACGACTTCGACAAAGGGGCTGACCGTGACTCCGGTTATATCTATGGTCCGTCATTGCCGAGAAGTTTCTTTGCCGGAGTGAAGATAAGTTATTAAAATTCGGTTAAGATTTAAAATCGTTATAAATAGGGATTGTTTTGCATGGAGACAATCCTTATCTTTGCAAAAAACAAACTAAACCTTGACTTAGGTGCACAGAATAAATGTGCAAGATGACCGAATGAAACAATTGTACCTACATATAATGAAGTGGTTTCTGCCTGTACTGTTTATCTCGTACATGGCAGGAATCACTTTGTTTACTCACTCCCATGTGGTCAACGGGGTTACAATTGTCCATTCACATCCATTTAAAAAAGGCAGCGAACATAGCCATACGACGGTTGAATTCCAACTAATTCATCTCTTGAGTCATGTGTTGGTGACCGACAGCGGTTTGATACCAACATTCTCTGTTGCTGCTTTATCTCTATTATGCATCCTGTTTGTCCGCCCGCAAATTGAGCAATTTTACCGTTCTTGTCCGGGCGTAATATCTCTTAGAGCACCTCCTATCGCTTAGTCTATCTTTTTGGGGGAACAGTATTAATGTATTAGGATCAACGATTAACGATCGCTGCTTCCCTTTCCCTTTATTATTATTTTTCGAATTAAAACATTAAAAGACTAACGACAATGAAGAAATATCTTTTAGTCCTGGTCGGCCTGTGCTGTGTCTTGTCATACGCATTGGCTGAACGTCCGGACTACCCTGAACTGAAGAAATCCGATGCGAATATAATAGGTCATGTACTGGATAAAAAAACGAAAGAACATCTTCCGTACATCACTATCGCACTGAAAGGAACGACCATAGGAACCGTGACCGATGCTACCGGGCATTATTTTTTGAAGAATTTGCCGGAAGGAAATTTTATACTGGAAGTTAGTTCAGTAGGTTACAAGACAGTGACCCGCAACGTAACTCTGAAAAAAGGAAAGACACTGGAAGAAGATTTTGAAATAGAAGAGGATGCGATTGCTCTCGACGGAGTAGTAGTTTCCGCCAACCGGAGTGAAACGACACGTCGTATGGCTCCTACTTTGGTGAATGTTGTCGACCTGAAACTTTTTGAAACCACCAACTCTTCCACTTTATCACAAGGACTGAACTTCCAGCCCGGAGTGCGTGTGGAGACAAATTGCCAGAATTGTGGCTTCCAGCAAGTCCGCATCAATGGTCTGGACGGACCATATACACAAATTCTGATAGATTCGCGTCCCGTATTCAGCGCCCTTTCCGGAGTGTATGGACTGGAACAGATTCCTGCCAGTATGATTGAACGTGTAGAAGTGATGCGTGGGGGAGGCTCCGCCTTGTTCGGTTCTTCAGCTATTGCAGGAACGATTAATATAATCACCAAAGAGCCTTTACGTAATTCGGGTCAGCTGTCGCACACCATAACTTCTTTAGGAGGAAGCTCCTCATTCGATAACAACACCTCGCTGAATGCTTCATTGGTGACGGACGATCATCGTGCCGGATTGTATATCTTTGGTCAGAACCGTTATCGGTCGGGATATGATTATGACGGAGACGGATTTACCGAACTGCCCAAATTGAAGAATCAGACAGTGGGTTTCCGCTCTTATCTGAAAACAAGTACTTATTCCAAACTGACCTTTGAATATCACCACATGCAGGAATTCCGTCGTGGAGGGGATATGTTGAACCGTCCTCCTCACGAAGCGCATATTGCGGAGCAGTTGCAACATTCTATTGATGGTGGAAGTTTGAAATTCGATTATTTCTCTCCGGATGAAAAGAACCGTCTAAGTGTTTTTGCATCGGCTGCCAATACAGACCGGGACAGTTATTACGGACCGGGTAACGATCCTCTGAAAGCCTATGGAAAGACAACGGATTTAACCGCTATGGGTGGTGCACAATACGTACATACGTTTGACAAGTGCTTTTTTATGCCTTCTGATCTCACGGCAGGGCTTGAATATAACCGTGACCGCCTAAAAGATAACATGTGGGGATATAACCGTCACACGGATCAGACGGTGAATATTTACAGTGCTTTTCTGCAGAACGAATGGAAGAACGACCGTTGGGGGATTCTGATTGGTGGTCGTCTGGATAAGCATAATATGGTGGATAATGTGATCTTTAGTCCCCGTGCCAACTTGCGTTTTAATCCTACCCAGAATATTAACCTGCGCTTAAGCTATTCTTCCGGATTTCGTGCTCCGCAGGCTTTTGATGAGGATATGCATATTGAAAATGTGGGCGGAACGGTGGCTATGATCGAGCGTGCAAAGGATTTGAAAGAAGAGAAATCCCAAAGTTTCAGTGTTTCTGCAGATATGTATCATCGTTTCGGAGCATTCCAGACGAATTTGTTGATTGAGGGTTTTTATACAAGACTGACCGATGTTTTTGTATTGGGCAAACCTTACGACCGTGGTGATGGTATATTAGTGAAAACACGTAGCAATGGCCCCGGTGCTAAAGTGATGGGATTGACACTGGAAGGTAAAGTGGCTTATCTTTCTATCCTGCAAATACAAGCGGGATTAACTTTACAACGTAGCCGGTACGATGAACCGCATAAGTGGCATGACGATGCACCGGCAGAAAAGAAGATTTTCCGTACTCCCGATACATACGGTTATTTCACTGCTACTTGTACCCCCATCAAACCTTTATCTATT
>ERZ772969.2239-NODE-2239-length-12530-cov-13.532104_pt1 | contig 12530 bp, 5 predicted proteins | sample MGYA00511676_ERZ772969 | MGnify/ENA primary metagenome ERZ772969 (study PRJEB29015, sample SAMEA2737651) | human gut metagenome | biome: human gut; feature: human-associated habitat; material: faeces | place: China | collected 2012 ...
AGCTTGTGAAACCAAAAAGACAGCAAATCATGAGAAGCCGCAGCTTCAGTCATTTGGTCTGCGACAAAGACGATTTGCTAGGCGCAATCACGTTCCATGCCCAGGAATGCGGAAGAACCTTGCGTCGCGAAGGTACGGTGGCGCACACCGTCGGTATTGTCTTAAACACGAATCCTTTCCGCCTTCAGGATGTCCAACAGCAGGCTTATCCGTGTGTGGGACTTCCCTACCCGATCTCGGACACCAATACGATCATTCACTGTGCCCGACGGCTGCTCAATCAAACTTACCGCAGAGACTGCCTCTATAAACGCGCTGGCGTCTACGTTGGTGAAGTCATCCCGAAAGACGCTGTCACCAAGGATCTTTTTGAAGAGACGGAAACCGAACAACAGCAGATTATCTGTGAACTGATGGATTCAATCAACACGCGCTACGGTAAAAATACGCTTTGCTTTGCGGCTTCTAAATTAGGAAAAGGTACTTGGACAATGTCTCGCGCCCGTTTAAGTCCCGGATATACCACCTGCTGGAAAGACCTGCCCCGCGTCGGGCCGCTCTTAGAAGAAACCGTTCCGTTCTGATTGCGCATAACCTACTCTTCCTTAAAGACATTTAGCTCAACCGCTGAGAACCCCTCGTCCGTCAGGGCGGGGAGAATTCACTGTACTAACGTTATTTTTACAATTATTTTTACCAAAAATTCCTTTAAGAAAGCTTGAGCTTCTACAAAGGTATTTAAAGACAAGTTTGGAGGTAATACAGCTCTTGAGTTCCAAGGCACGATAGCGGGCGTTTCACATGATGATAGATTAACCGTCGCAAAAACCAATGAGCTTTATGACAACGTAGAGCACTTGCGCGATGTTATTTTCGTTGATCGCAAACTTGAAGGCGAAAACGGAGCAATCGTTGTCGGAGATTCCGGTTTGCGAAACAACACAGGGTTCACAGGCATCAATGAAGCAACCGGCACGACCATCCAGGACGGAAAAGAGCTAACCCTTATCGGCGGCAAATCAGATGGTACAGGTAATCGCTTTACTCTTGCCGAACGTATTATCAGTGCGGTTGGTGACGGAGCAAAGCTCATTCTTGGCAGCTTGGGAATTAAAGACTTTTCTGTCTACCAAGGACAGGCCGAACAGGTTCATCTCTCTGATAAGGGAGAACTTAAGGTTGCCGCCGGCGATTACCTCGTCAAGAACCTTAATTCTTCAGGCGGAAAGACCACTGTCGATAAAAATGCTGTTTTCAACAGCGAAAACGCTACCTTCACAGACAAAGCAGTCTTAGAGAACAATGGAGAAACGGTTCTTGGTACTTTGACAGGTTGGAACGGTGCTGAAGTTCACAACAACAGCAAGCTAACGGTCAACGGTATCACACAATTCGGCGGCAGATTCATCAATAACGCAAACGCCAAATTGGTAGGAACTGCGGACCTGGACGGTACCCTCCAAAACAGTCAGGGTGCTTCTTTAATCGCGAATACCGTAAATGTCAACGGAACACTGCGGAATTTCGGTTACATGGAAGCGCTGGATAATTCAACAGTATTCGGCACTCTTGAAAATCCGGGAGAAATCCGTCTGTTCAACACGGCCATTGGTTCACGCGGCGATGGTGATATTGGCACAATCGGCAATACCTACACTCTTAAAGCAACCGGTAAAACTCAAGTTTCCGGTCTGATTGCTAACGCTCAGGGTGCAGTCGCAGAGTTTTCAGGAGATGATGCCGAGCTGTTGATTCTTGATGGCGGTGTCGTTTCCAATAATGGCACGCTCATAGCGGATTCACTAATCGTCAATGACGGCGGCTATTTCATCAATGGAGACAACGCGCAGCAAACGTTCACAGCTTCTCCGTTGCGCCTCAGAGCCGTCGCAAGAGCAGTTGCCAGAGCAACAGAGCAATTAAAGAATCTGACGGTTTCCGAAGGCGGAACAAAGACAAATAACGGATTGGCCTACTACGGTACAGGTACGATTGCGGGTGAATTTATCAATGCTACAGGCGCCGAAGCTTTCGGCGGCGTGTCTGACATTTTCGTTGACGGCAGCGGATTAGGTATTACTAATACCGGCTCGATCAAAAATGCAGGTACATTTACTTTCGGCGGTACTTTGAACAATTCCGGCTCGATTACCGGGGACGGTCTGATAGTGTTCAAACGCGCGGGTCTTGGCAACGATACCTTTACGAATGCCGGACAAATCAAAACCGGAAGCCTTGAGGCTGACAATATTAAATATGTCCAGACGGCAGGCAGTCTTTCGAGTGCTTCGGGTTGGTTCAGCAATTCAACAGTTGATCTGACCGGCGGAACGATTGAGCACACTGTCCTCGGTTCCGGCAACACCTACAATCTTGGCGCGGGCTCCGGTTCCAATGACGCGGCAACATTCACCGTAGGAACACTGGACAGTTCCTCCTATGTTGAAATTCGTCGCGGCGCCACTCTGAGAACCGAGCACATTGCGATGAACGGCAATAAGACAACCAATTTGGTAGGCGGTCGTTTGTCCACAACTTTGGATCAGATCTTTACTGATCTTGATTACAGTACATTAAATCTTGATGCAGTAAATCCTGAAGATAAAGTTGAAGTCAGCAGCAATCCTCAAATCGTCACGGGCATCGGTAACGTTATCGGTTCTGTTGCACAGGGTATCGCTTTTCAATGGGGCACTGTCGCGTTTGACGACGCCTCCTACAGTGCTGCTCTTGCCGGTGATGCAGTTAATAAGCTCGTAGCAATCGGAGATGTTCCTGCGGATCGCCGCGGAGAACTTGAAGTTGCATTTAACGGCAAAGCTGCTGAGAGATTTAATGTAGATCTCGCAAATTCCATTAGAGCCACTGCCGACGGAACTCTAGCCTACGCAACCTTTGCTAATGAAACGCTTTCCAATGAAAGCGCTGCAAATCCGGGCGCAACTTCTTTGGTTATAGGTGTTAATGATCGTACAGCGGTTGTTGTTCCGACTTCCGGTACGCCGAACGTTTTAAACCAGTCAATGGGGTTTATGAACGTAACCGGCGTTTCTGACGGCCTCTATATTAATAGTGGCAGCCACTTCGTTTTGGTTGGTCAGGCCCAGCCCAATCCCAATCTCGCTCCGGTGGAATTAGCAGACGGTGCCGTGTGGGTTGGCGGCAACAAAAACATTGACGGTTCCGTCACTCCTTCCAAACTAACACTTGGTTCTTACGGTTCTGCTTCTGAAACAAAAGGCCATCTTGGTGAGTTAAACATTGGAGTATCCCCTGCGAATCCCGCTCTCGGAGGTGCCGGTGGTCAGGTGATTGTCAAAAATGGCGAGTTCACTGTTGACGTGCTGAACAACGGCTCTGCCGGTTACGGCAATGATAAAGAGGGATTGGTTATCGGCAATGCCGATGACACAGCCACTCTGCTGATTGTCGGCACCTATACGGCTGTTGACGGCAGCGCGATGAGCAATCACGGTATTTTCAAAGCTCAAAATATTGCATCCCGCAACACCAATAATTCGTTTGTTAACTACGGAACCTTTGAGATCGGTACTGCCGACATCAGCGGCTACGTGGAAAACAACGGTCAAGCAGCCTTTAATGAGCTGACACTACGCGAATACGGTTCTGTTAATAAGCAAGGTGCTGAACTGACAGCCGGAAAACTGACTGTTTCCGGTAACGCTCTTGCCGGTGCTTCGGGAACTTACGGCATTCGTGGATCGCTGGAAAATCAGGGCAAACTGTCCGTTACGGATGAGCTAACTGTTGCCGGTGATATGACCAACAGCGGCGAAGTGGACATTGCAAAACTTACCGTTCAAGCCGCAACACCCGTTCAGGATGCAACGGCGGGCAGCTTCATTAATAACGCACTTGCCAAAGTGGATTCAATGCTGACAGAAGCAGGATCTTTTGTCACGAATGCTGCGGATGCTGTCCTGACAATTGCAGGTCTTAAAGGAGCCTCCGAACTTAACGGAACCGTTACCAATGACGGAACTCTCAAAGTTGACGGAACTGCGAGCGTGACGGTTGCTTCCGGTGAACTCAACAACAACGGCACAATGGAAAATACCAATGCGCTGAATGTCACAGGCGGCACGGTTGGCAACAACGGCTCCTTAGCTTTGAACGGTTTGAATATCACCGGCGGTCAGGTACAAAATTCTGCCCAAGCCGATCAGTTCAAAGACTCAGGGACAACTCAGATTGAAATGGCTGACGCCTCCGACGTCGGTATTGCCAATGAAGGGCACCTTGAGCTTTCAAACCTCATGTTACTGAAGGGCATGATTCAGGGCGGTTCCGTCGGTTCTAAGGATGTGACTCTGGCAGATGTCCGGCAGGATGCCTCGATTGAGGCCGAAAAGGTTCAATTAAAAGAACTGAACAATGCCGGTACGGTAAAAGTCATTGAATTTGCCGCTACCAAGACCGAAAATACAGGCACCGTTGAGGCCGGACACCTCGTTTTAGCTGAGAACGACCGCTTCCTTAACCAAGCAGCCGGTTCAGTCAAGGCCGATCAACTGGTTCTTAACGGCGGAGAATTTGTCAATGCCGGTGGAAACACCTCGGATATCGCTCTGACGCAAATCGCGACCGGCGGTCAGTTCACTTCCGATGGAGACAGCAACCTTCAGAAGGTTGTGTCCAACGAGGGAACGATTAACCTTAACAAGGGCAATCTCAATATTGCCGAGCTCGATGCAAAGAACTCCGTCTATAACCAGTTGGGCGGACACTTCAAGGCTGATAAAGGATTCTTTGCAGATTCCACGCTCAACATAAAGGGCGGTATTTTTGATGCTTCCGAAGTTCGCGATTCCGAAGGTAACGTTACCGGTCTCCTCGGCAATAACACCGTTAACATCTCCGGCGGCAATAAGACTCCGGTGATTGATAACGAGGATTCTGCGGAAGTTAAGTCCCACTACAAAGATAATTTAACGCAGGTTATTGCGGGCGTAGTCAACAGCGACACAACGGTCAACATTATGGCGGGCGGCGTCCTCGATGTTGCCAAGATCGAACTTGACGGAAAAGCCGATAGCATCAATCTGAAGGGCGGCGTTCTTCAGACAAGCGCTGATCAGATCTTCGGTTCAGTCACAACTGAGGCAATTCGTATCGACGCAACGGACGCCGAAACAGGCACCGTACAACTTCCGACCACCGTGCTTTCTGCAACTACCGTCGGCGCAGTTAAAGATGAGATCAAATCCGGGCTGAATGTCGAAAGCGGCAACCTCGCCTTGGATGATGATTATTTCAGCGCTTCGCTGATTGTCAGCGTCACCGACAAAATTTCGAATGCATTTGAAAACGCAGCAAACCTGACGATTAATTTCCTTGGTCAGATGACCGCCCCGTTTACTATTACGACGGCAAACGATTTGGAAAAAGAAGGGCTCGATGTCGTTCTGAACCCCGGCATTGTGCTCAACACGACGACTCTGCACAATGAGTTTGCGGATGAGTACAACAAAGACACTGATGCTTCTCAGACGATCAAAGGTTTGATCATTGGTGCCGAGTCCAATGATCCGAATACCAATTCGATCAATATTAGTATGGGATTCAAAGATGTCTCTCATACCGATAAAGTCACAATCGAAGGCGGTAAGGAATTGGTTCTTGTCGGCAATGCCGTCAATGCAATTCCTGAAGGTTCTTTTGGTGATGATGCCAATAAACTGCTGAAGGATTCCGCCGACGGCGGTTCCATTGACGTGAATAACGGTACGTTTACGTTCGGCTCTCACGGCGGTGTTACACCGACAGTCGGATGGATTCTTTCCTCCAATATTGGAGAAAACGGAGCTTTGGAAGCCAAGAACGGCGAATTTGCAGATTGGACTATCGCAAACAACGGTAATGTTCACGTTCACTCCAATGCCATTTTGCACACCAACAGCCTGACCGGCAGCGGTTCGACCGTTAATGAAGGAAAAGTCTCTCTGGACGAAAAAGACGGAAGTCTTCCGGTCTTTGATGTCACCGGAAATTTCCTGAATAAGGGCCAGAACTCCGTCTTGGACGCTTCCAAGGTTGACAAGGTAACGGTATCCGGCACACACGCCAATGAAGGCAAAGCCAATTACAACGATATGCTGATTGCCGAGGGTGGCAGCTCTAATAACAGCGGTACGGAAAAAGGAAACATCCTCACCGTTGAAGGAACTCATACCAACTCCGGTACGTCTACTTGGAACGGTGTCACTGTTGCCGATAAGGGCAAAGGCGAAAACGCAGGCAAGCTCGATGTCGGCACTGTGTTCGATGTGATCGGTGAGTTTGTCAACAAGGGCAAAGACGCTGTTCTTGATGCTACCAAGACAGCCGTGACAACTGTTGCGGGTCTGCTGCGCAACGAAGGAACGGCAAACTATGACGATATGACCGTCGCTTCGGGCGGTACGTCGAACAACTCCGGTTACGAGAAAGGCGACATCCTGACGGTTGCCAACGGCGGTCAGCACACCAACAGCGGGACGTCGATTTGGAACAATGTCACGGTTCAAACCGGAGCAACTTCAACTGTTGATGTAGGCGGCAAGGAAACAATCAACGATACCTATGACATTGCGGGCAAACGAACCAACAAAGGCGAAGTTGACGCAACGAAGGTTGCCAATACTCAGGTTTCTGGGTCACTCGACAACCAAGGAACCTCGAATTATGACGATATGACCGTCGCTTCAGGCGGTACCTCGAACAACTCCGGTTACGAGAAAGGCGACATCCTCATCATCGAAGACGGCGGTGAGCACATCAATTCAGGAACCTCGATCTGGAACAACCAAACCGTTCAGGTCGGAGGCTCGGCCACTACCGAAGAAGGAGGCAAAGAAACCATTAATGACAAGTATGTCATTGATGGTGAGAAGACGAATAAAGGTGAAATTGACGCCACCAAGGTCACCGATACCCTTATTTCCGGGACACTCGACAATCAAGGCAAATCTGAATACGACGATATGACAATTCAGGGCGGCGGTACGTCGAATAATTCCGGGTACGAAAAAGGAGACAGCCTGACGATTGACCCGGACGGCGAACACAATAACTCCGGCACGTCCATCTGGAACAACGTTGTTGTTGCGGGCGGCGACGTGAACAACACGGGAGATATTGAGACCGGCAAACTCACCATTGATGACGGCCTCGTCAAAATCGACGGCGGCAGCTTGAAAGCAGAAGAAACCGACCTTAACGGCGGAGACCTTGTTATTGGAAACGACAGAGAACCGATCGAGGAAAACCACGTCAAGGCTGAAATCAATCCGAAGAACGACGTGATCGACACGAACATTTACGTGAAGAATAACGGCGACTTGAACTTGGGACCCACAGGCGGTCTTGATTGGGCCGATTCCATCGGATCTCCGACCGTGCCGGGCGGCACACCGAGCCGATTGGTTATTACTAATAACGTGACAACCGGTCCGGGAGGAGGCATTGCCGTAGGCCCCAACGTTTGGACAGATAAAGACAATCATGTCCAGATCGGAAACGGTGATTTGTATTTTGCCACAGACTCTCTGACGGTTATTGACAGTTCTATCCTGACTGACGGTAAGAGCGCATTCAATACCACAAGCGATATTGCGAAAGTGACTGTCGAACCGGGTGCAAACCTTGTTTTAGGCAATATTGAAGAAGTCGGCGACTACACGATTGTCAACGGCTACATTACGGGCGGAAACGAGACTAACGGAATGTGGACCGGCGGCTGGACAGGCGACAATCTCTACGCTCTGCCTCAAGACGGCTCCGGCATCAACTGGATTCTGACGCTGCACAACGATCCGAGCAAGATTTGGGTCAATGCAACGCTGGCCGATGTCCGCACTGTCTATCCTGACATCGCCATTCCCAACATTGCTAACGACGATCTGCTGCACTGCAAGAGCGGTGACGCAGGAGCCGAATTTGTTTGCCGCGTTCTGCGCGATAAAGAGCTTGATGTTGCTGGTAAGACCAAAGTCATCAACTCTGTAGCAAATATCGCCTTTGCGGGCGGCGCTATGAGCGTTTCCATAAACGACCTCAACACGGCTGCCGACTCCATCGAGGGCAGAGTTTCCATGCGGAACGAAGCCTTTACCGAGTACGGTGTTATGCGCGAATGGGATCGCGGAAACGATCTTTGGGTCGATGTTATCGGAGGTAAGCAGAAGTACAAGAGCCTGAGTGCCACCGGTATTTCTAAAGCCGGATTCGATACGAACGCCTACGGTCTTGTTATGGGCTATGACCGCAAGTTTGCCGGTAAGTCCGTCATCTTAGGCGGCGCTTTCAGTTACAACCACGGTTCACTTGATTCCACCGGCGACGTGCTGAAGACCAAGAACAAGTATGACAGCTTCGGTCTGCACGCTTACGGCGCTTACGCTCCCGTCGATAGAGTCAATCTGATCGGAACTTTGAGCTGGATGCACAACTCCTCTGATATTACACAGTCGATTAATGCAGCTGGATTCAACAAGGCCGATGCTGATGTCAAGACAAATCTGTTTAGTCTCGGCGCTCGAGCCGAAGCCAATCTGCCGGTCGGCAAGGCAAACGTAATTCCTCACGCAGGACTGCGTTATGTGTGGGCCAAGTCCGGCAGCTACGACACCAAGGTGGACGGTAAGAAGGTTTGGGGCAACACACCGGACGCTACCAATACTTTCCAGCTGCCTATCGGTGTTGCGGTTCGAGGCGACATTATGACCGTTTCCGGTTGGAATGTTCGTCCGCAAGCTGATCTGACGTTCATCCCGCAATTCGGGGATACCGAACAGAAGACGAAGCTCAGCAATTTCAACGGTGTCAGCGACAAGCTGTCGGGAGAATTTGCGGGCAAATTCGGCACCAGCGTCAATCTAGGCGTACAGGCCGATAAAGGTCCGACAACGTTTGGTGTCCGCTACGGATTCACGGCCGGCACCAAAGGCAAAGCAGACCATGCCTTCAAATTTGAGTACAGATACCGCTTCTAAACAAATCTAAAAACACACGCGGACTCCGAAGGGGGTCCGCACAACCCCGATGAATGAAGGATTCATCGGTGAGCGCTCCTAAAGGGCGCTGACCAATGAGTCTCAACCCAAGAGAAACAAATGAAGAGAACTTTAAGCAGTTTTAATTTGCGGAGCGACTATAGGTCTGAGCTCGATTCCCAGCGCAGAAAGAATTTTAGTTACTGTTCCAAATTTGGGATTCCCTGCCGGGCCGAGCGCTTTATAAAGACCTTCTCTGGTCAAGCCGCTTTTCCGAGCTACTTCGGCCATACCTTTAGCCTTAGCGATGTCAAGGAGGGCAGACTTAATCAGGGAGCCGTCCCCGGGATCGTCTTCAAAGCAGGATTGAAGGTACAAGGCAAAGTCCTCTTTGCTTTCAAGATAATCAACCGGGTCATAAGGCTTGCAAAGCTTTGGTCGTTTCATATTAAAAATTCTCAAAACGGACAAATTCATAACTACTTAAATTCCAGTTTGTCCCGAAACAAACCTATCTATTGCCGAGCGAATAGCGTCATTGATTTTGATGCCGTGTTGTCTGGCATAAGCTGCGATTGCCTGATGTCGCTCGGAGCCGAGGCGAATATTAAGATTCCCGGAAAAAGGTTTTTCCGGAACAAGATTTTCATTCTTGCAGTATTGCAGATAATCATCAATTGTCTGACGGAATGCCGTTTGCAGTTCCTGCAATGTTTGAGCTTCGTATACCAAACCAGCACGAATACCCAACACTTTTCCGCTGAGCAAATTATCAGAGAAGTCGAAGTCAACCGAACCTTCATACCCTTTGTATTTGAGTGTATTCGCAGTCATAAATATCCCATATTTCGTAAAGTTTCCACAATATTACGTATCGTGCCCCTCCCCATAACATTTTTGGGGTGCGGTCTGGCGCAGAATATGACGTCACTTTTGCACTGTTGGGCGACGAAACGCCCATGCGATCCACCCCTGTCTCCATTCCATTCAAAACCCAATGAACCAAGTATTGAACAAAGTTCATTAAAGGTAATGTCTGAAGGAGGAGGAACTTTTGTCAACCGAGCGGTTAATTTTTCAACCTTTGTCACTGGATGTCTCCTTTCTGTTACTAATTTTAGTAACAAAAGAGGCATTTCTCAACTTCTTTTCATAATTGGTCTTACAGTAGCCTTCCCAACTCAAGCCGATGATTTCGGAGAGTTGGCCAAACGCTGCGCACCGGAGGTATCTGAAGACACGCTGCGCGCATTGGTGAGAACTGAATCAAGTTTTAATCCGTATGCCATAGGCATTGTCGGCGGAGGCTCTAGGCAGCCGAAAGCATTCCACGAAGCAATGGCAATCATTGCGCAGCTGGAACTTGAAGGAAAAAACTATTCGGTCGGTTTGGCACAAATCAATAAGAAGAATTTTTCCAAGCTCGGCATCAATGCCGCCGGGGCGCTGGATGCCTGTACCAACTTAAAAGCAGCTTCAAAAATCCTTTCCGACTGCTACCAAAGAGCTCAAAACCGCAGCGGCAATAACTCGCTTCACGATGCCTTGAGCTGCTACTACTCAGGAAATTTTCAGACCGGCTATCGGCACGGTTACGTGGATAAGGTGCGCGCTAATGCCGGAATAAACGTCAATGTACAGACCGTTCCGTCCATCCGGGAAGCTGAAACGAAATCAAAAGAATCTTCAACCCTTGTCGCTACCGGCGACAACTCATCAACCGGATTGATTTTTTAATCCGATTAACTTTAGGAGTTTAACTATGAAAAAAAACAACTTTTTATTCCCCGCTGCGCTGGCCGCGTTGATTCTGAGTGATCCGGCACTGGCTGCTGCCGGAACTCAGAGTCTGAACAATACGCTCCAAACAATTTTGAGTGTATTCCAAGGCGCATCTCTTTTAATCGTCACAGGAGCAATTATTTGGGCAGGCTACAGAATGTTGTATACCCATGCCAATATTCAGACGGTTGGCGGCCCCTTCCTAGGCGCTTGTTTAATTGCCGCAGCTCCTTGGCTGGCTGAATTGCTGGTGGGCTAAATGGAAACATCGAGCCCTTTGTTTAAAGGTGCGACGCGCCCCGCTTGCATCGGGGGCGTTCCCCTCCAGGTATTTGTGCTCAATATCGGCGTCATTTCGCTTTTGGCAACCTGGATTTGGATTCCTTTGATTTTGATTACGCCTATCACGCATTTTTATTTGAAGACCGTCGCCGACAAAGATGAGCAGGTTTTCTCGCAGCTGATTTCCTATACGCGAATCACTCTCGTTCGCTCTTTTAACCGACGGTACTGGGGAAACGTCACAAGTCTGAGCCCAAAACAAGAAAAAAAAGAGCTTTTCATCCTCGAAAAGAGCAAGGAGTAAACCATGTTTGCCCAACGTAAAGCACTTGAAAACTCTGAAAAAAGCCTCTCGGAATTTATTCCCTACTCAGCAGTCATTGCGCCCGGCGTTGTGATCTGTCGTGAAGGAGATTTGGTTGCGACTGTAAAGATTTCCGGAAAAGTTTTTGAGGCGGTTTCCAACGAAGCGCTCCAAAGAGACGCGGAGCGCCAGAATAACTTCTTAAAAGTGATGGCAAGCGCGTCCTCCACGGACGAAATGTCACTGAAAGTGCACAGAATTCGGCGCGTTGTTCACGACGAACTTTCTGTGCCGGACGAGAATTCGAGCAGCCATTTTGTCAGAGACTTTGTTCGCGCCTACAATCGTGAAATCTCGGAAAACAATCTTATGGCGACCGAGCTTTATGTCTCGTTGGTCAGTCATAAGGCTACCCTGCTTAAGAGAGACAAATACAAAGAATCAGAAATTCGTGAAGAACTCAATGAGCGGTTGGATGTTTTCGGCAAGGTCTTCGACCAGCTGGTGAGTTCATTGCGAGACTACGAGCCGGCGGTTCTCGGAGAGTACGAAGACGAGAACGGAGTCGTCTTTTCTCACCAGTTATCTTTTTACAACTTCCTGCTCACCGGACAATGGCAGAAAGTCCGTGTTCCGTTCATGCCGCTTAACGAAGCGCTCGGGAACGTTCAGGTTTTCGGGGGTGCTGATACCCTTGAATTTCAAACGGCATTGAGGAAATCTTATGTACAGTCCATAGAGCTTAAAGATTATCCGATGGCAACCTATTCCCGGTTGCTCGACGGGCTGCTCTACAACACCAATTTTGATCAGAGTTCTTATCCCTTTATTGAAACTCAGACTTTTACGGCTCTATCCAAAAACAAGGGACTTAAAGCTCTGAAATTGCAGCAGAATCAATTAAGGTCGGCAGAAGACGATGCGGTTTCGCAGATGCACTATTTGACTGTAGCCCGGGATATGGTTGCAAACGGGCAAATCGTGATCGGAGACTACAGTTACTCACTGCTTGTGTTCGGCAGTGAAGATACGGTTGTTGCCAATGCGAATGACTCGGTAAAGAAATTGCAGGATGCGGGATTTTTACCGATCAAGTCCACTCTCGCGCTGGTTACGTAATGACATGGAACCCGCCATCTAGCCAACTCGAAAGGAGTTGGTCAAACTAA
>ERZ772969.2240-NODE-2240-length-12528-cov-2.618536_pt1 | contig 12528 bp, 8 predicted proteins | sample MGYA00511676_ERZ772969 | MGnify/ENA primary metagenome ERZ772969 (study PRJEB29015, sample SAMEA2737651) | human gut metagenome | biome: human gut; feature: human-associated habitat; material: faeces | place: China | collected 2012 ...
GATCTTTCTGGCCGTTAACAGTATTGTCGGCCCAGGTCTTGGCATCAAAATCGACGTGCAGAATCAATAATCCTTCTCCGCCAAGTCCTGCATCCCAACCTGTTTTTTGCCTATTTTCCAACAGGTAATATTCATTTCTATTGTTATCGTTGTAAATAACATAGGCCTCACCCTGTTCACTGAGCGGCTTCATGTTCGTGACAGTAAGGTCGCTGGTTAGTTCTATTGGATTCAACCAACCTAAATAAGTACGCTCATAACTGGTATAACCAGCCGGAACGAAACCGTCATCATTATAACTTCCTTGATCCATCACATCCCATGAAAACATGCCATAAGCCTCGCCATTAAGCGTGTCATACATGTCAGGCAGCCCCAACACATGCGAAAACTCATGACAGATAGTTCCGACACCTTCTATTTGTGTTCGTGAAGACAGTTCAGGACCACAGGCATAAGAATCGATGGTCACCTGATCCAAGTTAAAATCAAAGTTGGATTCAGAAAGCTCCGCCTGGTGCGGCCACACGCGTTTGGAATCTTGTCCTTCTGTTGAATTTTCCCCTTGACCGGCATACAACACGTACAGCGCATCCACTTTTCTATCATGGTCCCAATCGTAATCTCTAAAATCCACCTCGGCATTTGCGCCCACACAAGCCTCTTGTATCATTTCTTGTGGTCGGATATCGTAACCTTCACGATCGTTGGCGCCATAGTAAGCATAGTTTCTCTTCATGCGTATGGGGCCTACAACATCAAAGGTTAAATCAAATTTCCCTCTACTCTGGTCGAGGAAATAATCTCTTACACTTCCTTTAAATCCCATCTCGTGTACAAAGCCCAGCTTATTGGTTATCTGTTGATAAAGCTCTTTCGTATTCGTTTCGTTGAATTTGGCGTCCTCAAAATCGACCAAAATCATCAACCCTTTTTTCTTTCCTTCGTAGCCAGCGTGTCTTTCGCCCAAGGAAACCCGCGTCTTTGCGTATCTACGAGCCGCTAATCTGCGTCTTTTTGCAGCAGCTTTTCTTGTTAAGGTTGTGAAATCGGCAGGTCGATAAGCTTGAAATTGTTCGTCAAAAACGTATTTCTGACCATCTTCTGTCTCCATGTAATGCAGGTGTTCATCGCCTTTGAACATCGCTTTTACCTCTACTCCACTCGCAAGACGAATGACTTTCCACCCGCTCTTTTTGACTGGTATGGCAACAACCCACTGCGTAATCAATATTAATAATAAAACGGAGAATGATCTTTTCATGCCATATTTTCTATTTCATGACAAAAATAATGAAAAGATTTTTAAAATCATCGCGAAGATTCAAATAAGAAGTACATAACCATTAAGCACGTACGTTCACATGCTTTGTGCTTTCAAAACCGTGACAAGAGCATCATGCACGCTCACCAATGGACATCTGTTGAGCTTACAGACCAAAATGTAGGCGGTAGACTACCATGGGGAAAAAGGAGAAATGATATTGTGACACATACGCACCTTTGTCAATATCATAAAATATTTTTTCGATCGGTGAGGTTAATTAAGTCAATTCCCCACTCCTGTGAGACCTTCTTACCATTCAGTCTGCCGCCCAAACGAGTGTCCAATCTGAAGTAAGCAGGCATTTGTTCTTGATACCACTTATCGTATTGGTACACCTGGTCGTGAGCCGCTTGAGACGCCTCCTCATCCACAGGCGTGTATCTCAAGCCACCCGAGAGCGCCAACTGAGGTGAGGCAAAGAGGGTCCACTTGCTGCTCACAGGCCATTCAAACCCACCAGTGACATTGAGGATGTAACCACCATCAAACACTGTGCTGAATTCATGGTTGAGTACTGGGTCGGTATAGCGTGAGCGATAGAGGGTGCCGGACATCAAGAAGAAATAATTTTTGCTGAAGAATTTTTCCACCGTAAGTTCAAGTCCATAGTTTCGTCCCCTGCCAATATTGCGAAGTCCGGCGATGCGTTCCATGGAGTTTTCGCCTGCTCCATAATTGAGTAGCGACACTCCATAGGCTTTGTTCTCAGCCGCAATATCAAAAAGCCATTGATAATATAGTTCTGTATGCACACGCCAATCCTTGTTAATTTGGTAGTTGTGCGAGAGGTTTGCATGCCAACTCTTGGAAAAACCCAAGTGATGATTGCTGTCCGAATAATGACCATCGGCCTCTCTGACAAAGAAAAAAGTGTGCGGAGGCAACTGACTGTAAAGGCCTCCTGCGAGGCCAATGGTGTGATGGGTACCAAGTTTCAACTCAGCAGCAGCGCGTGGTTCCAAAGCATAGTTACCATTCAGGGGCAAATAACTACCATGTACGCCTGCAGTGACAGTAAAAGCATCGCTGAACAAATGCTGATACTGCGCATAAGCGCGATAAAGGGATAATGTGCTTGTATCGTCATTGAGGGGATAGGGTATATCTTCCACCTCATTGAACATATTGAGAAAATATTGATCGACAACCGTACCCACATAAAGATTGTCGTGATGCGTGGATAATCGATGACGGATGTCGGCCGAAAACGAGAGTTTATGTTCCTTGGTTAGATCCGTAAAAATCATTTTAAAGTCTTCTTGATTGGCCAATTCCTTATTGTACACTCTCATCTTTATATCATTGTAGTTCCAGGAAAGTGTGGCATGAAGATCGGTCCGAGCAGCCAGTTGGCCATGATAGACCATACCTAACAATGCCAAGCCACTGCGTAAGTTAACCTTTTGGTCAAACGATAGATTGTCAACTTGCACGGTCGTACCCACCCCGGAGAGTTCTGATGTCTTGAGATGAATGCTACTAGTACCTACAATGCCAATCAATGAAAGCGTGTGACCCTCGTGGATGCACCAATCTATCTTGGTGGTAAGGTCTTGATATCTTGGCACAACGGCCATGGATTTGCCGAAAATCTTCATGGCATAGCTTGCCAACTCTGGGATGGAATAACGATAGGAGGCAAGATAGGTCATCGAACCGTCCTTGATCATCGGCCCCTCTGTCATGAGTTCGGCCCCATTATAGCCCATCTGGAAGCGCATTTGGTGGTTGTTGGGATTGCCTTTTCTCAGATTCAAATCAAAGATTGCCGCAAGTGCATTGCCTTTTGTTGCCTGCCAACCGCCCAACAAAAAATCAGAGTTGGTAACAACATTCATATTAAGGGCAGTTACCTGTCCAGCCGTCATTCCCAGTCCGGCATTGAAATGGTTAGGATTTGGAATTTCAATCCCATCCAATCGATATTGCACGCCTAATGACGAGTTGCCTCTCACCACAATCTCATTACGCGAATCATTGATGGGCATCACGCCTGCAAAGCTCCTCACCATCCTGCTTGGATCGCCTAACGAACCCGCATAACGCTCTGTTTCTTCCACACTAAAGCTTCGAGCGCCCGCATAGGCAAGCGGCTGGATGGGACGAGCTTTGTTGTAATATCGCTTCACCTCTACGCCCTTGAGATTATAAGTGGCAGACTCCAGTTTGACATCAAGTGACACTTCTTCACCCATAACCAACAACAAGCTGATCTCCTTGTCCTGGTAGCCCACTGAACTGGCCCGCAAAACTTGCCTGCCCAACGGAACTTGTAGTTCAAAACGACCCGCTTTATCTGTGGTTTGGGTGATTGAAGGCTCCGCGTTTACAATGCTCAAACTAACATCAACCAACGGGTTTCCATGAACGTCCGTCACCCTACCCAATACCTTTTGCGTTCTGTTTCCTTGTGCCATGATGGCCATGGAAACAACTAACAACAATATACCAGTGCCAATCCACCTTTTCATCATACGATAGTTATAAGATTTGTTCGCGCAAAAATAATTATATCATATTACAAACCTGTTAAAATCCCATCAATTAATCATGAATGCTCACGGCTATCTCCTTTAAGTTTTGCTGAATTAAGCAATAAAAAAATCGCGAACAAGATGCTCGCGATTTTATCATGTACAATGACCATGAAGGAAACTGTGCAAAAGAAACTTTCTTATTTCTTTGCGTCAGCTTTTTTCTTTGTGTCGATTGGCTTATAAGCCTTGTTCAAACCAGCAACCACATCCTTGGTGATGTCATAGCTCTTGTCGGCATACAGCAGATTATCTCCTGCCTTGGAAAGGATAAGACTATACTTCTTGTCCTTGTTATAGCTGGCCAAGAAGTGCTGAACAGAATCGCGAAGAGCCTTGTTGTACTTATCGGTTTCTGTTTGAAACTCATTGCTCAGACGCTGATTGAGCGCCTGTAGATCGGCACTCTGTTTCTGCAATCCAGCTTGAATGGATTCTGCCTGGTCACGAGTGTATGCGTTTTGTTGAAGCTTCTGCTGGAAGTTAGCAGCTGCCTGCTCTAATTGTTTCTGCTTTCCAGCCAGCGTATTCTGGATGTTTTGACCCTTCTTCTGCAAAATCAAACTATAGTCTTTGCAGAACTTGTATTGGGTCATGATGCTGTCTACCTCAACATAGGCAATTTTCATGTCTGTAGGAAGAGCAGCTGTTGTACCTTCTGACTTCTTATCAACCTGAGGTTTTGAATTGTCACATGCCGTGAAAGCCAGTGTTGCGAGAGCTGCAACCGCTACCGAACGGATAATCTTTTTCTTCATTTTATATTTTGATATTTAATTGTTTACTTATTATTTTGTCTCATGACCTAGGCAAAATGCTGCCCATGACATCCACTTCAAAACGCCTTATTCTGCTTTCTTGCCTCTTTATCTTGATCTACCACACAATGAATGCCTCGCTCTTTCATAGCGTCACTGTCGTGTATGTGCATGGAATCGAACTTTCCATTCTTCTGAAAAATCAATTTCACAGCCATCAATGCAATACATATTGCAATTATTAACATGCTAAGAAGTAATGTTTTCAACATTTCTTATTATATTTGCAGTGTCACTTTGTCATTTCAATTTGGCAAAGGTAGTGCAAATAGAGCAATATACAAAATAAAATAAGAAAAAATAGTATGGAAAAGAAAGACTTACAACCAGCTAGCGTCTTCAAGCAGTTCGCCAAAATCAACGAGATACCACGCCCTTCCAAGCGTGAGGAAAAGATGATAGAATACCTCAAAGAGTTTGGCAAGAGTCATCAACTGGAAACGTCAGTAGATGAAACAGGCAATGTGATTATCCGCAAACCAGCCACCAAAGGCTACGAGGATCGTGCTACGGTGATACTCCAGAGCCACATGGACATGGTGTGTGACAAGCTTGTGGACGTTGAGTTCGATTTCGATAAGGATGCCATCCAGACCTACATTGATGGCGAATGGCTAACCGCAAAGGGCACAACGCTCGGGGCAGACGATGGTATCGGCGTGGCTATGGAGTTGGCTGTGCTCGAAAGTAACGACATTGAACACGGCCCGATAGAATGTGTTTTCACCGTTGATGAAGAGACACAGCTAACGGGTGCGTTGGGAATGAAAGCCGGATTCATGACGGGTGATTATCTCATCAACTTAGATTCTGAAGACGAAGGCAAAATATATGTAAGCTGTGCGGGTGGCCGTAGTACCATCGCCACCTTCGATTACAAGGCAGAAGAGGCTCCAAAGAACCACTTCTTCATGCAAATCTCGCTGAAAGGTTTGGTGGGAGGCCACTCTGGTGACGACATCAATAAGAAGCGTGCCAATGCCATCAAGGTTTTAACGAGATTTCTTTTCAACGAACAAGAGAAGTTTGATTTGCGCTTAGCAAGCTTTAATAGTGGCAAATTGCACAACGCCATCCCGCGTGATGGAAAGGTTGTGTTCGCCGTTCCCAATGATGCGAAAGAGCAAGTGCGTGCCGATTGGAATGTTTTCCATCATGACGTGATGCAAGAGTTTCATGTTACAGATACCGACATGGTGTTCAACATGGAAAGTACCGAGCCCCAACAGGTGCTGCCAAAGGACGTAAGCAGCAAACTGATACTGGCTCTGCAAGCCGTTGACAATGGCATCTTTGCCATGTGCCAAGATGAGTTGTTGGCCAATATGGTTGAAACATCAAGCAACGTGGCAGCGGTGAAGACCATGGATGGCAAGGTTGAAATCTTGTCGTCGCAACGCAGCAACGTGATGAGCAATTTAGACAACATGTGTAACACCGTGAAGGCCGCTTACCAATTGGCAGGCGCAAAGGTGGAACAAACCGATGGCTATCCAGCTTGGAACATGAACCCAGACAGCAAATTAGTCAAACTGACGGTCGAGACTTACAAGAAATTGTTCAACAAGGAGCCAGAAGTATTGGGCATTCATGCAGGACTTGAGTGCGGTTTGTTCTCCGAACGTTATCCCCATATCGACATGGTTAGCTTCGGACCCACACTCCGTTTCGTTCATACCCCTGAGGAACGTTTGCACATCCCTACTATACAAATGGTTTGGGATCACCTTCTTGAGATATTGAAGAACATCCCTGTGCGCAAATAGTGCAAGCAAATAGCGAAAATGGATTCATGGTTTCAACCGATACCGTGAATCCATTTTTCATGCCCTTTTCGCAAGTCTTTACCAAAAAGTTAAAGACATTAAACTGAGCTTACAACTCTCTCTACCATCATTCTTCGAAAAATTGCAGTATTGGCCTCATGAAGGGAGTGATGTCGCGCGGGTGAGAACGATTGTAATAGTCAATCCTTGTGGTCGACCAAGCCACATAGAGGCGTTTCTTGGCCCGTGTCATAGCTACATAAAATTTACGCTTGTCTTCGGCCAACAGCCGCTCGTTGTTTTGATTGTAGAAGTTGGGATAGCGTCCGTCAACAGCATCAAAGATGATGACATTGTCAAATTCCAGTCCTTTTGCCTTGTGAACAGTTGTCACGAAAATGCGCTCTTGCAGCGTTTGACTGTTGCACAAGTCGGCCTCTTTCAACGTGTTTATTTCCGTGACGTAGGCCCACAGCTGCTCCACCAACGATGGTGACGCTGCCTGGTCAATGATATCATCCGCGAGAAACTGCGTGACATAATGCAATTTATCTTGCGGTTCCAATAGTTTCTCGCTACAAAGAAACGCATAGAAGCGTTGCATTTCCTGCACCAACACAGGCTCATCGCCAGGTTTTTCTCGCTGATACAGCCGCTGTTTGGCCGTATTGTATATGTCTAAATAGTTTTTTCGCAACACCTCTGCCCGCTTCTTGAACCGCGGATGGCGTATCCATTCCAACTGAGAAGGTACCATGAGCTTGGCTTTTCCATAGCAATGGCGCACCACATTGCACGTTGCGTCAACGTCGGCATCGGCCAAATGGGCGTTTTCTCCTTCCAAATGCAACACCGAGAGCAAGTGCTTGAGCTTGTACTCACGCAGATTTGGCTCCAACAACCGAACGAGTTTGAGCGAATCCAGATAGCGCGAACACTGCTCTTTCAACGATATGGTGGGCAGATAGCGTTGCAGATTGAAATCCAGAATATGATAATCGTAGTCGGCATTATGTCCCAAAAGCATGCTGTCGCCCACATAATCCATGAACATCCGCAACCCCTCGGCATGACTATGCAGCACATGTCGCTGCATTTCAGCAATCAATGGGTTTTCAATCTCTCCCAGTTGTTGCGGAATGTCACGGTTGGTTTCCATAAAAACGACAAACGACGAGCCGGGAACCACTTTCCCTTGCCGCATCCTGACAGCTGCAATCTGCACGATGTCGTCTTCAAAAACATTCAGTCCGGTGGTCTCTGTGTCGAACACCACAATATCCTGCTGCTCGTAACACTTTACAAATTCCTGCACATAACTGCTCTCTTGATACGTCAGAAGGTCGGTTGGCAGCATCGCCCTGTCCAACAAACCCCGCACAAAGCCACGCGCCGCCGCATTGCTCTCAAAGACATGCAGCCCCATGAACAAGCGTGACCACCCGATGAAGTTGTGCTCGTTGGCCAAAACATTCAGGTGTGCCAGCAGCAACTTCACGCCCTGCGAAGCGAACAAATCATCTCCCGACACCTTAAAATGCGATAATGACAAGTCGTTTAACGCCCTACTCATCATTTCTGCATCGGCATTGGCACTCACGATGACCGCCGTTGTCTCCGTCGCATCAGCGGCTTGCAACCGAGACACCACATCAGCGACATCACGATATTCCGAGTCAATGGTCACACTATCCATCACTTGCAACTCATCTCCCTTGCGCTGGGGAAGATAGTTGGTCGTTGGCAGCACATTCTTGTCTATTCCCAACTGCTGTTCGGCATACACATTGAACACGTCAAGCAAGTATTGTGGGGAACGATGGTTGACAAACAGCCGGTGAACATGCCCCTCACAACGCTCCCTCAGGGCGTCCAGTGTGCTCATCTTTGCACCCATGAACGAAAAGATGGCTTGCTGCTCGTCACCCAAATACATCACAGTGTGGAAGTCGCGACTTGTAAAACCATCGACAAGTGCCAGCTGTAACGGGTTGAGGTCTTGCACCTCATCAACCTGTATCCAGTCATACCGCTTCAGCTCATGCTTGTCGTCAGCCCGCAACGCATCGTAAGTAAACATCAACAAGTCCTCAAAATCCATCAACTTGTTCTCTTTTTTGTATGCCATGTAATGCCGCGCCTGCTCCATCTTTTTCAGCAAGGCGCCAATATCACGCTGACTTCCCAGGTCGTATGCCTCGGTCTGGATGAGGTCCTCATACACATCCGAATGCGTGAACACATCCAACATCGTGGCAGGCGTCATCTCCATTCGCTGCACTTGGCACAACGTGCGCAACGCCGTCACGTCCCTTGCCGTCACACATTCAGGGTGTAGACGCAGTTTTTTGGGATGTTCATGCACCAGTTGATGGATGAATCCCGCAAAATGAAACACCTCTATATATTCACTTTTCGCTCGATAATTCGCCTGCACCGCATATTCATCCTCATCCCGATAGCGAGCCAGGATGCTGAAGGCATCTTCATCGTCAATAACCGAACTCTCGGCAGGCACCAAACTGTTGTCGAACAAGAATTTTGAACAAAACCGATGCACGTTTCCTACATACACCTCGTTAACGCCTTCATCCGCAATATGGGCTTCAATACGTTCTTTCATGCCACGGGCAGCGCGGTTTGTAAACGTCAAACACAGCATCTTATCGAATGGCATCCCTTGTTCGTGCGCCTTACGAATGCGCTCGGTGAGAATTTGCGTCTTGCCACATCCCGGCGGAGCCAGCACCAGGTGGTACCCACCCTCGGCCTGTATCACCTTTTGTTGAAACCGGTCGGGCGTAAAAGTTGTCTGAATCTTATTCGTGTTCATGGCCTGCATCGTTATCGTTTAATCCTACAAATATATCATTTTTATTTGAGCTACTCGGCATTCTCCAAAAAAATACTATATTTGCAGTTGATTTGTAGACGATGAACGACCATCTACTCGCAACGCAAAACCAATTAAACATGATGAACAATAAGAACAAAATACAGGCACATAGTGCCGTGATACTGGCCAACGTAATCTTTGGTTTAGGTGTACCCGTTACCAAACTATTGCTCGACGAATGGGTGTCACCCATGGGATACATGTTCACCCGATGCCTGGGTGCTGCGGTGATATTCTGGTTGATTAGTCTATTCATGCCCAAAGAGCCTGTTCAGCGCAAAGACTTACTCATCATCATGTTGGGCGGTTTGCTTGGATTCGTGGTTTCGCAAACGCTCACCGCCTGGGCTTTGGTATACACCACGCCCGTTTACTTCTCACTGATTGCCACGCTGACACCCGTCGCCACCATGCTGATGGCAGCCGTTTTTTTGAAAGAAACGCTCAATGGAAAGAAGACGATAGGCGTACTCATCGGTATTGCCGGCGCACTCTTGATGGTCTTCATGGGCTGGCAGAGCGGCTCGGGAACCAACGACGTGTTGGGCATCTTCCTCACCATACTGAGTCTGCTCACCTGGGTCATCTATCTGTTGATTACCCGAAACGTTTCTCAGAAGTACTCGGCCGTGACCCAGATGAAGTGGATTTTCCTCATTTCTACCCTCGCCGTGCTGCCTTTCGCCGCCCCCGAATGGGGTCAGCAGAAACTTTTCTCTGCCGCATGGGCCTGGACAGGCGTAGCCGAAATGGCCTTCATCGTGCTGTTTGCCACCGTGATGGGCTACTTTGCCATACCGTTCGCCATGCGCTACCTGCCCGCTACCACCGTGAGTATTTACACCAATCTGCAACCCGTGGTCGCTTCGTTGGTAGCCATCTACATCGGGCAGGACGTGCTGACATGGGACAAACCGGTGGCCGGCATTCTCGTTTTGCTGAGTGCCTATATCATCACCAGAAAAAACGTGGAATAATAAAACACGGAAACACACAAAAATCGTTCACATCACACCCATGCTCATCGTTCACAACCGACTGATACCCTTCAAAAATTATGACGCCATCAACATTCTGGGAATGTTGTTTTGCCGCAAAGGAACGACCATCACGGCCGACCTTATCCAGCATGAGCGCATCCATACCCGACAGATGATTGAACTGGGATTTGTATTCTTCTATCTTTTCTACGTCATCGAGTGGCTCGTTCGCCTGCCAATGAGGGGGCGCGCCTATCTGAACATTTCGTTCGAGCGCGAGGCATACAGGCACATGGACGACCCCAACTATTTGCTCAACCGACGGCCATACGCTTGGACGCGCTATCTGAAAAACCCGAGTAAACCTCGCACGACCCCCCCCAAAAAATCGAATTAAAAACGAAGGTCATAGCCTCCATGGATGGCACCCCACAAAGGCCGCCAACCAATAACGTTGACTTTGGGCACCAATGTCATACACTTTGGACGCCAAAGTCATGGAGATTGACCTTCAAAGTCAATGCTTTTAGTTTCACAAGGGAAAAAAGAAGAGAAACGAGGACATGCTTTACTTCAACAAAAGTAAATAACAAGCTTTGTATCAATTGGTTTATAAAACGTACGGTATCAGCAAATCATCACCTGCCAACGACACTTTCAAGCGATACTTATCGGTGTACTCCACATGCATGAGTTGTTTGGGGTCGGTTGACTGCGGCTCGGTCAACGCCAAGGCCACATGCCCCATGGTACGGCGGAGATTGAGTTCGACACAAGGATGGATGCACAACTCCTCGCGATCCTCCATCCTCACCACCATCATGTCGATGCCAAACGGCCCCACATATTTGCCTTTGAAGAGCGAACCCACCAGCGAGATGCCATGCGCCTGAATGAAATCGAGCAGTTCGAGAGGTACATACCGCGCCATCATGTCGCGCTTCACCGCCTCCGAAGCGATGATGTTGCCCGTATAGGCACCATGAACCGTAGAGAATAGTGACAGACCAAGGTATGCCACACGGCCGTTGTCCATAGCCATGAATTCCATTCCAAAATCACATACCTTATTATATTGCGGTTCTATCATGATGCCGCCCTGCTTTTTGATGAGGTTTCGGCACCACCCTTCAACATGGCCACTGAAATCATGATTTACATATCTCAACCCCCTACCGCTACTGCTCCAGGGTGCCTTCAATACAAATCGCTCACCATCTGCCATGAGCCGGTCGGCCAACTGAGCGGCATCGCCCGAGAAAAAAGTGCTGGTTCCCACGAAACGCTCGTGTGACGCTGCAAGAACAGGCAGTAAATGGGTTGCAGCGAACGTGCGACTGCTCAGTTTGCGCATAACATCCAATTGCTTGGCCGTGGGCACTGTTTGTCTGAACGTCGCGTTGGACGACACTAAATAGTGACATAAAGCCCTGTTCCACCCCCAAGGTTCGACCTTCACCGTGGAGAAATCGATGGGAACACGGCACAAATCGGCATGCGAAATAAACAACACATCATGCACCAAACCGCCAAGACGGCGTGCCGACTCGAGTGCAGCCGACACGTCATCCACCAGCACCATGTCACCATCGTCAGCCCACAAAGCCGGCAGATAGCCCAGGTCGGCACGCAATTCGCGTGCGGCATGCGGAGCCGTGAAAGCATCCATGTTGGACGCCAATGCTACATCGTGATCTGGATTGAAGATATGTAATTTCATTGTCAGAAAGCCTCATTCTTTTAACTGGGTACAAAAATAATAAAAAAAGATGATATTTTGCAATATAGAGTTTGCAATTATAGAAATTAGTAGTATCTTTGCAGTGACGATTATGCAATTTAAAAGGATTTAGAAATGGAATCTTTCTTCCGCACTCATAAGAGCCTTGTAGAGCACACCAAAGCGCCAGTTCGTCGCACCCTCATGGATGAGATTGACTGGAACGACCGCTTGATAGGCATCAAGGGAACACGAGGCGTGGGAAAGACCACATTCTTGTTGCAATACGCACAAGAAAATTTTGAGAGTACTGATCGCCGCTGCCTGTACATCAACATGAACAACTTCTATTTCCAAGGCTGCGGAATAGATGATTTTGCGAAGCAATTTGTTGAGCAGGGCGGTAAGGTGCTGCTCATTGATCAGGTGTTCAAGCAGCCCAACTGGAGTGAGGAGCTAAGGCGATGCCACGACCGTTTTCCGGAAT
>ERZ772969.2257-NODE-2257-length-12455-cov-2.666774_pt1 | contig 12455 bp, 11 predicted proteins | sample MGYA00511676_ERZ772969 | MGnify/ENA primary metagenome ERZ772969 (study PRJEB29015, sample SAMEA2737651) | human gut metagenome | biome: human gut; feature: human-associated habitat; material: faeces | place: China | collected 2012 ...
AAATCGGCTCCATCGCTGTGCGAGTATTGTCGTTTAGGGACATCACCATTGATCAAGAGTTTTGGGAGTCAAGACTAAAAGCTGCCTTGAATATGCGCATTGCCATTGGTATTGCTGACAATCCAACAAACAACACCTACCGATTGGTGCACGGTGAAGGCGACATGTTGCCAGGCTTAATCATTGATTGTTATGGAAAAACGGCCGTCATGCAAGCGCATAGTGTTGGCATGCATGTGGAACGACTGCCTATATGCGAGGCTCTTAGGAGCGTGATGGGCAGTCGTATCGAGCATGTTTTCTATAAAAGCGAGACCACCTTGCCGTTCAAAGCCGAATTGGGACAACAGGATGGATTCCTCTATGGTGGCAGTGATGACAATGTGGCTATCGAGAATGGATTGAAATTCCATGTGGATTGGTTGAAAGGACAAAAGACCGGGTTTTTCGTAGACCAGCGTGAAAACCGTACTTTGCTTGAAAAATATGCCAAAAACCGCTCGGTACTCAACATGTTTTGCTACACTGGAGGGTTCTCCGTGTATGCCATGCGGGGTGGGGCCAAGCTCGTTCATTCAGTTGATAGCAGTGCTAAAGCTGTAGAGTTGACCAATGCGAACATCGAGTTGAACTTCCCGTCGGATGCCAGGCATGCGGCTTTCTGTGACGATGCGTTCAAGTATCTCGACGCTCACGATGCACAATACGACCTGGTGGTGCTGGATCCTCCCGCCTTTGCCAAGCATCGGGCGGCGCTACGCAATGCTTTGAAAGGCTATACCCGACTGAACGTTAAGGGGTTCGAGCGCATTAAGCCCGGTGGAATACTGTTTACTTTCAGTTGTTCACAGGTGGTCACGAAAGAAAACTTCAGGAATGCGGTGTTTACGGCGGCAGCCCAGGCCAAGCGCAAGGTTCGTATTCTGCATCAATTGCACCAGCCAGCCGACCATCCCATCAATATTTACCATCCCGAAGGAGAATATCTGAAGGGCCTCGTTTTATACGTTGAATAAGTTTGAGCATCATATTCAGCAATATATTTCATCTTTGTCGTTGCTTCACAAAGATGAGTTGTATCTGGTAGCTCTTTCAGGCGGAGCCGACAGCGTGTGCTTGCTTCGCTGCCTCAAAGCACTGGGTTACCGCTTTGAAGCCATCCATTGCAATTTTCGTTTACGCGGTGAAGAGTCGGATAGGGATGAGCTTTTTTGCCAAGAGTTATGTCAAAATCTTGACATCCCCCTGCATTTGGCGCATTTTGACACGCGCTCTTATGCCCAGTTGCACCATGTGAGCATTGAAATGGCGGCGCGCGAGCTGAGATACGCCCATTTCAAAAACCTTTGTAAGGACATGGGTGCCGGTGGTGTTTGTGTGGGTCATCATCAAGACGACAGTGTAGAAACCATTTTAATCAACCTGGTTCGCTCAACAGGAATTCATGGATTGACGGGCATTGCGCCTAAAAACGATTATATATACAGACCACTACTTTGTGTAAGTCGCAAAGAGATAACCGATTACCTGAAAACTATTCAACAAAATTATATCACAGACAGCACCAATTTAGTGCCAGATGTTCAGCGCAATAAAATGCGGTTGGAAGTGATTCCGCATTTGGAAAGCATCAATCCGGCGGCACAGCAAAACATCTTGCAAACAGCCCAGCGCCTGGCTGATGTCGTGAGTATCCTTGACGGGTGGATGGAACGAGTGGCCCAGTGGAAACTCCGTGGACCTTATTGGTGTTTCCCTCTGAAGGAGGTTACGCACGAATACATATTGTGGTATTTGCTAAAAAACTACCAATTCACCTCCAAGCAGGTTGACAACATTTATGAGAACAGAAACAACGGCAGCGGAAGAGTGTGGACATCCAAGACTCACGAGTTGCTGATTGACCGCAACCAACTGGTGTTGGCACAGCGCAACAATGAACCACAGAAGCCACTTACCATTCCCGAACCAGGTGTTTTCCGCTACGATGCTAAGTTGAAAGTGAGGATTTCCGTTACCGCCGCCCCCATATCGGCTCAAACCGTCAAGGATAAACGCTGTGCCTACATGGATTTTGACCAAGTAAGTTTTCCGTTAGTACTCAGACCTGTCCAGTCGGCCGACCGCTTCCAGCCTTTCGGTATGAAAGGAACCAAACTGTTGAGCGACTATATGACAGACCGCAAGATGTCACTTTTTGAGAAACGGCAGCAACTGGTGCTGACCGACCATCAAGGTCATATACTTTGGGTAATGGAGGAGAGGCTGGCCGATCCCTATAAGATGACAGAAGCTACGCAAACGGTTTTAAAAGTTGAAATGCTTCACGAATGAACATCATCTTATCATATACCAACTGCGCTCCCAACCAATTGAAAACCATGATGATACATAGATAGCTTTAAAAGCATTGAGTTTGGCGTTCAAACTCAATGCAATTGAGCCCCAAACTCAATGACTTTGGCGGCCAAAGTCCATGCTATTGAAAATCCATCATCATGCCGTTCGTTATCCCACCTGCTACAAGTGGCCTAAAAAGCGTTCGGCTCGATCCAAATCTTCGGGTGTGTCTATTCCTACTGTCTCAATGTCAGTGAGGCCAACCTTGATGCGATAACCATTCTGCAACCACCTTAATTGTTCCAAACTTTCAGCCAATTCCAACGAAGATTGTGGCAACTGGGTGATTCCCTTGAGAACCTCTCTGCGGTAAGCGTAAATGCCCAGATGCTTTAAAAAGGGATATTGGCTCATCCACTCGTCACCTTTTTTGTTTCTGATGAATGGGATGACCGACCTTGAAAAATACAGCGCATACCCATCTTTATCCACCACAATCTTCGGCGAGTTGGGGTTTTCCAGCGCCTCCTGGCTTTCAAACCGTTTTCCCAGCGTTGCTATTTGCGTCTTGGAGTCGTCGAAGCAATGGCACAACGTTTCTATTTGCTGTCGCTGAATGAACGGCTCGTCGCCCTGAATGTTGAGCACAACGTCGCACGTCAGCCCCAATTGCCCTACAGCTTCCTCGATTCTGTCTGTTCCACTTTGATGGTTAGGGCTGGTCATCACCACTTTTCCGCCAAATGCTGTGACGGCATCAAAGATGCGCTGGTCGTCCGTTGCGACGAAAGCATCTTCCAATACCTGTGAAACCTGCTCGTACACCCGTTGGATAACGGTCTTGCCTTCCAGCATAGCCAACGGTTTTCCAGGGAAACGGGACGACCCATAGCGGGCTGGTATGATACCTGTAAACTTCATAAAAAATCTAATTTAAGACGTACAAAGATACTAAATAATACTAATATCTTTGCTGTCTCAGTAAAAATAAGTACTTTTGGACGGTACAACAAAACCCATTATCACGTGAAGAAAGAACTGTTATCTATCATATTGTTACTATTTCCATTCTATGTTTTTGCCCAAAAACTCACCTTAGGCTCTTGTACAATATCTGAAGGCGAGGGCAAAACGCGCGTCACTGGACAATACAAAGGAGAAATGTCTGGCGGCAAGCCTCAGGGGAAGGGCAACGTGCTCTACAGCAATGGCAACACTTACGAGGGCGAGTTTGTTAAAGGCAGACGACAGGGGTATGGCATCTATACGTTTGCCGATGGAGAAAAATATGAAGGTCAGTGGTTTCAAAACCAGCAGCACGGACGGGGCACCTATTATTTCGCGAACAACAATAAGTATGTGGGATTGTGGTTTCGCGACTATCAGCAAGGTCATGGTGTGATGTATTATTATAATGGTGACCGCTATGAGGGCAACTGGTATCAAGACAAACGCCAAGGCAAGGGAACTTACACCTTTTCTACCGGCGCCTATTATAAAGGTCAGTGGAAAGATGACGAGAAAAGTGGCAAGGGATACTTTGATTGGGGCGATGGTTCTAGCTATGACGGTCAGTGGCAGAACAATGTGCGTGAAGGACTTTACAAATATGCCGACGGCGACGTCTATTCAGGCGACTGGCGGGGCGACATCCAGAACGGAAAAGGTATCTATAAATTTCAAAACGGCGACGTGTACGAAGGTGAATACGTTGAGGGCGAACGAACAGGAGAAGGCATCTTCCGTTTGGCCAACGGTGATAAATATACTGGAACGTTCAAAGATGGACAGAAAAACGGTGTGGGAACAATGACATGGGCCAATGGCGACCGATACACCGGGTTGTGGAAAAATGACTTGCAAAACGGAAAAGGAAAGCTGGTGAAGAAGAACGGCGATGTTTTTGAAGGTGACTTTAAGGCCGGGAAGGTGCATGGAGAAGTGATTATTCACTATGCTGACGGCAGCAAATACAAGGGTACGTTCAAGAATGGTAAGCGCAACGGCCCTGCCATAGAAGAAACTAAAGACGGTAAGCGATTCGAAGGGTCGTATGTAGACGATGCCAGAGACGGCAAGTTTGTTGAGAAAGATCGCAATGGAAAGATTATTCAGCGCGGACATTACGAACGAGGTCGCCGTTATGTGGATTAGACGTTTCTTATATATCATTATCCTATATTAAGTCTGTTCAATCATGAAAAATAATGCGTCATATCAACCAAAAGGTGCAGAAAAAAAACATAAGGAAGAGGTAGCGAGTGAGTTGGGTATCATCAAGAATGATCCTTATCTGGAACCTTACGCCAACGCCATCTGTGGCAGGCATGAGCATGCGATGGCGACGCAAAGACGTTTGACACAAAACGGAAAGTTTACTTTAAGCGAATTTGCTTCGGGACACCATTATTTCGGTTTGCACCCGACTGCAGAAGGGTGGGTGTTTAGAGAGTGGGCACCCCATGCGACGGCCATTTATCTAGTTGGTGACTTCAACAATTGGGAAGAACGGCCTGAATATGCCGCCAAGCGTGTTGAGGGAACGGGCAACTGGGAACTGATGATGGACAAGACTTCCATCCACCATGGTGATCTTTACAAGATGCATGTATATTGGGAAGGTGGTCAGGGTGAGCGCATTCCGGCTTGGGTGAACCGTGTGGTTCAAGACAATCAGACTAAGATTTTCTCGGCTCAGGTATGGTGTCCGGAGGTGCTTTACGCATGGAAGACAACCAACTTTAAAGCCTCCAGAGATCCGTTGTTCATCTACGAATGTCATATAGGCATGGCGCAGGATGCCGAGAAGGTTGGTACATACACCGAATTCAAGGATTATGTACTGCCGCGCATCGTGAAAGCAGGTTACAATTGCATACAGATTATGGCCATACAGGAGCATCCTTATTATGGCTCTTTTGGCTATCATGTCAGCTCGTTCTTTGCAGCATCCTCGAGATTTGGTACACCAGAAGAACTGAAAGAGTTGATAGATGTAGCCCATCAGCAGGGCGTGGCTGTCATCATGGATATCGTGCACAGTCATGCAGTCAAGAACGTGGATGAGGGACTGGGTAATCTTGCGGGCGATCCTAATCAGTATTTCTGTCCTGATGACAGGCACGAACATCCTGCATGGGATAGTTTGTGTTTTGATTATGGAAAGGATGAGGTGATGTACTTTCTGCTGTCCAACTGTAAATATTGGTTGGAAGAATTTCATTTTGATGGGTTCCGTTTCGATGGTGTCACCTCGATGCTCTATTATAGCCATGGATTGGGGGAGGCGTTTACCAACTATTCCGATTATTATAACGGTCACCAGGACAGTGATGCCATTTGTTATCTGACATTGGCAAATCAGGTTATTCATGAAGTGAACCCGGAGAAGAGGTTAGCGGCATGCCGGGCTTGGCTGCCAAGGTGAAGGATGGCGGCTTGGGCTTTGATTACCGCATGTCCATGAACATACCCGATTTCTGGATCAAGACCATCAAGGAGTTGAAGGATGAGGATTGGAAACCCAGCTCCATCTTTTGGGAAATCAAGAACCGGCGTTCTGACGAGCAAACTATCTCGTATTGTGAAAGTCATGACCAGGCTGATTGACGCTGACATGTATTGGCATTTCAAGAAAGGTGATGAAAATGCCCTGGTTCATCGTGGTATAGCGCTTCACAAGATGATTAGATTGATTACTGCATCCACGATAAATGGAGGTTATCTCAACTTCATGGGTAACGAGTTCGGGCATCCTGAATGGATTGATTTTCCAAGAGAAGGAAATGGATGGAGCCATAAATATGCTCGAAGACAGTGGAACTTGGAGGACAACCAGGAGCTGGATTATCACTATTTAGGCGACTTCGACCGCGTGATGGTCAACCTGTTGAAATCGCAGAAGGGATTCAATAAGACTGCTGTTCAGGAGATTTGGCATCATGATGGCGATCAAATATTGTGCTACATGCGGGGAGATTTGGTGTTTGTATTTAACTTCTCACCCTCCCAATCGTTTGTTGATTACGGCTTTCTCGCTCCGGCAGGAAGCTATCAGGTGGTGTTGAATACGGATGATCCTAAGTTTGGCGGTAATGGTTTGACAGACGATAGCGTGGAGCATTTAACCAATTTTGACCCCCTGTACGAAGAAGCAAACAAGGGCTGGCTTAAATTATACATCCCGGCACGCAGTGCCATGGTCTTGAAAAAAAAGTAAACATATTCTCTTGGTCAGTCAGCCTATAACTCGTTTGAATGATACGTTATTGATACGTTGGGTGAGCAGCATTCTCTTTTGTTGTTTTACTTTCGTGTATCTATATGTGTACCAAGCTGATGTTTTGGCCGTGGCACAACATATACTGTCGGAGGGAAAAACCTCTTACCATGCTGGTGTCGGGGCAATATTGATTACATTGACACTCTATCTGGTGCACCTTGGCGTATCTTATGTCTGTCGTCCTTCAGGAATAGGGCACTCGATTACCTTTTTTCCCTCATTACTACTGCTGACAATTCTGGCTGATGTCAGTGATAACATTGACCGCAACTTCTCGTTGGGAGGGTGGTGGATAGCGGCACCTTTGCTGCTTTTGGCCTATGGAGGCCTGATGTGGGTTCTCAAGAGAAACAGGCACAAAGTGGAAGAAGGAAAAGCGCATGGAGACCTTGTGCGACTCATGTGGCAAAATATCATAGCGCTGGGTGTGATGTTTGTGCTGGTAGGTCTGTTCAGTAATCATGACGTGGTATTTCATGAGCGCGCCAAAATGGAACAGGCTATCGTCAACCAACAGTACAATGATGCGCTGGAGGTGGGGAAAAACAATTTGAAAACCGATTCAAACCTTGTGATGTTGCGTGCCTTTTGCTTGTCAAAGACGCATAAAATGGGGGAGAGCCTGTTTGAATATCCTTTGATAGGCGAGTCTCAATCGCTGCTGCCGAACGGCAGTTCGGTGAGAATGTTGATGACACCAGATAAAGATGTATACCGTTACATCGGTGTCGTACCTAGGCAACAGATGCCTGTCATGCGCTATTTGGAACTCATCTCGGCGAATAAAAGAGCGAAGAGCCCAGCCAAAGATTATTTATTATGTGGCTATTTGTTGGATAAAAATTTGGACAATTTTGTGGTTCATCTTCCTCGTTATTATCATGTTGACAGCTTGCTGCCTAAACATTATCGTGAGGCTTTAGTGCTTTATACCCATTCGCGTTCAAATCCAAAGCTGGTATATCATGATGCGGTGACAGATGCGGATTACAGAGATTATCAGGATTTGGAAAAAAAATATCCCGAAAAGATGGTCAGACAAACCAAAATTCGGGATATCTATGGGAAAACATATTGGTACTACTTTCATTATCACCAGAAGTAGTAAGTACCAATGTACCTAATGGGCTTTATATATACCTTAGTTGCAACCTCTTGTTATTTCACTGCATTTAATGCTTTTACCCAATCGGTGTCAATGGAAAACTGCGTGATGAATTTTTCATTGTCAACGTATGCGTAGGTGATTTCTTTCTCCGGATCATTGAATAATGGATTTTGAACGGTGGCATTCTTGAATCGAGCCATCAAGATTTCTTTGTCTTGCTTATTGGATGATCGAGCCAACCGCTTGACATAGCTGTTGACAAAGTCAATCATGGCATTGGTCTGTTTCCCCAATTCCAACTCGGTGAAATGGTCGTTTTGCGCCGCTTTCGTGATAAGGTAGAAGATGGCGTCGGCCTTGAAAGTGGCTATTTTCCGCTCTTCCAAGTTTCTTTTCGTATCATTTTTGATGGCTTCAGCCTGGTGCATGATGCGATTTACTTCATTGTAGATTTCTTGTGACATGGCATTCACTGCAAATGTGCAGGTGAAAGCGAGTAGCATAATGATTTTTTTCATAATTCTCTTATGTTATTTGTTCTTGTTCTTAATTTGATATAATTGGTTGGTTATGAATCTTTTGAATGTTCTTTTGTTGCTCTGTTACTTGGTAGACGGTTGTGAAAGTCTGTTTTTATTCTTATTGATAAAGTCCTTCCAGCCGTGGTATTTGTTGTCTACGCTTGGTCTTCCCATCTGAAGAAAATGACAGTAGGCAGCCCCAAGGGCGTCTGTCGCGTCCATGAAATGCGGCATTTCGCTTTGATTGATTTTCAAAAGTCTTTGAAGCATCCCTGCCACTTGTTCCTTACTGGCCTGACCTTGACCGGTGATAGCCATCTTAATCTTGAGCGGAGCATATTCATGAATGGGTACATCGTGGTGAATGGCCGCAGCGATGGCCACCCCTTGGGCACGTCCTAACTTTAACATCGACTGCACGTTTTTTCCGAAGAAAGGTGCTTCAATGGCCATTTCATCGGGTAGATACTCTTCAATAATGCCAGTGACGCGATCAAAAATGTGTCCCAGACGAAGGTAAGGGTCATCAGTCTTACGCATGTCAATCACCCCCATGGCCACCATGGAAGGCTTTCTTTCAAGAATCTTAATGACACCATAACCCATTACATTGGTACCGGGATCGATTCCCAGTATCACTTTTTCTTTGTTTTGATGTTGTTGGGGAGTTGCCATTGCGTATTCGTTTTAGCGATCCATGTAGGGATTTCCTGCGAGTTCAGTGCCGATTGTTGTTGGTTCGCCATGTCCTGGGTATATCTTAGTGTTGTCAGGAAGTTGTGAAAGCATCCTTAAACTCTGAATCATCTGGAACATAGAGCCTCCCTGAAGATCAGTTCTTCCGATGGATAGGTGAAACAATGTATCACCTGAAAATGCGACATGCTCATCTTGACAATAAAAGAACACGCTTCCAGGTGTGTGTCCCGGAGTTTCTATCAAAGTGAATTGGTGCGTTCCGAAGGATATGATATCATCTTGGTTGAGATACTGACCCACACTTGGGAAATCGTCAGATAGCTTAACACCCGCAAATGCTTCAGCTTGTTCTTGCAGTAGTTGCATCAGAAAAGCGTCAGCCCGATGAACTTTCACCTTTAATCCGTATTTTGTATAGACAAACTGATCGCCGAAATGGTGGTCGACATGTCCGTGCGTAGCGATGAAATCAACAGGTTTTAAACCTTGAGCTTCGATGTATTGTGCTATGGTTTTCTGCTCTTTTTCATGAAAGGCCCCACAATCAATGATGATACACTCCTTGCTTTCATCACTGACTACATAGCAGTTCTCCTGCAGCATATTGCACTCGAAGCATTTGATATTGAGCATAACTTATCGTCTTTTAGTGTTGTTGTTTTATGAAATTAAAGAGGCAGATAGACAATGTTCTTTTCTTTGAACCACTCTTCGTCAAACCAATTTGATATCGAACAGGTCTCAACAATGCGTTTGAACGGTTTCGTCTCAGCGTCAAGATCTCCTCCTTTGAAGCAGATGATTCCGTTTGGCAAAACATTTCGTTGCTCTTTGGAAATGTTCTTCTTGGCGATTTTGGCCAAGTCGGGGAGAGACATGGCGGCTCTACTCACCACAAAATCATATATACCTTTTTCTTCTTCACCTCTGATATGCTTGGTTGTGACATTCTTTAGACCGATGGAATGGGCGATTTCTTCGGCCACTCTAACTTTTTTCCCCGTTCCATCGATGAGTGTGAAGTTGCATTTTGGAAACATAATGGCCAAGGGAATGCCTGGAAATCCACCTCCTGTCCCTAGGTCTAAAACCTTTGTTTCATCGATGAAACCGATCAATTTGGCAATAGACAGTGAATGCAAGACATGATGTTCATACAAATGGTCAATGTCTTTGCGTGATATGACATTGATTTTTGCGTTCCAATCGCTATACAGTTCTTGAAGCATGTCATATTGTTTTTTCTGCTCTTCCGTTATGGAAGGAAAATATTTCAGTATCGCTTCTATGTTCATTTTAAGTATTTCTTTAATTCAGATTTGCTTAATTCAACCCTCACCTCGCCATATTCATGGGGCACAATCTCATCTTCACAGTAGATGAAAGTTATTTTATTCTTGCCAATGACATAATTATCAGTGATGTAAATATCGCCATCTTTCAATCTTTCTTCCTGTTTCTGGAATCCAGTTCGATGATTTTTCAAACGTTTTTGAAACTTTTCAAGAATGATGTCTTTTACAGATTCTTCATAACCCTCAATGAACAGGTCTGACAAAGTGATTAACTCTCCTGTCTTCAAGTTGAAGTTTTTTACGATTGTTTGATTTGATGTTTGCGACGTTCCCGCAGCTGTTGACAAGTAAATGATGTATGTGAGGATGTCTTTTTGGTTATTTTGGAGTTCTGATTTCAGTTGATAATGTCTATTATAGGTGGTCGGGTTGACAGAATCTGCACGGTAAAGCGAACCATAAGTATTGATGTATTCATCCATATATTGGCTTACAAAGATACGCAGGGCCTTCTCCATGTCGGTTGACTCGTTTGTTTGAGATAGACTGTTTGTCACCAGAAAACCAGATTGAATCAACGCTTGGTTGATTTTCGGAGCGTTATTTCCTCGCATACATTGCATTTGGATGGATACTTCACACTTGGGGGAGTGAGCGTTGTTTGCCAGATACGTGGTAGAATCTATCGCAAAGGATATAGCTTGCAAACCGTATCTCTTTAACACATTGTTGTGATTGTCATCACATCCTGATGCAAAAAGGGCGAGGACAATGACCCACAACAGATTCCTCATCTTCTCTTTTTTGTGCAAAAATACGAATATTTTTTGTACCTTTGACATGTCATTCTATAAAATAAGGTAAATAATGTTTAACACAGCACTTTTTGATTTAGATGGAGTCGTACTGGATACCGAGACTCAGTATACCGTTTGTTGGGATCGGATAGGTAAGGTTTACAAACCTGACATACCGCAGTTTGCCCATCTTATCAAGGGACAGACACTGACTCAGATATTCGATCGGTATTTTAAAGATGAAGAAAAGGCGCAACATGAAATAGAAAATCAACTCATTGAGTTTGAAAAAAATATGGATTACGCATACATCCCAGGCGTTGTTGCGTTTATCAAAGACCTGAAACGGCATCACGCTAATACGGCCATTGTAACAAGTAGCAACCAACAAAAAATGGCAAATGTGTATCAGCGTCATCCGGAATTTGAAATGTTGTTTGACGTAATCCTCACCAGTGAGGACTTTAAACGAAGTAAACCTGAACCAGATTGTTATCTTACGGCTGCTGCTCATTTCTCTGTTTCGCACAACCAATGTGTTGTATTTGAAGATAGTATCAACGGATTGAAGGCGGGAAAGGCAGCTCAAATGAAGGTTTGTGGACTGGCAACAACAAACTCTATTGAAACTGTCAAGCCATTATCTGACATGGTTATTAAAGACTTTGTTGGGATGAGTTACGAAAAGTTGTGTGAGATAATTTAAACATTTCCATACTGCATCACTTGCATTCATCATTGCTTGTTTTACATTTCTTGCCAATACTTTATTAGGTCTTTCAAAAATAAATAATCACTTTTTGCGTTTATCCATTAATGAATATTCGATTGTCTATTATAGTTTGCTTGTTGGCACTGATTGGTTTCACCGCATGTCATGATGAAGATACCTTTTCTTCATCACCCAATCATTTGCTGACATTCTCCTCTGACAGTATCAAGCTTGATACCGTCTTTTCCAACATTCCCTCGGCAGCCAAATCTTTTAGGGTTTATAACCATTCAGGAGAAGGCATTAGATGCTCTAACGTCAGGTTAGAACGGGGCAATCAGACAGGGTTTAGAGTCAATGTAGACGGTATTTACCTCGGTAAAGATGTGGGATATGCAACGTCAGAGATTGAGATTAGGAAGAATGACAGCATTCGTGTGTATGTAGAATTAACCGCTCCAGCCAGATATGCCGATGTGCCGCAACGCATTGAAGACAACCTTGTGTTTGCATTGGAGAATGGAAAGGAGCAAAAAGTTAATCTGAGTGCCTATGCGTGGGATGCCATTTTCTTACGCGATTATCATGTTTTGAACGATACAGTACTATCAGGAACCAAGCCCATTGTGGTGTTTGGAAAGCTGACTGTTGAAGAAAACAAGACTTTGCGTATAGCTGCCGGCACGACACTGTATTTCGAT
>ERZ772969.2258-NODE-2258-length-12449-cov-68.595853_pt1 | contig 12449 bp, 6 predicted proteins | sample MGYA00511676_ERZ772969 | MGnify/ENA primary metagenome ERZ772969 (study PRJEB29015, sample SAMEA2737651) | human gut metagenome | biome: human gut; feature: human-associated habitat; material: faeces | place: China | collected 2012 ...
CCGGCGTCATCACCGCCCCTAAGCCGCCGAGCAGCGCCGCGCCGATGGCGTCGCCGGTGACGTTTTGCGCGGTCCACAGACCGTTAATCCGCCCGAGCATATGTTCCGGCGTCTGGGTCTGGATCAGGGTGTACTGCAGCAGCGAGCTAATAGCGCTCAGCCAGCCAAACAGCGCCAGGCACAGCGCGCCCAATGCCCAGTGCGGCATCAGGCTGAACAGCGCAATGGCGACAAACGATCCCACCGTCGTCGCCAGCATCAGCGCGCCCGGCCGCACCGTCTGGGCCAGCTGGCCGCTGGTCAACGCCCCCAGCGCCGCACCGAGCGGAATAGCGGCGTACAGCAGGCCAATCTGTCCGGCCGACATCTGCCAGCTACCGGCCAGCGCCGGATAGAGCACCCGCACCGCGCTGGCCATGGTCAGCAGACCGCCAAGCAGCGCAATCCCGCCGATAAGCGGGCTCCGGCAGAGGAAGGTCAGCCCCGCCAGCAGGGAGCGCAGCGGATGCTCGCGCGGCTGCGGAGGCGGCGGCAGCTGCGGCAGACGCAGCAGGGTTAAGGTGGTGATAAAGGTCCCCGCCGCCGCCAGGCCGAAGTTCCACGCCACGCCGCCGGTGGCCAGCAGCAGGCCGCCGATCATCGGCGAAATCACCGAGCCCAGGCGCACCGTCAACATGGTGATGGCCCCGGCCTGCATCAGGTTTTCCCGCCCCACCAGCGCCGGGGTCGCCGCCAGCAGCGCGGTCACCCCCAGCGAGGCGAAGAACCCATCCCAGATCCCCAGCAGGTAGATCGCCGCCAGCGACGGCTCCGGCAACAGGGCGTTCAGACACAGGCCGACAAAGCCCACGCCGCAGGTGCCGCGCGCCAGCAGGATCAGGCGTTTACGTTCATAGCGGTCAGCCAGCACGCCCCCCACCATCAGACCAACAAACATCGACGCCCCGGTCAGCGTCACCGACAGCCCGACCTGCCAGGTCGAATGGGTCATCATCTGGATCTGCACCGGAATGGCCACGCCCAGCAGGCCAAGCGACAGAATAGAGATAAAGCGAGCGATAAAAACGGCGCGAAACGCCGGGTGAGTTTTCAGCAGGCTGAGATTGAGCAGCCAGGATTGTCGGTTCATTACAGCGCCTTGTCGTTATTTTTAATACCCTTTTTACTGTGGGTCATGCTACCATAGCTGAATAAAATCGATAACGATAATTACTATCATTATCATATCAGGGATGTCAGTTATGTCGTTTTCTACGACCGCGGTACGCTCTGTCGCCGTGCCCGGATTGTTGCTATTACTCGCCTTAGCCGCCGCGCTTAGCCTGACCATCGGCGCCAAATCGTTGCCGATCGGCACGGTATTCACCGCCTTCAGCGGAACCTGTCAAAGCGCTGATTGCACTATCGTGCTGGACGCGCGCCTGCCGCGCACTCTGGCCGGTCTGCTGGCCGGCGTCGCCCTCGGCCTCGCCGGCGCGCTGATGCAGACGCTCACCCGCAACCCGCTGGCCGACCCCGGCCTGCTGGGGGTCAACTCCGGCGCCAGCTTCGCCATCGTCCTCGGCGCGGCGCTGTTTGGGATCACTTCCCCGCAGGAGCAGCTGCTGCTGGCATTCTGCGGCGCGCTCTGCGCCTCGCTGCTGGTAGCCTTTACCGGCAGCCAGGGCGGCGGTCAGCTGAGCCCGGTGCGCCTCACTCTCGCCGGGGTCGCCCTTGCGGCGGTACTCGAGGGGCTGTCCAACGGCATCGCCCTGCTCAACCCGGACGTCTACGATCAGCTACGCTTCTGGCAGGCCGGTTCGCTGGATATCCGCACCCTGCAAACGCTGAAAATTGTCCTGCTGCCGGTAGTGGTGGCGGGGATCGCCGCTCTGCTGCTGAGCCGGGCGCTGAACAGCCTGAGCCTGGGCAACGATACCGCCACCGCCCTCGGCAGCCGCGTCGCCCGCACCCAGCTGATCGGCCTGATCGTCATCACCGTCCTGTGCGGCAGCGCCACCGCCGTCGTCGGCCCCATCGCCTTTATCGGCCTGATGATGCCGCATATGGCGCGCTGGCTGGTGGGGGCCGATCATCGCTGGTCGCTGCCGGTCACCCTGCTCGCCACCCCGGCCCTGCTGCTGTTTGCCGACGTGATTGGCCGCCTGCTGGTGCCCGGCGAACTGCGGGTATCGGTGGTGAGCGCCTTTCTCGGCGCGCCGGTGCTGATCTGGCTGGTGCGCCGCCAGCCGCGGGGAGGTGGCCTGTGATTGCCCCGTCCCGCCGCCTGATAGCCAGCTGTCTGCTGCTGATGGCCGCCAGCCTGCTGATTTCCCTGCTCGGGCTGGCGCAAGGCCCGGTGCCCCTGACGATTGACCAGGTGTTCTCGGCGCTGTTCGGCGATGCGCCGCGCAACGTCGCGATGGTGGTGAACGAATGGCGGCTGCCGCGGGTGTTAATGGCGCTGCTCATCGGCGCCGCGCTCGGCGTCAGCGGCGCCATTTTCCAGTCGCTGACCCGTAACCCGCTCGGCAGCCCGGACGTGATGGGCTTTAACACCGGCGCCTGGAGCGGCGTGCTGGTGGCGATGGTCCTCTTCGGCCAGAACCTGACGGCGATCGCCCTGGCGGCGATGGCCGGCGGGGTGCTGACCTCGCTGGTGGTCTGGCTGCTGGCCTGGCGCAACGGGATCGAAACCTTCCGCCTGATCATTATCGGCATCGGCGTGCGCGCCATGCTGGTGGCATTCAACACCTGGCTGCTGCTGCGCGCCTCGCTGGAGACCGCCCTTTCTGCGGGCCTGTGGAACGCCGGATCGCTTAATGGCCTGACGTGGGGTAAAACCTGGCCGTCGGCGCCGCTGATCCTGTTGATGCTGGTGGGCAGCGCCCTGCTGGTTCGCCGGATGCGGCTGCTGGAGATGGGCGACGATACCGCCTGCGCGCTGGGGGTGCAGGTCGAGCGTTCGCGCCTGCTGCTGATGCTGGTGGCGGTGGTGCTCACCGCCGCCTCGACGGCGCTGGCCGGGCCGATCTCATTTATCGCGCTGGTGGCGCCGCATATCGCCCGCCGCCTGAGCGGCACGGCCCGCTGGGGACTGACCCAGTCGGCCCTGTGCGGCGCGCTGCTGCTGGCGCTGGCCGATTACGGCGCCCAACGGCTGTTTATGCCGTGGCAGCTGCCGGTTGGCGTGTTAACCGTCAGCCTCGGCGGTATTTACCTTATTGCATTGTTGATTCAGGAGTCCCGCAAAAAATGAGTGCTGTCCCCTCCCGTTTGCGCGGCGAGCAGTTAACCCTGGCCTACGGGAACAAGACCATCGCCGAGTCGCTGAACGTGACCATCCCTGACGGTCACTTCACCGCCATTATCGGCCCCAACGGCTGCGGCAAGTCGACGCTATTGCGCACCCTCAGTCGCCTGATGACGCCCGCCAGCGGCCACGTCTGGCTCGACGGCGCGCAGATCCAGCAGTACGCCAGTAAAGAGGTTGCCCGCCGCATCGGGCTGCTGGCGCAGAATGCCACCACCCCTGGCGATATCACGGTGCAGGAGCTGGTGGCCCGCGGGCGCTATCCGCACCAGCCGCTGTTTACCCGCTGGCGCAAAGAAGATGAAGAGGCGGTGAACAAGGCGATGCGGGCGACCGGGATCAGCGATCTGGCGCTGCAGAGCGTCGACACGCTTTCCGGCGGCCAGCGGCAGCGGGCGTGGATTGCGATGGTGCTGGCCCAGGAAACGGCGATTATGCTGCTGGATGAGCCGACCACCTGGCTGGACATCAGCCATCAGATCGACCTGCTGGAACTGTTGAGCGAGCTGAATCGCGAGAAGGGCTATACCCTGGCGGCGGTGCTGCACGATCTTAACCAGGCCTGCCGCTACGCCACCCACCTGATCGCCCTGCGCGACGGCAGGATCGTCGCCGAGGGGGCGCCGAAGGAGATCGTCACCGCCGATCTGATTGAACGGATTTACGGTCTGCGCTGCACGATCATTGAAGATCCGGTGGCGCATACGCCGCTGGTGGTCCCGCTGGGCCGCCGGTAATCTCCTCTTTCCCCGGCTTGCGCTACGCTGAGCCGGGCTACCTGCTGTAGCCCGAACTCAACCGTTACCCCAGAATCTCCCTGACCACCGGACCGATGGCCTCAAAGGCCTGCGGGGAGATGATATCGACGTGGGCGCAGTTCTGGCTGAACACCTCCAGTTCCCCCACCCACGGGCCCCATACGACCTGCGGATCCATCCCCTCCTGCCGCGTCTTCTCCGCCACGAACAGCGTCGCCTTGCCGTCAAACTTCGCGCTGTGCGCGGTGGTTAACAGCCGCACCGCATCGGCATAGTTGCCTTCGATGGCGCTGAACAGCTCGCCAGAGGCTTGCCCCTGCTGGGCGGCGAGGAACGCTTCGCGCTCGCGGTCGATCTCCGCCAGTACCTCGGGATCCAGCCCGTTGGCCTCTTTCTCTGCCCAGTTTTGCGTCTCCGGCGGCCAGGTATCCAGCAGGCCGAGGAAGGCCACCGCTTCGCCGCGCTGGCGCAAGCGGGCGGCAATCCCCTGGGCTAAGGTGCCGCCCAGCGAATACCCGAACAGGTAATAAGGGCCGTGCGGCTGCTGCGCCAGCAGCGTGCGCAGATGATGCTCGCACACCTCGTCGAGGCTGGCGGCGCTGGCCATCGGCCCCTGCGGGCGCGGCGACTGAATACCGGTAATCGACCAGCGCGGGCTGAGATAGCGCGCCAGCACGCTGAACTGCCAGGCGAAGCCGGAGGCGGGATGGAAGCAGAACAGCGTCGGGCCGTCGCTCTCGCGCAGCGGCAGAAGCGTATCCAGCCCCAGGCGCTGGGCCTGCTCATCGCTGAGATCGGCGGCCAGCAGCGCGCTCAGTTTGCCCACCGTCGAGGCCACCATCACCTGCCCCGGGGTCACCTGCCGCGCCAGCTGGCGGCTGAGCTGTGCCGCCAGGCGCATCGCCAGCAGCGAATGACCGCCAAGGGCGAAGAAATCGGCGTCGATATCGTTCACCTCGCAGCCCAGCAGCTGGCTGAAGGCGGCGGCGACAAGAGTTTCCATGCCGGGCTCCGGCGGCCGGCCGCTGCGCTCGCCGCCGAGGGTCGGCAGCGGCAGCGCTTTGCGGTCCAGTTTGCCGTTGGCGCTCAGCGGCAGCTCAGCGAGCTGCATCAGCACCACCGGCACCATATGCGGCGGCAGCTGTTCCGCCAGCCGCGCTTTCAGCGCCGCGGTATCCAGCGGCAGGCCGGAGTCAGAGACCAGATAGCCCACCAGCTGTCGGGCATCGCCGCCGGTCGCCGCCGCCTGGTTGAAGACGCAGGCGTGACTCACCGCCTGCCCCACGTCCGGCAGGGCCGACATCACCCGATCAATCTCGCCAAGCTCGATGCGCTGCCCGCGGATCTTCAGCTGATCGTCGCTGCGGCCAAGGTACTCCACCGCGCCGTTCGTCAGCCAGCGCGCCACGTCGCCGGTGCGATACATCCGCTCGCCGGGGGCAAACGGGTCGGCGATAAAGCGGCTGGCGGTGAGATCCGGGCGCCCCAGATAGCCCTGCGCCAGCTGGATGCCGGTGAGATAAAGATCCCCCGCCACCCCCGGCGGCACCGGGCGCATCGCGGCATCGAGAATGCGCAGCCCGGTGTTCCACACCGGCCAGCCAATCGGCACGCTGCTGCCGGTCACCGCCGCCAGCTCAGATCCGCAGGCCGGGTACCAGCTGACGTCCACCGCCGCCTCCGTCGGGCCGTACAGGTTATGCAGCGGCGCGCCGGTTAAGCGCTCCCACTCGCGGCACAATTCCGTCGGCAGCGCTTCGCCGCTGCAGAATACCCGCCGCAGCGTGCGGCAGGCAGCGACGCTGTCGGCATCCAGCGAGGCGACAAACGCCGCCAGCATCGACGGCACAAAGTGGGTGGTGGTCACGCCGTAGCGGGCGAAGAACTGCTGCATCGCCTGCGGGTCGCGGTGCGCCTCCGGCTCGGCCATCACCAGCTGCGCGCCGGCGATAAACGGCCACCAGAATTCCCACACCGACACGTCGAAACTGCACGGCGTTTTCTGCGCCACCACGTCGTCGGCAGATAACGGATAGCGATCCTGCATCCACAGCAGGCGGTTGACGATGGCGGTCTGGCCGACCATCACCCCTTTCGGCCGCCCGGTGGAGCCGGAGGTAAAGATGATGTAGGCGGTATGGTCTGGTTTTGACAGCGCCAGCGGCGCGTCATCCCCGGCGGCCAGCGGCTGCTGGTAGCAGAGGCTTTCCAGCCCCGGAATATCGCTGAAGCGGGCCAGCTGGTCCTCCGTGGCGATCAGCAGCGACGGCCGGGCGTCTTCCAGCATCATCCGCAGGCGGTCGTCCGGGTAGCCGGTGTCCAGCGGCAGCCAGGCGGCCCCCGCTTCGACAATGCCGTGCAGCGCCAGGGTCAGGAACACCGAGCGCGGCAGGGCCACCGCCACGCTGTCCCCAGGCTTCACGCCGCGCTGACGCAGCAGCTGCGCGAGCGCCACCACCTGCTGACGCATCTCGCGATAGCTGAACTGCCAGCGGGCGTCCGCCAGCGCCGGCGCATCCGGGGTCTTCCGCGCCTGGTCGGCCACCAGCGCGCTGAGGGTGGTGGCAGGCAGCGGCACAGCGGTATCGTTGACCGCCGCCAGCCGGGCCAGCTCGTCGGCGGAGAGCATCTCTGCTTCGCCGCAGCGCAGCGCCGGATCGGCGGCGAACTGCGCCAGCAGCGCGGTCAGTCGCGCCATGTGGCGACGGAGCTCGGCTTCGTCGTACCGGGCCTTGTTGGCGAGGATCTCCAGCGACAGCCCGCCGGTCTCATCCGGGAACAGCGCCAGCTCGAGATCGTTGACCGGGCCGGTGGCGAGGGTGTGGGTCACTGCCTGCACACCATCGATATCCAGCTGGTAATCAAAGACTTTGACGTTCAGCACCGGGCCGAACAGCGGTTCGTCCCCTGCCGCTTTGCCGCTGTCGCGGACGATCTGCTCGGCGTCATAGCGCTGATGGCGGCGCATCTTTTTCAGCTGAGCGGCGAGGCGCATCGCCAGGTCCGCCAGCGTCTCCCGGGCGTCAATATGCACCGCCAGAGGCAGGACATTGAGCACCGGCCCCGTCGAGGTCAGCGCGGCTGAACCCATCCGGCGCATAAAGATAAAGCCCGCCGCGTAGTCCATCCGGTTGCACAGGCGGCCCAGCCACAGCGTGGTGAGCGCCAGCGCCAGGTCAGCGGGCTGACACTGCGGCGCATGGCTGGCCAGGCGGCGGAAGGCGTCGGCGTTCATCTCCAGCTTCATCCGCCAGATATCGCTCCCGGCGGCGCGCCCGCCCAGCGGCGCGGCAGAGAGTGAGGCAGGCGCCGGTAACGCCTGGCGCTGGGCCTGCCAGAAAGCTTTATCCCGCTGCCAGGCCTCGCTGCCGGCGTAGCGCTGGTACTCGTCCACCACCTCGGCGAAGGGGGTGAAAGGCGACTCAGGAGTAGCTTCCCCCCGCTGCCAGGCGCGATAAATGGCGGCGATCTGCCGGGTTATCGCCGGGAAGCTGAAGCCATCCACCAGCAAGTGGTGATAACGCTGATACCAGTACCAGCGGTCGTCGCCGACGCGCAGCAGCTGATGGCACACCAGCGGGTTGCCGCCGTCGACGCGCAGATCCTGCGCCAGATCCGCCTGCATCCGCTCCGTGGCGGCGCGATGCGGATCCGGCGCCGTCCGCAGGTCAATGATCGACGGTTCGCCAAAGGTGCGGTCGGCCGCCAGCCACTGCCAGACTTCCCCCTCCTCTTCCTCAAAGCGCAGGCTGAGGGTGTCCGCCTGCTGCAGACCGGCGACAATCGCTTTTCCCAGCAGCGTCGGGTCGAGGGCGCCGCGTAGTTCAACATAGTGGGCTACGCTCCAGGCGCCTGGCAGAGTGGAGAGGCGCTCGGCCATCCAGATCCCCGGCTGCGCGGCAACCAGCGGTAAACGAGTGGTCATTGTCAGCTCCTTATGACGCATGATGGGCGGGGGTCAGTGTCGACCAGTTGGCCGCCAGCCAGGCGTTGCAGGCCTCGGCCGACTGCGGGGGGCACACCACCGTCCAGCCGGCAGGCAGGTCGCAGTGCGCCGGCCACAGGCTGTACTGCTGTTGATCATTGCGCAGAATGTAAAACTGCCCTTGCGGATTGTCGAAGGGGTTACTGAATTGCATATCAAACTCCTGTCGTAAAACGCGATGCTAAGGGTGCGACAGCAGAGGCTGCCAGAGCTGGATAAGCCCTGCCGTCAGCCCGCCGCGCCAGCAAAGCGCATCATGCCCGCCGTCAACCTGACGCCAGAAAATCGTCTGCTGTGTTGTGGTGAGTTGCGCCAGTAGCGCCTGGTTCGCGCGAAAAATGATCGGTTCGCGTTGGCCCGCTTCCAGCCAGACGCGCAGCCCGGCCGCGGACACCTCACCCTGGCGAAGCTGTTCGCCGATAAAGCCCATCCCGCGGCCATCACGGTGCGGCCACCAGTAGGAGCCTGACTGGCTGAGCACGCAGCCAAAGCGCTGCGGCCAGTTGAGAGCGGCGAACATCGCCGCCAGACCGCCGAAGCTTTGCCCGGCCACCACCGTCCGATCCGGGCGGTCGCTGAACGGGGCATAGCCGTGGACCAGCGGCAGGAGCTCCTCCTGCACCGCCAGCCAGAAATCGCGGTGACAGGGCAGCTCAACCCCGCGGCGCTGGTTGTCGATCGCGTCGATCAGCAGGTAGACCGCCGGCGGCAGTCTCCCCTCGCGGGTCAGGGCGGCCAGCGGCGACCACACCGGCATGCTCTCGGCCCAGAACTGGCCGTCGAGCAGGATCGCCAGCGGCCGCGTTTGCGGGTCGACAGCCTCGCCGGTGGTGTAGATCCAGACCCGGCGATGGTTGCCCAGACGCGCGCTGCGCCACTCAAGGCAACGGGCGGCAGGATGCGCCTCATTAAGCGGGTCCCAGCCGGGCTGCGCGGGGGCCTGCGGCATCTCCAGGGCGGACACGCCATGGCCGCGTCCGCCCCGCCAGCTGTGCGGGTTCAGCGGATCGGCTATCGCCCGCGGCAGCAGTTTGCGCCAGCCTTCGCGTAGCAGCGCGCGGTCGGGCGCATCAGCGCTGAACACCTCAGGGGAAAAATCATCGTCACGGTCGGAGGGAATAAAACAGTAGCTGCCGCGCCAGGTCGGCGACAGCGTAGTGCGCCAGAACCAGGCGTCGGTCCCGGGGAGACGTTGCAGCGATTGCGGACGCGCATTCTGATGGTGGTCGGTCACGCCGGTGATATAGAGCCATACCCGACGATGGGGAGAGCAGGTTTCATCCCCCGCCGGGTCCCGCCACCAGAACGTTACCTCGATGGCGTCATCCACTGCGCGGCACTGCGGCCCCCGCAGGGTTTGCCACCACTCCTCGCTTCCTGTCCTTAACATTCTGTCATTAACCCTATGTATAGCGTGACTTTTTTAATTAATTGTCATTATTTATTGATAATATTATTGATAACTATTTGCATTTGCAATAGCGTATTAGCGCGCCGTGGGAAGCGCGTCTTTCATCAGAACATGTCAAATCGGGCTTATTCAGCCAGCGACGGAGTGCCTTTGCCCGCTTTTGGCAACATTTATGCCGCCTCCCCTCCCGGTGGGAAGGGGCGTTTGGGGAACGTGGCGACAAAAAGCAGGAATAACAATGAATAACAGGATCAAATCCCTGGCCTTGCTGGTCAATCTGGGAATTTACGGGGTTGCTTTTCCGTTAAGCGCAGCGGAAACCGCCACCGACGATAAAAACAGCGCCGCTGAAGAGACCATGGTGGTCACCGCCGCCGAGCAGAACCTGCAGGCGCCGGGCGTCTCCACCATCACCGCCGATGAGATCCGCAAACGCCCCCCGGCGCGCGACGTCTCGGAGATCATTCGCACCATGCCGGGAGTCAACCTGACCGGCAACTCCACCAGCGGCCAGCGCGGCAACAACCGCCAGATTGATATCCGCGGCATGGGCCCGGAAAATACCCTGATCCTGATCGACGGCAAGCCGGTCACCAGCCGCAACTCCGTGCGCCTTGGCTGGCGCGGCGAGCGCGACACCCGCGGCGATACCAGCTGGGTGCCGCCGGAGATGATCGAACGTATCGAAGTGATTCGCGGCCCGGCCGCCGCCCGCTACGGCAACGGCGCCGCCGGCGGCGTGGTGAATATCATCACCAAAAAAACCGGCGATGAGTGGCACGGCTCATGGAACACCTATATGAACGCCCCGGAGCACAAGGATGAAGGCTCCACCAAACGCACTAACTTCAGCCTCAGCGGCCCGCTGGGCGGCGATTTTAGCTTCCGCCTGTTCGGTAACCTCGACAAAACGCAGGCCGACGCCTGGGATATCAACCAGGGCCATCAGTCCGAGCGTACCGGGATCTATGCCGATACTCTGCCGGCCGGGCGCGAAGGGGTGAAAAACAAAAACATCGATGGTCTGGTGCGCTGGGAATTCGCTCCGATGCAGTCGCTGGAGTTTGAGGCCGGCTACAGCCGCCAGGGCAACCTCTACGCTGGCGACACCCAGAACACCAACTCCAACGACCTGGTAAAAGAGAACTACGGCAAAGAGACCAACCGTCTGTATCGCAACACCTACTCGGTTACCTGGAACGGCGCCTGGGACAACGGGGTGACCACCAGCAACTGGGCGCAGTACGAACGCACCCGCAACTCGCGCAAAGGCGAAGGCCTGGCCGGCGGCACCGAGGGGATCTTTAACAGCAACCAGTTCACGGATATCGATCTGGCGGATGTGATGCTGCACAGCGAAGTCAGCATTCCCTTCGACTATCTGGTTAATCAGAACCTGACGCTGGGCAGCGAGTGGAATCAACAGCGGATGAAGGATAACGCGTCCAACACCCAGGCGCTGTCGGGAGGCGAAATTCCGGGTTACGACAGCACCGGCCGCAGCCCGTACTCGCAGGCGGAAATCTTCTCGCTGTTCGCCGAGAACAACATGGAGCTGACCGACACCACCATGCTGACTCCGGCGCTGCGTTTCGATCATCACAGCATTGTCGGCAATAACTGGAGCCCGTCCCTCAACCTGTCGCAGGGCCTGTGGGATGACTTCACGCTGAAGATGGGCATCGCCCGCGCCTATAAAGCGCCGAGCCTGTATCAGACCAACCCGAACTACATTCTCTACAGTAAAGGCCAGGGCTGCTACGCCAGTAAAGACGGCTGCTATCTGCAGGGTAACGACGACTTAAAAGCCGAGACCAGCATCAACAAAGAGATTGGCCTCGAGTTTAAACGCGACGGCTGGCTGGCGGGCGTCACCTGGTTCCGCAACGACTACCGCAACAAGATTGAAGCGGGCTATGCCCCGGTCTATCAAAACAATAAAGGTACCGATCTCTACCAGTGGGAAAACGTGCCGAAAGCGGTGGTGGAAGGTCTGGAGGGGACGTTGAACGTTCCGGTGAGCGAGACCGTCAACTGGACCAACAACATCACCTATATGCTGCAGAGTAAGAACAAAAAGACCGGCGATCGTCTGTCGATTATCCCGGAATACACGCTGAACTCCACCCTGAGCTGGCAGGTTCGCGATGACGTTTCGCTGCAGTCGACCTTCACCTGGTACGGCAAGCAGGAGCCGAAGAAGTACAACTACAAGGGTCAACCGGTCACCGGCAGCGAGAAGAACGAGGTTAGCCCCTACAGCATCCTCGGCCTGAGCGCGACCTGGGACGTCACCAAATACGTCAGTCTGACCGGCGGCGTGGATAACGTCTTCGATAAGCGCCACTGGCGCGCGGGCAACGCCCAGACCACCGGGGGCGCCACCGGCACGATGTACGGCGCCGGCGCCGAGACCTACAATGAATCGGGCCGCACCTGGTACCTGAGCGTCAACACCCACTTCTGATAGCGGGTTCTCCCTCCCCCGCCCTTGCTGGACAAAGGGCGGGGGCAACCGCGGTAACCTTATCCTATGCGCCACCATCGCACCGTTTTGCCTCTGGCCGGCTATACCATCCAGCAGATCGACTTCGACCCGGCGACTTTCCAGCCTGAAGATCTGTTCTGGCTGCCCTATCACGCCAGCCTGACCGGGTGGGGCCGCAAGCGGCAGGCGGAGCACCTGGCCGGACGCATCGCCGCGGCATACGCCCTGCGCGAGGTGGGGGAGAAACGGCTTCCCGCCATCGGCGACCAGCGCCAGCCGCTGTGGCCCACGCCCTGGTTCGGCAGCATAAGTCATTGCGGCCAGCGCGCGCTGGCGGTGATCGCCGATCGGCCGGTGGGCGTCGATATCGAGCGCCGGTTTACCCCACAGCTGGCCGCGGAGCTGGAGAGCAGCATTATCAGCCCGGCGGAAAAAACGGCGCTGCTGCGCAGCGGCCTGCCCTTCCCGCTGGCGCTGACGCTGGCGTTTTCGGCGAAAGAGAGTGGGTTTAAGGC
>ERZ772969.2259-NODE-2259-length-12441-cov-5.145891_pt1 | contig 12441 bp, 10 predicted proteins | sample MGYA00511676_ERZ772969 | MGnify/ENA primary metagenome ERZ772969 (study PRJEB29015, sample SAMEA2737651) | human gut metagenome | biome: human gut; feature: human-associated habitat; material: faeces | place: China | collected 2012 ...
GACGGGGAGTGTATCGTCGGGGCGGCTGTTATCGCAAGATTTCTGTTTTTTCCGGCTCTTGACCGTCAAACATAGATTAGCTCAAACTTGGCGATTTCCTCCGCTTGCGCCCTGCAAGCGTTCATCAGTCCCACCCATTTCATGGGGTCGGTAGCTTTGAGTGCTTCGGTAGCTCCCGCGCTCCTTGCAAGCTGCGACATGATAAGGTCAATCCGGCTCCGGGCGGCTTCGTCAATCTCGGCGCAATACTCATGCAGCTTCTCATTTGCGACAAGGGCGGTGTAGAGGTCGGGGCGGTACTGTTCAAGGTAGGCTTTCCGCAACCGCCCGTAATGCCCGATATACGGGCGCGGGGCGGCGGGGGTGTTGCCATTGTCAATGAGTATTCTCATGCTATGCGTTCTCCTTTCTCGGTGGAAGCAGCGGGTAATTCAAGAGCTTCCTGCTGTTCTTTCTCCCGTTCCTGTTGCTCTTTCCATTGTCTGCGCTTCTTCTCCATATAGCGGCGGTTATACTCGGCTTTCTTCGCCCTGCGTCGTTCCTGTTCCGCTAATGCTGCCTTTTCTTCCTCTGTTAGTTCAATTTCTTTGCGCGGGATTTCTACCTTGCCGATAAAGTTAAAGAAAATCTCGACTTCCTGTGTACGGCTTGCGCCTTTGCCCTCGGCTTGATGAACAAGGATTTTTTCAACAAACTCATTTATCATTGCGGGGGTGAGTTCGGAAAAATCCGTATATTTTTTGACAAGGGCAAGAAACTTCTCGGCATTGACGGTTTCCCTGCTTATGCGGTCAAGCTCCTGCTGGTCTTGTGTGATACTATCGGTCAAGCCCTCTAACTCGGCTTCAAAATCATGCAACATTTGTTCAAAGAGCTTGTCTGAAAGCCGCCCATTTACATTGTCCTCATAGAGCTTGCGAATTAAGCGGCTCAATTCGTCGGCTCGTTTCTCGCTGCGCTGTTTTCTCTGCCGGATTGCCTTTGCCGCTTTCACCTGCCGCTCGCTGGAAGCAGAGCAGACCTGCTCCATAAATGCCGCTTCATTGTTCAGCGCGTAGTCGCATACTTCCTTGATAGCTTCAAGCAGAAGCTCATTTACAACGGCTGTGCGGATAAGGTGCGTCGTGCAGTATCTATTATAGTGCTGGTTGCCTAAATCATAACGGGAACAGTTGTACTCGTCGCGTTCTGGACGCTTCCTGCCGTTGGGTCGCCCCGCCCAGTCCCGCGCCAGTCCAGCCCCGCCCCTGTGGTTATACATCTTAGCCCCGCAATCCGCGCAAAACATCAAGCCCGTTAAAGGATTTGCCGCGCCTATGGTGTCCGTCCGGCGTATCGTTTTCCGCAAGCTCTGGACGCGCTCCCATGTTTCCTTGTCAATAATAGCTTCCTGCGTATTTTCAAAAATGACTAAATCCTCTTTGGGTGTCATTCTGGAGCGTTTGTCTTTGTAGCTTTCTTTATAGGTGCGGAAGTTTACTGTATGCCCCATATACTCCGGCTTGGATAGAATATCGGCAACTGTGCCGCCACGCCATGTGTACCGTTCAGCGGGGTTAAAATTAGACTGATGTTTCCCCACGCCGCGCTGTGCAAGATAATAGGACGGTCTTTCAACCTTTTCCAAAGCAAGGATACGAGCAATTTCATACGGGCCTTTGCTCTCCAACGCCATGCGGTAAATCCGGCGTACTACCTCGGCGGCTTCCTCGTCGATAATCCAGTGGTCTTTGTCATTAGGGTCTTTCTTATAGCCATAAATACAATGGCTGTTTGTATGCTTGCCGGACATTCCTCTTGCGTGGAGAACGCTTGTTATTTTTCGGCTGCTATCACGCACATACCATTCGTTCATAATATTCAAAAACGGGGCAAACTCGCTGCTTTCGCGCTTGTCGCTGTCAACTCCGTTTGCTATGGCAATAAAACGGACGCCCCGCTCCTTGAACATGACTTCTGTGTAAAATCCCACTTGCAGATAATCTCTGCCGACACGACTTAAATCCTTTACCAGTACATAGCCGATTTCGCCGCTTTCAATTCCCGCAATCATGCGTTTCCAGTTCGGACGCTCGAAGTTTGCCCCAGACCAGCCGTCATCGGTAAAGTGGACGCAATTCGTAAAGCCATGTTCCCTTGCATAATCTTCAAGCAGTTTCTTTTGATTGATTATGCTGTTGCTGTCGCCTGTGAGGTCGTCGTCGCGGGAAAGACGCTCGTATAGTGCGGTTATCTTGCCGTTGTCCGTTTTCTTTGCTTTCATTGAAAAACACTCCTTTCTATGGGCGATTTCTTATCCCCCTTTCACAGCATATAGCTTCCGTGTAAGGTTTGGGCGGGGTGCTGTCATGTTCGGAAAGCTTCGCCGTCATTGCAGGAAAGGTCTGTCCTGCACTAAGCTCCGGCAGGGAAACGTCCTTATTTTTCTTATCCTCTGTCTGCTCCTTTAAGGTGGAGCGGAAACGGCGTTCTAACTCTTTGTAGCCCTCTTTCTTAACAGTTTTTCCCTTTGCCGCAAAAGTCATTCCACCGCAGGAAAAAGAAGCGGTCACGGTTTCATATTCAAAGGGCTGTGCAACTGCCATAAGCAGCTTTGCCGCAATTAAAAGCAGGATATTTCTTTCACTTTCCGGCAGGGCGGCAGGGGCGGTCTTTATGGCTTCGGCGGTGGGAATGATAGCGTGGTGGTCTGATACCTTTTTGCTGTTTAAGATACGGGGAATATCCGGGGTAAGGTCAATCCCCTTTGCAAAGGTCAGCACATCAAACAATCCCGATATTAAATTTTCCACGGTAGGGAGCATATCGTCCGTTAAATATTGGCTGTCGGTTCTGGGATAGGTGCAGAGCTTTTTTTCATAGAGTGATTGGGTATAATCAAGGGTCTGCTTTGCTGTATATCCGTAAAGTCTGTTTGCTTCCCTTTGAAGTGAAGTAAGGTCAAACAATTTAGGCGGGTTCTCGGTTTTATTTTCCTTCTGATATGACGTACAGGTTGCCGTCTGCCCGTCACAAGCAGCCCGCAGCTTTTCCGCTTCGGCTTTTTCTGTGTACGGCTTCCAGATTTCCGTTCCCAATATGTACCACATAATATTTTTTCTTTTCAAAGCTCTGGATAGCGTTGTCATGTTCCACCAAAAGGGAGAGGGTAGGGGTCTGTACCCGTCCCACATTCAAGGTATGATTGTAAAGGACAGAGAAAAGACGGGTCGCATTGATACCGATTAGCCAGTCAGCCTTTGCCCGGCATAATGCAGATTGGTACAGGTTGTCGTAATCATGCCCGGCTCTCAAATCTTCAAATCCTTTCTTGATTGCGCTTTCCTCCATGCTGCTGATCCACAACCGATAGAACGGTTTTTGACACCCAGCTTTTTCATAGACAAAGCGGAAGATAAGTTCTCCCTCACGTCCTGCGTCCGTGGCGCAAACAAGCTCGGTCACGTCCTCACGCTCCATTAGTTTTTTAAGAGTGTCAAAGGGTTCTTTTTTGTCCGGGGCAATTACGGTCTGCCATGTTTCTGGCAGGATAGGTAAATCCTCATAACGCCATTTTTTATAGTCCCCGTAATGGGAAGCGTCTGCAAGTCCGGCTAAGTGTCCCACGCACCAGCCTACCAGATAACCGTTGCCCTCCATATAGCCGTCCTGTTTTTTGTCAGCACCTAAGACAGCGGCAATACTCATAGCCACACTTGGCTTTTCTGCAATTACTAACTGCATATCGTTTTCCTCCTTTTTGGCATAAAAAAAGAGCAACCGTTTTCGATTGCTCAAATAAATAGTATGTATTAAGATTATTATAGTGGTTATAAGTATTCATCAATTACAAAAGGTATGCTTTTGTAACATTCGTCAATATATTTGTTTTGCAAGTCAACAAAATAATTGCTTATTTCATTTGTAAAAAGTATGTGGAAATCTCTAGTTTCTATACATTTTTTTTCAATCAATCCGTGCTTATACAAATAATCTTCGGCTTTTTTGTATCCGCCCTTAAAATCAACTTCAACGTTTTCAACTTCGTATGTAGGATATGGCATATATGTCTTTACATCAAAGCGTATAGCTCTACCATGAGCTAATACATTTCTTAGTTGAAACAGTACCTCTATTCCCTCCTCCAAATTTTTCATTTCTTGGGTAGGCGTATAGTTATCTATAAGCGTACTTAGCATATTTTTGTAATGACTAATTCCTGTGTTTTTTGAAATTTGCGATTTAGTTCTTTCAAAAAAATTATTTAAAAAGTTTCTATAATTTTTTTCTATAAGAGTATCTTCGGCAATGTCTATATGTCCCATATATTTAACATATATGTCGTCATAATAATTAACAATAGCATATAGCAGACGTTCAAATTTACTTTCTAAAATCAATACACTTGTTAATATTATACTGTAATTTAGCCTCATTTGGATATTGTTTGTTACGGCATTTCTTGATGTTATCATAAATTCGCGTGTTTCTTCTAATAAATCTAAATTATCTGAATAAACGTATTCTTGTTTTATCATTGTGAAATCTCCTTTAATATTTTGGTCATAATGAATATATCATAAGAAATTTTGTGAGAATATACAAGTAGTAGCGGGGCAAAATAATATGCCTAATTAGTTGTATGTGTTTTTCTTTGCCTGCAACTTCTTGATACAGTACCCGATACAAGGGGATAGCCCCTTGTTATAAGGGTAGCCAGTACAAGCCGGGGAATGGGGGGACGGGCGGCGTGTCGTCCCTATGTCGCCCGTGTCCGGTTTCTGTGTCATCATTCTTTCAAAGGGGCTGTCTGTGAACCACGTCATAAGCCGCCCTCTGTATCATCATCAAGCCTGTTTTCCCCGGTTTCAGTGTCGTCTGTGTCACCGGTATCGTCCCCGTAGCCGTCATAATCGGTGTCGTTCTCATATTCGGTTTCTTCGTCCTCGTCCTCAAAGTCAAAATCGGAAAAATCTGTGCTTCCCTTTGTATTGTCCTTTGGTTTAATAAACTTGAAATAATAGAACGCTCCACCGCCCGCAAACAGGGTTAAAAGGAATAGCAGGCAGATACTTTTTAGCGGGCTTTTTCCGGCAGGTTGCTCCGTTTCCGGCTCTGTACTTTCTTCCTGTACTATCTCTTTCCCGGTGCAGGCAGAAAGATTGTTAAGGCAGACCGGGCAGCTCTCGTTGACGCTCCCGGCTTCGCATTTATCGGTACAGATACAGCTCTGGGGCATTATGGTAGTTTCTTCCGCAGTTTCCGTTTCCTCCATAAGTGCCATAAGGTCAGCTTCATCTACTTTGTTAAGAAAATGCACGGTATTTTCTCCCTCGGCGGCTCGGTCAATCAGGATATAGAAATAGTTGCCCGACTTGGTTGTTACCGTGATAAGCTGCTTATTCTCTCCATAAATATCATCAACAAGGGTAGCGTTGCCCTCCGGGGTCAGAGGGTCGCTGGGGTCTGTGTTTTCCTCCGGCTCTGTGGCGGGTGTGGGTTCGGTTATTTCGTATTCCTCCCCGCCGCCTGCATAGGCAGTCATGGAAAAGCCGCCCGTAAGGATAAGGGTGGCGGCAAGTGTCATAAAGGTATGTAAGATTTTTTTACTCATTTTCGGTGTCCTCCTGTCTGGTAAATGTGCTTGTGGTGGAAGCAGCAGGGGCAGCCTTTAAAGGGCTTTCCTGTCTGCCGTTTAAAAAGGTGGAAAGCTCTGCTGGGGTCATGCGTAACGCACGTACCACTTGAACGATCTGTAAATTCTCTACCTCGGTTTTCTGGGCTTCCAGCTCTCTAAGCCTTGTCTGCTGTTTGGAAATTGTTTCTTTGGTCTTTGCAATTTCCGCTTCAATTTTTTCTAACTTCATCATGTGAAAAAACTCCTTTCTTTGTGTTATGGCAACCGCCCATAAGCATAAAAATGTTGCTGCCAATAAGGGGTATTGACGGACGCATAGGAAATCGGGTTGCCACAATGTATCATCATGCCGTTGCCGACATAAATTCCTACATGGCTTACGGCACTTCCGCTGTCATACGTCCCGGTAAAAAAGATAATATCCCCCGGCTTGGCTTCGCTGGGTGCGATTGGCGTTGTGTAGTTGAAAATACCTTGTGCGGTAGTTCGCCCCACATTTCCCACGTCGGACTGATTGATTACCCAGCACACAAAGCCGGAACAATCAAAGCTGGTACTCGGAGAGCTGCCGCCCCACACATAAGGGTAGCCTAAATATTTTTCTGCTTCCGCAATCATGGCGGCAAAGCGTTCATCAGATAGAGCGTCCGGCGGTATCTCATAATCGGTATACTGCCCGCCGCCCGGTGTCTCGGCATAGATATTTTCTCCGAACACGTCCGGCTTATTGCCTTTGGTTTCCATGTAAATATCAAACATTTCCTTTTGCTGTGGGGTAAGAAGCTCCCCGGCAAGGGTAGAGATGTTTTTGTTTGTTAGGGTCACATGGAGAATGTAATAGTCGTAGGGGACTTCCTCGGTGGTGGTTTCCGTGCGGTAGCGTGTCTGCACTTCTTCCCGCAGGGTAAGGGTATATTGCTTTTCAAACAGGGCTTGTATTTCTGCCTGTGCTTCCGCTCTGGTGTAGTCATGCAGCTTTGCGGTCAGATAAGAAGCCAATTCAAAAGGGTTATGCCCGATTTCATCTAAATGGTATTGGTATTCGTCATAGTCCGGGTAATCGGTTTCAATATTTTCGATTTCCTCCCGCAGCTCACTTTCCAATGCCTTATAGTCAGCTTCCACTTCCCGGATAGCTTCATCTTCGGCGGTGTAGGACGTGCCAATAATGGAAGTCAAACCGCCCTCAAACATGGCAGAGCAGGAAGTCAGCCCCGCAGAGAGCAGGGCAAAGAGCAGCAAAAAAGCAAGGATAAGTAAAATCAGCTTCCAATGCTTCACAAAAAAATCTGTGGTATTCTTTGCACCATTAGCGGCTTCCTTTGCCGTCTTTTTGGCGGCTTTTGCTGTTTTTCCGGCTGCACCAGCGGTTTTCTGTTTTGCCCGTAAGTCCCTCGCATAGTGCAGCTTGATTTTCTGTTTTTGGTAAAAGTGGGATAGGAAGTTGTCTGCAATTTCCGGGTGTTCTTTGAGGGTCTTTTGGTACAGGTAGTTTATATCTGCCTTTTGGCTTTTCGCCTGCGCTTTTTCAAGCTCCCGGTAGGGCTTTAGCTTTTGGCTTCTGATACCCTCCCTTATTTTGCGTCTGGCTGTGCCTGCCGCCCGTTCTGCTAAAAGCTCCGTCTTATGTGAGCCCTCCACGCCGGAGTTATCTTTTTCTACCTCGTGGACTTTGCCGTGTATGAAAGAGGTCACTTCCCGGATAGGTCGTTCTGCCGGATTGTGCTTGAACTTCCCGTTTGGCGGTTTGTCCCGTTCTTCAAAGTACAGGCGGGTCTTTGCCCGCCCGGTTGCTTCATCAAAGTGTCTGGCGGCTTTTATCCGTTTCTGTTTGGGGATATTCGCCTTTGCCTTATCCAGCCTGTCCGCTGCCTTTTCTGATTTACGAATTGCCTTTTGCAAATCCGGGTCGGCACGTTCTTCCTCGGAAAAATGCAGATGGGGATTTTCACGGTTAAGGGCTTTTTCAGACTGCTTGTTTTCCTTTGCGGCTTTCCGTTTCCCTGCGCTGTCACTTGCTTTGTCAATGACTTTTTCTGCAGTAGATTTTTCGGTATAATCGGTTTTCGCTTCCCGGCTGCTGGTTCTTGTCTGCTCCCCGGTAGCCTTATTGGTTTCCACAACACCGTCACGGGTCATTTTCTGCGTGATTTTGTCCTTTGCCTTAAACTGCTGCAAGTTCACACCTCCTTGTCTGTCCCATAGCTTTGCGGGTTATATTGGCACACGTCCCGGTTAAAGGTGGGCTGTGCAATCTGGATATATTGTCTTTCGCCTGTCCGTCTGGCAAAAAATAAATCTTTTTCTTTGGGATAGTGCAAGCCTTGATACTGTGGGTAGCTGTCTAAGATTTTTCGTGCCTGTTTCTGTAACGGGTAGATATATCGGAACATTTTCCCGTTAATTTTTTCAATGCCTTTTGCGGCGCAAAATTCATGGGATAACCAGCATTTTTTCTGAACGCCCTCTAGGGCAGCGTTTTCTTTTAGGAGCTGTCCGGCACTCCGGGGGTGTATCTTTTCCCCGGTAGCCGTGCAGCGGTAAACACTTGTAGTAAAGCACCCTAAGTAGCGGAAATTAGCAGCTTGGTATACATAGCCGCATTTTCCCATAATGCCGTCTGCAAGGGTATATAAAAATAAGCAGCCCGTATTCTCCCGTAGCCACTTTGCAAGTGTTGAGAGGGCAAGGCTGCCAAAATACCCGTTATGATTTTCAGAGGGAAGAAAACACATTTTCCCGATTTCCAGATAGGACGCAGTTACAAGGTCATGCTTTGGAAATATCTTTTTTATGGTTTGTAAGGGCTGTGTTCCCCAGCCTAACGTGACTACCCCTAAGAGCTGTCCGTCTGCATAAAAGCCCAAATAATACTTGATAAGGCGGGGCAGTACCTTTGAATAGTGGTAGCTCCGAATGAACGCAACCGCTTCCGTCTGCGGCAGCTCCCTTATCTCCAACAAAAGATGATTGTTACGCTCCATTGGCAAGTTCCTCCGGGCGTGTTGTCATTATGCGGTACAGCTCCGTATCGGTAGGAAAGCGGTCAACAAAGGGAAGTATCACATTGCCGTAGAAGATAAGCCCCTGTCCTGCTTCGGAGTGGGTCACATAGGAAAGCTGCTGATTGGAAATGCCTAGCTGCTTTGCAAGTATCTGTCTGTCCCCGCCTGCTTGGTTCAACATATAGATAAAATCGGAGTTCTCAAAGATATTCTCAATTTCCCGGCTGGCAAGCAAATCTTTCACATTCTGGGTAATGCCTGTCGGTATTCCTCCCCATTTTCTGAAACGCTTCCAGATTTCCACGGAGTAGGCGGCTGTTTGTTCCTCCTTTAACAGCAAGTGAAATTCATCACAATAAAACCATGTATTTGCGTGCAACTCCCGGTTCTCGGTCACACGCCCCCAGACCTGATCCTGTATAATCAGCATACCCAGTTTTTTAAGCTGCTTCCCCAGCTCCTTAATGTCAAAGCACACAAGGCGGTTATGTATGTCTATGTTGGTGCGGTGATTGAACACGTTAAGGCTGCCATGCACATATAGTTCCAATGCGGCGGCTACCCTCTGGGCTTCCGCTTCCGGCTGTTCCTTTAAGGCGTTATATAAGTCCTCCAAAATCGGCATTTTCTCCGGCGTAGGGTCAGCAAGATATTCCCGGTACACATTTCTTACGGCACGGTCAATCACGGTCTTTTCGATAGGCTCTAAGCCGCTTTTGCCGCCAACAATCAGCTCACATAAGGACAGGATAAAGTCAGACTTTAAGGATAAGGGGCTTTCGTCCTCGGAATAATTAAGGTTCAAGTCCATAGGGTTTACATAGTCCTTGCTGGTAGGGGAGATTTTTACTACCTGTCCCCCTAAACGGTTGACAAGGGGTGCGTACTCCGCTTCCGGGTCACATATCAAAATGCTGTCCTTTTTATCTGCCACAAGGAATACGTTGGTTATCTCCCTTTTTGCGGAAAAACTCTTACCGCTTCCCGGCGTTCCCAAAATCAGCCCGTTAGGGTTCTTCAGCTTTTTGCGGTCTACCATAATCATGTTGCTGGAAAGAGCATTTAAACCATAGTAGAGGGCTTCCCCGGACTGAAAAAGCTCCTGTGTGGTAAATGGTACAAAAATCGCCGTACTGCTGGTGGTAAGTCCCCTTTGTATCGGTATTTCATTCAGTCCCAGCGGCAGAGAGGACATAAGCCCGGCTTCCTGCTGGTAATCAAGCCGCACAAGGGAACAGTTTGCTTTCTGTGCCACGCTTGCGGATTGGAATATCTGGTTTTCAAGCTGCTGTTTTTCATCAGCAAGATTGACTACTAAAAGTGTGAGTAAAAACATACGCTCATTCCGGCTTTGCAAATCCCGCAACAGGTCTTTTGCTTCCCCGCCGTAGGTGGCAAGGTCGGACGGTATAATATCCATATCGTAACCGCTTCGGACAGCTTTCTTCTGTTCCTCAATCTTCATGCGGTCAAGGTCTGTAATCTTGTGCTTAATGGTCTTTATGGCTTCGCTTTGGTCGATACTACGGATATGCAGATTGACAAGCAAATGTCCGTCCACATTTAACAGGTCGGCAAGCATACGGTCATTTAGTTCCGGCGCAAGTATCTGTAAGAATGATACAGCCCCGGTTTTATTCCCTATTTCAAAAGTGCGCCCTTTTTTAAAGGCAAAAGAAGTAGGGGCAATAAAATCTTTGGTGGATAACCCAGAGGGTGTAAGCCATTTCCAATCAAACAGAAAAGACATATCCCCGTCCGGGTGGAAAATGCCGTGCAGCACTTCTAAGCGTTCCCTGCCACTTAACGGGTGGTTCTGCGCTCCTAAGACTTTCAAATGGTTCTGTATATCCGTTTCCAGACGGGAAAGCCTTGATTTTGCCGCCTTTACATTCTCTGCTTCTAAGGTAAAGGTCAGATACTTTTTCTTGATAAGACCGTTATTTCCTTTTGCAAGCTGGTTTTGCAGCATGGTAGCATATTCAGCCCTCACATCATCAAAACCGTCCCCCTGCGGCGGTATTTCAATGCTCTTTGCAAACTCGCCCTTTCCGGCTACCCGGTTTACAAAGGTAAGCTGCAAGCCTATGGAGCTGTCAAGGAAATTGTAGAAATCGCAGAGGGCTTCAAAGGTTGCCGTCTTATCGTCCGGCTGTGCAAGCTGATAGTTAATGTCGAAAAACTCAATACTCTTGGAGTAGAGTTTCCCGGCAAGCCTGCAAATGCCGTCCGGGTACATTATTTCATAGGGAATTGTTTGCTGGGCGGTGTGCTTCTTACTGTCTCCTTTTGCCTGCCTTATGAGGGCGGCTATCTGTTTCTTTTCTGCCGTTGACAGCTTTACCTTTGGTCTGTCCGGCTTTCTGTCTTTGATAATTTTCTTTGACAATGGCGTTTACCTCCTTATTCAGTTTTTGTTGTTTCGCCAAAACGGCGTAGTAATTGGTGGTCTGGTAGGGGCGTTCCTTTGGGGAAAGGAACATCACTTTTACAATGTTCTGGATAATGACCTCTAAGGGCTGTCCGTGCTTCTCATACATGGCGAGCATGAAAAACGGAAGCATGACAAGTACCATGATGAAAGTAGCTGCGCTTTGGGGTATGCTGCCTTTTAGCACAAAAAAGAGCGGTACGCCTACGATAGCCGCCGCTCCGAAACAAATGATCTGCCGTTTGGTAAGATTTAATGCTACTTTGGTCTTTATCTTTGTAAGGTCTTTGGGTACAGGCACATAAGCCATGAGATACCTCCTTTCTGGGTCATGTCCGGTTTAGTGGAACGTCCTTTAATGGGCGTGAAAGATTGATTTTGCAAGATTTCCTGTCTTGAACAGGGAAAAGCAGAGTATCACGGTATAGGCTGCAATACTGAAAATGGCACTATGTAGATTTGTCGCAATTACCATTTCATTGACAAGCACCGCATAAATTCCTACGCATACCATGATGAAAAAGCCCTGTACGCCTAATGCGAACAAGCCTTTTAAGTAATTGTTTCCAATGCTTCCCCATTCCCGGTTTGTCATGGTGGCAAAGGGGATAGGGGCAACGGAACAGGTCAAGTAAATCTCTATCATTCTGCCGTAGAGGATAACGGTAATCAGCACCGACATGATTTTCATGCAGAAGCTAACAATAAAGGTTTCCATGACTAACAGCAGTAGTTCGGGGACTTCCAGCGTTTCTAAAGTGGCGGTCATGGTAGTAAGAGTGCTTTCCACGTCAATAGCGGTGTCGGAATTTATCACGCCTGCCGCATTGTTGACTAAATGCTGTCCTACATCAAAGACCGCCATTGTAATATCAAAGACGTGACTTACCAGATAAACGGCAACCCACGCCTTGAAAAAGAATTTGAAAAATATCCATGTATCAATATCATGCAGACTGTTGCGGTCTGCTACCATACTGATAAGCTCGTAGCAAAGGACATAGGTAATGACAAGCCCCGCTATGGGGAGTATCACGCTTTGGGAAAGGTTCTGTATCATGTTGAATACGCCAGCGTTCCAACCCTGCGGGGTCTGTCCTGCCTGTGCTGCGATTGTGCCTACTTTTTCGTTTACGTCCCCGAACATATTTGATAGGTTTCCGCTAATCGCTCCGATTAAAAGCTCCTTTATCCATTCGTTAATGGCTTCAAATATGCTCTCCATAGGCGCCTACCTCCGGGATTAACCGAACAGCCCGGACAGCAGTGGGATTAAGGTTGTGCCGATAAGGGCAACGCCGCCGCCTGCCATGAGCTGCTTCATGCCCTGTGACTTTACTGATGTGCGATAAAGAAGTAATAGAAGTGTAAAAAATTTTGCCGTTCCT
>ERZ772969.2261-NODE-2261-length-12430-cov-2.800404_pt1 | contig 12430 bp, 21 predicted proteins | sample MGYA00511676_ERZ772969 | MGnify/ENA primary metagenome ERZ772969 (study PRJEB29015, sample SAMEA2737651) | human gut metagenome | biome: human gut; feature: human-associated habitat; material: faeces | place: China | collected 2012 ...
ATAGTGTGTATTCCAGTAAGCAAGAAACAAATTAACGATTTTAACGAGCAAACATTAAATATTAACTTATAAAAACCAATAACTATGTATGCGGTAAAAGGAGACCTCGTAGAGGTAAAGAAAGTGAGTGAAACGGAGTATGCCGACAAAAACGGTAACACCTATGATAAGGATGAGCTGGTGCTACTCGAGGAGACGGATACCAAGCCCATTGACTGGGAGCAACGCAGATACGAGATAGCGAAAGATTTAATGGCAGCGTCATTCTACCAGCCGATGGACGGTGCAACTATTGCGACATACGTCCATAATTGCGTACAGTGGGCAGACGCACTTATAGAGGAACTAAAAAAGACAAGAAAATGAAAAACATCATGTTTATTACGAAGAAGAAAATCAGAAAGGATATCTACAGACGATACAATGACAGCTCTGTGGAAATAATCGAGATGGCATATAAGTGGGTTTCAGATGCTCCATTTTGGCAATGGAACATCCGATTATGGTGCGTTTGCAATGTGATTTGGGCAAATACGGACGCTTTAAACCGAGCCTATGATTTTATCTCTAAGGGTGTTCTATCAAAAGGATTACGGCCAGAACAGGATAGCGAGCTTCTTGTCCGAATGGTTGATGCTCAAATGAAGTAGATATAATTTGTTTTATTATCCAGCCTTTATCGTTAATATCCTTTGTGATACTGTCAAGGTTGAGATAATACTGGTCAACTGCCTGAAAGCGCTTTGCAATAGTAATTACTTTCTGTTGTATAAGTTTGTAAATTTGAAAATTAGACACCCCAAAGATAGTAAATAATTCAGGATAGGCGCACCACTTACAAGATAATTTAGAAATTAGACACTTTTATTTATCGGTGCGTCCTGTCCTTTTAACTATAATCAAATGAAGAAAATAATGTTTAACGACAAGTTCCTGCTCACACAAGCGGTGCTAAATGAAACGAAGACAATGACGAGGAGGATAGCAAAGTTTGAACCGCCTGCTCGTCTATATGATGAGGTCTATAATATTGAGGGAGGTATGAATGATAAAGGACAATGGATTCTTACACTTTTCAATAAATACGGAGAAATTATCGGAGATATAATTCCCCGTTACAATGTCGGCGAGGTTGTGGCGATAGCACAACCTTACAAAACACTTTATCCTAATGCAGATTTTGAAATGGAAGACAGTTATCACTTCCTGACAGAATCAAAAGGATGGAACAACAAAATGTTTGTAAAAGCTGATTTAATGCCACACCACATCAAGATTACCGATGTAAAGATTGAACGCTTGCAGGACATAACAGAAGAAGACTGCTTGAAAGAGGGCATAAGAAAAGCGACAATCGGATATTATGTAGATGGACTGATGGTAAGGGATTGGGAAAAGGAATCACATAGAGAAACTGAAAGTGGTAATATAAAATTATTTCCAACACCGAAATTAGCCTACGCTTCACTTATCAACAAAATCTGTGGAAAAGGCACTTGGGAGCGCAACCCATGGGTGGAGGCGTACACCTTTACAAGGGTAGATTAAATACAATAACAACTGACAGCAGGAATTAATACTGGTTCGACTCCAGTACTATATCATCCCAAAAAGAAGTAATGGCCACCGAAAATCAGAGATGGTTGGTTGTGTTAGAACAATGGATTAGTTCTGGTTCCTGCTTTATTATAAAAACAGTTATATACGAGTTGAGAAGTGTAATATAAGGAAAATGATTAGAATATGACAAACAACGATATACCCATTTGCATGACAGAGGAGTATTGGAAAAATTCCCAGTTCTCAATAGCAAGATACTATGGTCAGATAAATATTAACGGACATGAGTTCATCATCGTTAATAAGGACGGTCTTGACATATTCGCATTGTCCGCCGTGGCTGTAAAGAGTGGAAAGGAAAAGGCAATTGAACCTGGTGAACCGTGCGACCTCGTCAGAATTGATTTCGTTAAGTTTTACAGGGAGCTAAAGCGTGACAGGTTTATCGCCATTTTGAAAGAGCATCCCCATGCAAGTGCAGAGGAACTGAAAACAATAATGAAAGAAAAGACTAAGAACAAATAACGATGAACCAACTGAAATTAAAGGACATACCGAGCGACTTGCTGGCAAAGATAGATGAGCAATTCAATCAACATCCATCTGTTAGGCAAATGCGTATACAGCAGAACGAGTTGATGCGAAAAGGGATGTTTCAAGCAGCCATGCGCATCGGGGAGAAAATAGAAATCCTCCACACTCGCACGATTGACGAATATCTGAAAGCTGCCGAAAACGAGGCTTCCGACACGACACTACAAAGCATCGGAATGAGCAAAGAGGACGAAGAATACATGCGGACGGCAGAAATTGCATTGTTCATGGCGTGTGACATCATCAATGGATATTTCATTGATATAAACGACACATTGCACCGATACGACAAAACACTCAACTATGAGCGGTTCAACGACATGAAGCAGCTCATAGATATGGTCAAGGCAAAGATGGAATACATTCGTCAGCATTCTGACTACCTAAATAGAGCTACATGGGGAACGGTGTGCGACGATGCGTCGAATGTGCTGTATAACAAGGCGAAGAAAATAATAAGACAGTATGCTTGTAGCAAGTAACTCTTAACGATATCCCGTTGACACTAAATGTTAGTCAAGGTCCCTTTGTATCACATTCGATTGAATCCTCTTTTAGAATAGATCCATATCCAAACAATATGTATTCTGGACAAACATTAAAGTCACTGACAATATATGCTACATATTCAACTTTTAAGACTCTTTTTTCAGGTTCGTCACGGACGGTTCGCAAATTCCAGTAATTTATATTATGCATTTTTGCAAAAGTATTTAGGCCACGTATCTGTCTTGTAGCAATTAGGTAATCAATAGCAATGAAAAAACGTTTTGTTATTGCTATAGCTTCAGGTGAATTTGTACGCATTTTCAGTTATCGTTTTTTATATCCTATTGTCATAGTACTTTAGCATGACATATAAAGATTAAAGTAAATTGTTACTATACTCTTTTGTTACGCATCCAAGAACAAGATCAATATGTCTTATGGATTTTTTAGGAATCCTAATTGGTGAATGAACCAATGTTCCGTCAGGATATGTTTCTTTGTTTGAACTATACGCCATTATATAGTCATCACCACCGTCTTGTAGTCTTTTTGTTACTCTGAACTCAGTGGTTTCTATGCAATAATTCCTACCCCATACAAGAAGACTTACGTCATGTACTCTTCTTAGTGCAAGGATTGAACCGCTTGGATATTCAACCATGCTATCTCCATAATGACGAATAGCAGAAGTTGCTTCCTGAAACCAGTCCCCCGTATCGATGTAATCAGGTACAGTTGAACAGTCTAAGTTCGCTAATAGTTCGTTTGTGCCGCCAATAGTGCAGACATCATCATAGAAAGGAATCTTTTTCTTATTTGGAGCCACGAGATTGTTATTCGTCATGGAAGCATCGTTTCTTGTAGCTCCATGGCTATTATTAGATGTATGAGTTATATAGTTTTTATTCAGCATATCTCCCTGTCCCTTAATTAACCATTCCATATTAAGTTCAGGATAAAATTTAGATATTAGATTTTTTGAACTGTTGCGCATTCGTTCATTTGTTTTTTGAGTAAATCCATTACCAAGTCCTGCTGTTTTCTCAAACTCAGCTGGGCTAATTCTAAGATATACAATAAACTCGTTTAGCCTTTTTTGTACATCATTCATTTCAACCTTTTTTTGCAAATCATCCATATCTTAAAAAATATTAAAACGCACATAAAAATAGAACAATCTAAGATTATTCTAATTTTATTTATTACCTTTGCATCAACATATTAAACATAACAATGCAAATATAATAAAAGTATTGCAATAAAATTTAGGTATGACAAAAAATGGTAAAAAAATAACCCTCCGGGGCTATTATGAGAGTCTTCCAGACGCATCGTGTCCAAAGACAGATTTCATTAATAAGGTTGCGTCCAAAACAGGCGTAACATCTTCTACGGTTAGGAATTGGATTTTCTATGGAATGAAACCAGCAAATGAAAATCATGTTAAGGTGTTGGTTGAAGTTACTGGAATACCTACTAATGAGTTATGGGAGGATTAGAGTTTTATATTTTTGAGGATGAACTTTGGTGCAAGTATGATAATGGTAAAAACCAAGTCGTAAACGAAAATCAAACAGAACTAATAAAGTCGATATTATGTGATATTAGAGAATGTTATCCTTCTGCATATAAAGCTCTTATGAGTGAGTATCAGAATAGTTCCTTGAATGTACCGTATTTTCAATATTTAATAGTAAAGAGATTTTGTAAATGCAACTTCGGAAAGTTGGACGGTACTAAATCAGATGTTGACAGGTCAGGCAGGTTTAACTTTGAGAAAGTAGAATGTCCACTACGTGGTGAATGTAAATTTGAAGGAATAATTTGTTGCCCAAAGTTCAATTCAAAGCTATCTGATGCAGAACTAAGGGTTATGAAACTCATCTATCAAGGAGCAAGTAAAGACGAAGTTGCGGAACAGCTTTATATATCACCGAACACGGTTAAGAACCACATTAAGTCGGTTTATCTTAAATTAGGAATACACGAAAAATCTGAATTTATCAGATATGCAGAAAGTAATAATTTGTTTAACGATTTAACACACTAAGAGCAATGACAAGTTTGTTTAAGAAGCCTTCGGAGTTGGCTATTAACTCCACAATTAAAGTGTTAGTTTACGGTGCCCCTGGTATGGGAAAAAGTACACTCGGCCTTTCAGCACCAAGTCCTGTATTATTGGATTTTGATGGCGGAGTTCAAAGAGTAAATGGAGCTTTCCAGGTACCAACTTTACAAGTTGAAAAATGGGACGATGTAATCGCTGCTCTCAACGAGGATTTGTCTGAATATAAGACAATCGTCATAGATACAGCAGGAAAGGCATTGGACTTCATGTCAGCTTACATCATCAAGAATGAGTCAAAAATGGCTAAGCGTGATGGGAGTCTTTCTTTACAAGGATTCGGTGCAAGAAAGAACATGTTTATCAACTTCTTGAAGCAGGTTAGTATGATGGGAAAAAATCTCGTCTTTATTGCTCACGAACGTGAGGATAAGGATGGAGAACAGAAAATCGTAAGACCAGAAATGGGAGGGAGTTCTGTCGGTGACCTTATTAAAGAATTGGATTTGGTGGGGTACATGCAAGCTTATGGTCAAAAACGCTATGTATATTGGGGTGTGAACGAAAAAGCGTACACCAAGAATACTTGTAATCTGCCTAACGCTATGGAGGTACCTACAATCATTAATGAGGAGGGCTCTGTTACAGGAGAAAATAAATTCCTTTCAAATATTTTTACCAGTTACCACGCTTATTTGAAGAACGAGCGTGAAACACGTAAGGAGTATGATGAGCTGATAGATGCAGCAAAGGAAGATGTTGAAGCTATTGTAGATGCAAGTACTGCCAATGACTTCTGTAAGGCTTTTGCAGAAACCAAACAGATATGGGACAGTAAGATTAAAATCGGTATGCTTGTCAAGGAAAAGTGTGACAAGTTGGGATTAAAGTTTGACAAAAAAACAAAGAAGTATGCTTAAGTATAGATTTTATCCTACTTTGCTTGACCGCTTTCAGTCGTATTTAGATACGCAGGTAGAGGATTACTTCTATCAAGATGAGCAAGGTAAATGGCATAAGAACTACAACGAAGCAGATGAAACGCTCCACTTCTCACAAGAAGAAGTGGATGCGCTTCTGAAACAGGAATTGTTAGATGCTATTAACCGAGTGCCACATGAGCCGTCAGAAGCTGCAAGTAAAGGGACAGCTCTAAACGAGGTCGTTGATTGTCTTATTCATAACCGCAATAGTGATAATGAAAATGTAAAAATTTGCACAGCTGGATTTAATGGTGTTAATGCAATTAAAGCTACATGTGACGGTTTTGAATTTTTGTTTGATATACCCTTTTGTAAGTCTATTGCCGAATATTTCAAAGGCTCATTGAGCCAAGTTTTCACGTCGGCTACACTCCATACTAAGTACGATGAAGTTGAATTATACGGCTATATAGACGAGTTGAGAGAAAACAAGGTTTACGATCTGAAAACTACTTCTCGCTATGAGTTTGGTAAATATGCTAAATATTGGCAAAGACACGCATACCCTTATACTCTCATAGAAAGTGGGATGTGTACCGATGTGACTTCATTTGAGTTTACCGCATACGCTTTGAAAGGCGGAACAAGTAGAACACCATTAATTACAGGAGTTCAGTATCCTGAGGTTTACCAGTATGACCACGAAAAAAGTAAAGTCATGCTGAAAGACATTTGCGAACGTTTTTGCGAGTTCCTCGAAGAGAATAGAAATTTAATAACAAATAAGAAAATTTTTAACGAATAAGAATCATGGCAAACCAAATTAGCGGTAAAGTATTGATTATAGATGATGTAATTTCTATTCCCACTCGGAGTGGAAATACTTTCACCAAGCGTCAGATAGTCCTTGACGCATCGCACTACGATCAAATGACAGGTCAAAAATATGAGAATTATCCTGCCTTTGATTTCGTAGGAAACAGAGTTAACGAATTGGATAACTTCAAAGTTGGGGATTTAGTAACAATTTCCTTTGCTCTGAATGGAAGACCGTTTGACAAAGATGGCAAGACTACTTATTTTACGTCAGTAAACGGATATAGGATAGAACCTTATCAACGTCAAAACGGCAGTAATCAGCAGTCTAATTGGAACCAAGACAATAGTTCTACTCCACAAAGCGCACAGCAGACTACAAACGGACAAAATGAACAGCAATTTCCACCGCAAGTTGATGATGGTGGTGTTCCAAAAAATGAAGATGATTTACCTTTTTAACATATGAAAGAAGAAAGAATAACACAGAAAACAGTCGTGCTCCAACATCTGAAAAGATTTGGTAGTATAGAGCCACTTACAGCGTTACGAGAGTATGGAATTTATCGTTTAGGAGCCAGAGTAGCAGACCTTAGAAGTGAGGGCTATAACATCATCACAGAAACAAAGGCGTCTGTTAGCCGTATCACTGGCAGACCAGTGCATTTCGCAAACTATAAGCTTGTAGGCAATGGCTCTGTATAATCTTTCGAATGAATATGACTTGCAGAACTTCAAGGAGAAGTGCAACGAAATGGTGCGTAAGAAAGCATACGTCGAGTTGAAGAATAAACTCACTACAAGATCTTTAGCACAAAATTCATATTGCCACGTGTTGTTGGGTTACTTCGGCTCAGAGTTTGGAATGACCATAGAGCAGGTGAAATATGACTTCTTTAAGAGGAAATGTAACAAGGATATATTCGAGAGAACAAGAATGAACAAGCGAGGGCAGCAGGTAACATACATCAGAAGTACAACCGAACTCGATAAAGGAGAAATGACAACCGCTATCGAAAGGTTTAGAAATTTTAGTGCATCAGAATGTGGTTTATACTTGCCAAGTCCTCATGAGTCAGAAATGCTGTTTTATGCACAGCAACAGATAGAAAATAACAAGGAATTTTTATAATAAGCAGAAAAATTATGTTAGCAGACTTAAAAGATTATCGTCCACAAAAGATTGATTTTGTGCTTGACGATAAAGCTAAAGAAACGTTCAAGGAAGTAATGGTTCTATTCAAAGGAGCCAAGTCGTCAAAAGAAGCCTTAAAAGTTTTTAAGGAAAAGTTCAATTGCTTATTTCCCGAAGGTGAATTAGCTACACGCCAGTATGACAAACACGAAGTGTCAATGATTCGTGAGGAATACTGTCTGAAAGAAGAAAATGACCTTCCGAAGCGTAAGCAAGAGTTGCAGGAAACGCTGGAAGAAATTAAGGCTATGAAGAAAGCAGCAGAGGAAGCCTATAACTCTATTTTGCTTGAAATTGCTGATTTGGCAGCAAGAGTAAAGCAGGGAACCACAGACTTCAAACTCTCATCCACCGAAACGGTGAGAATTGCGCTTAATGGATATTTCCTCTTCTACTCATGGGTGGATGGAGAGATGAAACTTGTTAAGGCTCAAAGAATCCCTGACTGGGATAGAAACACATTGTGGTCACAGGAAGATACCAATAGAGAAGCAATGAATGAGTTATTCGGAGTTGAATTTCCTGAGGTAGAAAAGCCTGCTATGGATGAAAGTGAAATACAGGAAGAGGATGATGATTTGCCATTTGGCAATGAAGATTAAGTAACGCCAGAGGGGGTCAACGAAATAAAGACTCCCTCTCTTTTCACACAAAGAGCAATGAAATATATACTTCGTGACTATCAAAAACAAGCGTCAGATGCAGCTGTAAAATCATTTAAGAGTTCAAAAAAAACAAATGGTTTGATTATTGTATCAACAGGTGGAGGAAAATCATTGATCATAGCAGACATAGCTTCAAGACTTGATTCTCCACTGTTGGTTTTTCAACCAAGTAAAGAGATACTACAACAGAACTTTGCAAAGTTACAAACTTACGGAATACTCGACTGCGGTTGTTATTCTGCATCTGTTGGAAGTAAAGATATTAACAGAATCACCTTTGCCACTATAGGTAGTGTAATGAACCACATGGAAGACTTCAAGCATTTCAAATATGTCCTTATCGACGAAGCCCATGTAGTAAACAGCAAGGGTGGCTTATATGAGAAATTCATTAATGCTGAGGATAGGCATGTTGTAGGGCTTACTGCAACGCCATATCGTCTCAGTTCGTACATGGCTGGCTCCATGTTGAAATTTCTCACTCGGACACGTCCACGAATATTTAGCGAAGTCTTGTACGTATGTCAAACATCTGACTTGCTTGCAAAAGGATATTTGGCAGACTTGAAGTATTATGACCTAACAGCAATTAATCTTGATAATGTTAGAAGTAATTCTACAGGAGCAGACTATGATGAAAAATCATTGAAAATGGAATATGAGAGAAGTGGTTTTTTTGACAAACTTACAACAGCCACCTTACGGGTTTTGAAGCCAAAAAGTGGAGTACCGCGTAAAGGTATTTTGGTTTTCACTCGATTTATAGAAGAAGCTGAAAACCTTGTCTGGAAATTGAAGATAAAGGGAATATCAGCAGCGATCGTAACAGGGGCTACACCGAAAGCAGAACGAGAACAGCTACTTAATGATTTCAAAAGTGGTAAGATAAAGGTTGTAGCTAATGTTGGTGTTCTCGTTGTCGGATTCGACTTTCCTGCTTTAGACACCGTGATATTGGCACGTCCAACAAAATCATTGGCGTGGTATTATCAGGCAGTAGGGAGAAGCATACGTCCATTCAAAGGGAAAGACGGTTGGGTTATTGATTTAGCTGGCAACTATAAGCGTTTCGGTAAGGTGTCTGATTTGAAGATTGATGTTGAGAAGCCACACTCTCAATTATGGTGTGTAAAAAGTAATGGTAAGGTATTAACTAATAAATTGTTTTAATATATGACATTGAATGATTATCAGTCAGCCGCTATGGATACGGCTGTGTACCCAAAAGAGTACAAAATTATTTATCCAGCATTAGGTATCACCGGTGAAGCTGGAGAGTGTAGTGATAAAGTGAAGAAAGTTATCCGTGATAATCATGGTGAGTTTTCTGACGCAAAAAAACGTGAGATAGCAAAGGAGATAGGGGATGTGCTTTGGTATTGTGCTACTCTTGCACATGATATTGGCTACTCTCTCGAAGAAGTTGGTAGTATGAATGTTGAAAAATTACGTTCTCGTAAAATGCGCAACAAACTTGGTGGTAACGGAGACAACAGATGAGACACAAATGCTATTTGTCTGGCCCTATCAGTGGTAAGTGTATTGTTGAGAGAAGAAAGACCTTCATGTCTGCCAAAGTGATGCTTGAAGCTGCTGGATATAATGTTGTTAATCCTATGGAAAATGGGCTACCAAAAAAATCCACCACTGCTCAACACATGAAGCGAGATATTCAGTTGCTGACTGAATGTGATACTGTTTTTATGATGGATGGGTGGAACCACTCACAGGGATGCTATACGGAGTTCATGGTCGCTACAGCAATAGGGTGTGAAATCATTTTTGAGAGTAAAATGAGTGATATAAAATTAGGCGAAAACAATCGATTTAAGACGATATTTAAATGATGAACAAATACTACTTCAAAAAGAAGACAAAAGACGCTCACAGCGAAGAAAAACCGTATGTAAATAAAACAACACGGAGTAAACCAAACCTCGTCAAGAAACTTGATAAAGTTTTTTCTGCATACATCCGTTTGCGTGATGCAATGCCAAGTGGATATTTTAGGTGTATTTCGTGCGCTCAGATAAAACCGTTCGACCAAGCTGATTGTGGACATTTCTTTAGCAGGAGGAATATGTCAGTTAGGTTTGATGAAGATGATTGCCATGCTGAATGTAAATTTTGTAACAGATTTAGCTCAGATCATCTTATTGCTTACCAAGCCAATTTGATTCGTAAAATAGGTATGCAGCGGTTTGAGTTGCTGTCAGCAAAGTCGCACCAGTCTAAGCATTGGTCAGACTTTGAACTTGAAGCGATGATTAAGCACTACACCGCAGAAGTAAAAAGGCTTAGTTCGTTGAAGGGTATAAGGGTGAATATCTAAAAAACATTAAAACAATAGTTTTATTAGAATAATCTATGAGCAATCTAATTTAATTTACTATCTTTACAAGCGATAATATTATTTCATGGTAAGCCGGATAGATAGAGTTAGCTACTCTCGTTGAAAAGGTGTTCCCAATCGCCCTGCCGGTTTATCTTTTACAAATTGGGATAAAATAGATTGGGATGAAAAAAGACCAAGAAAAATCGCTCTTATACGAAGAGCAAATTATAATAGTACATGAAAGTTTCGTTAGTGGCGACCTACATATCATTAGCAAGTTGTTACATCGAAATAAAAATACACATATTGATGGGAATTCCGATTATAACAAGCTTTTGTTTTCAGAATCTAAAAGTGTATTAGAAAGTCTTGCGAAAAGAAGAATGGGAACCAAAAGCGATAAGCAGTAATCTATTATGGAGAATGGTTGGGTCAAAATATACAGGAAACTAAAAGATTGGGAATGGTACACAGATTCTCAAGCCGTACATTTGTTTATTCATCTACTTTTATCGGCAAACATCGAAGATAAAAATTGGCGAGGGATAATTATCGAAAGAGGTCAAATTGTTACTGGTAGAAGAAAACTTTCAGAAGAAACCAATATACCTGAAATAAGTATAAGAAGGAAATTAGAAAAGTTGGAAAGGTGCGGCGTTATAAGTATAAAATCGACCAACAAATATAGTATTGTAACTATCTGTAAATATGACAGTTATCAGACAAATGAGCCAACAAATGAGCCAACAAATGAGCCAACAAATGAGCCAACAAATGAGCCACAACTAAAGAATATAAGAAGTAAAGAAGAAAAGAAAGAAAGAAATATATCTCCTAACGGAGGGTTAAGCGCAAGCGCTTTGGACTCGAAAGATGAGAAAAAAACTTTTCCAAAGACAAAGCCTAAGAAAGAGCAATCAATTGTAACCAAAGGTCGTAAAATATTTGAATTGTATTTTGAAAAGAAAACGAGCGAGAAATATTACTGGAAAGCAGCAGATGGTGCTCAAATGAAGCGTTTGCTTAATCAGCTAAAATTTTCACGTTCGAATAAAGGAATGCCAGTGTCAGATGAAGACTTGCTTAATGCATTGCAAGTGTTTCTTGATAAGATAACAGACAATTGGATGCTATCAAATCTCTCTGTTCCTAATATCAGCTCAAAGTACAATGAGTTAGTTGCCCAAGCAAAAAAGTCAAATGGTAAAATCGGTATATTCCTCCGAGATAATACAGGTGAGAAGTACCTAAATCAGAAGATAAAGCAATGGAAATAAAAGATCAATCAGTATTCGCAGATGTTGAGAAAAAAGAAATTTTCAACATAAAAATTGAAGATGCAAACGGTTTGTTAATGCGAGGCTTGAAATTCTTCACTGGTGAGGATGCCAAGTGGGCGCCAGAGTATGACGAAATATCCGATTGGCTGACGGACAATAAACACAAAGGGCTGTTATGTTACGGTCAGTGCGGTCGTGGGAAGTCGCTTATCTGCGAAAAGATAATGCCGAACATTTTCAGGTACTACCTCCGTAAAAACTTGATTAAGTTCGATGGCTATGAGATAAATGACAAGCGCCAACTTCTACGAGATTGTGAGTGTTCCATACTCATAGACGACTTTGGAGTTGAGGATGTAGGGAAGATTTACGGTGAAACGCATAACGTGTTTGAGGAGGTAGTAAGCCTTGCTGAGAAACGTCATCAGATGCTACTTCTTACAACAAACCTCACGCTTGATGAAATATGCGATAAATACGGAGAGCGAACACTTGACCGACTTAGGTA
>ERZ772969.2266-NODE-2266-length-12400-cov-4.524423_pt1 | contig 12400 bp, 9 predicted proteins | sample MGYA00511676_ERZ772969 | MGnify/ENA primary metagenome ERZ772969 (study PRJEB29015, sample SAMEA2737651) | human gut metagenome | biome: human gut; feature: human-associated habitat; material: faeces | place: China | collected 2012 ...
CGGTCCGTTTAAAAATCCGCGGTTGACAAATTTTCCTGTGTCGAGCGTAGCATACGATACCTCCGTACACCAACCGAAACATGCATATATGATAAAAATCCATACAAGTTCATAAAAATTCTGCGGCATATATTTTCCCCTTTTCTCTTGTAAGCAGCAAAAAAGCAATGGCTGTCTTAATTATAGTCCATTGCTTTTTGCAGTACAACGCTAATTTAATAAAATATTTGTGGTATATTAATATTTCTTAAATCATTTTACCATTTATCCCTAAAATGAACTTTCAAATGACAATAGCATAAAAAAATACTATAATATCTTTGTAGCTCATAGGCATTTTCTAAAAAAGAAGTTTCTTCAATTAATAAATGGAGAATTAATATGTTAAAACAAATTGACCAATTACAAGAAAATCATGATTGTTATTTTATAGATTTCCTGCCTATAAGAATGGATAGTGCCCGCTATTTTGAAATAGAAAATTTCTTCTTAGAATCTTATTTAAAACAATTCGCAGAACAAATTGTTCGCATTGTAGTTAAAATAATCGGCTATTATCCGGCACAAATATGCCTGACAGAATTTCCAGACGAAACTACTGACAAGTTCAAATATCTGTATCCTGTTGGAGAAGATATAAGAAATAAACCAATATCTGAACTAGCCAGCATTATTGCACATGTAATTACAAATGATATATCTTCTGTCCAAATTCTTTTAGGAAATGAACATCATTCTCTTATAAGTATTAATGGCGGTTTTTCTGTAAATATCTATAATGCTACGGAAGAACAATTAAAACTTTTTACTGTTTTAGTAGAACAAGAAAATTTATTTTTAAAAAAAGAGTGGTAGAAATCATTCCTGTAATTTTACCGCTGGCTTTAATTTGCATATTTTATTACAGTATTTGAGATTATCCTGCCGATGTGTGATCAGGAAAATAATCTTATCCCTTTTTGCAAAGATCGGTTCTAAAATTTTTCGCTCAGTCTCACGATCTAAGGAACTAGTTGGCTCATCCAAAATGAGAATTTCCGCATCCTCGGTATAAAGTGTTGCAAGTGCTATTCTCTGCTTATCTACGCCGGAAAGATTATTTCCGTTTTCCAGAATCGTCCTTCCCTAAAGACTTCCGTTTTGCTTGAACTTCTCAAGAAATTCCAATCGCTCGTAGCTTTCCTCGTTTCCCTTATCTCTGCCGAAACACAGACTATCATACAAGCCTCCGGTGATGATCGGAACATTTTGTGAATAATAGGATATTTTCTTTCTGAAATCTGTGTTATCATATTCCTCCAGCGGAATCCCGTTTATTTTGATCCCATGATTCTGCTCCCAAAACTTCATGACAGACTTCATCAGTGTAGTCTTTCCACAGCCGGATTCTCCGATAATTCCGATAATATCTCCCTTTTTTGCTTCTATATGTATATCCTCCGCCAAAAGCTGCCCTTCCGCGGTACAAAGCGCATCCATGTCAATCGTCACATTTTCTACCTGATTTAACTCCTTCGTCCCGCTTTTCTCCTCGTTCTCCTCCAGAATATTTAAAAATTCCTTTGAAGCTTTGATTTCTCTTAAGTCAAGATTTACTCCGACGATGCACATGACAGCCGGAAGGAAGTAAGACATTAAAATAGAAATCGTGAAAATATCGCTTAATCCCGTTTTTCCCTGCAAGAACAGGTAAAATGAAAAGATAAGGATCACATTTTGTGCAAACATATTGAAGAAATTGATGATTTCATTCATTCCACTTGCAAAAAGATTTACTTTCATCGTCAGATGCTCGATTTTTTCCAGATGCTGTTCTAAAATTCCGTTTAATCTGCTGTTATCATCGTTTTGTTTGATAAAATCCACCTGCTCCGCAATCTGATAGATGTCCTTCCGCTCCTTTGGGATCACGCGCTGCATTTCCCCGGATTTTTTGAGAAGTTCTTTGTTCAGCACATAAAAGCCCAATACATTCAGAACAAGGATAAACAGCATCACAAAAAACATTACCGGATTGATCGTGATGGAATATGCAAGGATCAGCACGATCATAACAGCCTTAGAAACCAATATGGGCACTGACCGCACATAAAGGTTGGAAAAGGCAATTACCGTAGCATCCGCGCGCTCCACAAGATAGGTCGTCCCATACCGGATGAGTGAATCGTACTTCATCCGAAATATTTTCTGATAAATTTTCTTAGAAAGTCCCTTTTTATATTTTTTTATCAGATGAAGCTCAATAAATATATAAACGACCTGAAGTACGATCTCCAACAGCATAAATCCCATGAGAAACGTGATAATTTTATTGGAAAATTCCACTTTTCCGTTGATGATCTCATTGACTGTAATAGGAATGAAAAAGACGATCAGATCAATAAAAATACGAAAGACGATCAAAATGGCTTCTCTTGTGATGTAATGCTTATCTTTCATCAACTATATACTCCCCTCTAACCACAATTTTGCTATGTAATTGAATACATCAAATTAAAGAATAGCAGACAGAAAAATCGCTATCTGCCTGCTATTTTTAATTTCCCTATGAAGTTTTATTTCTTGATCGCGAGAAACTTACATCCAGCAATAAGCGGAATAAATCCGGACACGCAACCGAGTACCTGTGTCTCTTGTTCTGTCTTCCCATCAAGTCTTGCATACATCTTAGCATAAGTACATCCTAAGAATATGATGTAAATTACTCTGGTAATCAGTGTGTATGCGTTTCCCAATGGAAGAAAAAACAGAACAAGCGGAAGTATCCACCAAAGCTTAAAGAGAATCGAAGGAATCTCAAACTTTCCAAATAGTGTAACCTTCTCCTCATTGTCGCACACAGCATCTGCCAATCCATAATAGCTGCCATACGGAATCCATGCAATCCAAGCCTTATCGTACCCAAGTGCCTTCAATGCCTTCATATGCGCAAGGGACATGAACACATATAGAAAAATTACAATGATGCCAGCAACCACCAAGGCTCCAATGCCGATTCCTAAAACAAATAATGCCTCCATTTCCATAAACCTCCTCTGAAACGTATGATAGTTTCATAATACAAAATTTTAATTTGAATGTCAAACATTTTTTGTATCATCCTTCGCATCAGCCTTCGCACGTTCCAGAAGCTCCTTCATCAGTTCATCATCTGTCTCAGTAAGCTCAGATTTTCCGGCAGCCTTTTTTGCATTTTCTGCCGCAAGCGCAAGACTTTCTGCTTCCTCCTCCTCGCTTAAAAGCTCAGAATCATCCACATTCTCCATCAGACTCTTATCCTCACGCACCTTTGCAATACTTGCAACAGTCACATTCTCGTCTAGATTGATCAGCTTTACGCCCGAGGTAATACGCCCAAGAATTGTAGTGTCGCTGACCTTGATACGGATAATGATCCCCTCCGTTGTAATAAGCATGATCTCATTATCCTGATTTACAGCCTTCACACCGATGATATTTCCTGTTTTCTCGGTAATCTTATAGCACTTTACTCCCTTACCGCCACGGTTTTGCGTCGTAAATTCAGAGATCAACGTGCATTTTCCAAGTCCCTTTTCTGAGACGATCATCAACGCGTCACCCTGTGATTCCATCTGCATACCGATCACTTCGTCGTCATCGGTAAGATTCATACCAATAACACCCATTGAGGTTCTTCCCGTTTTTCTGACGTCTGTCTCCTTAAAACGAATACACTGACCATATTTTGTTACAAGGAAAATATCCTGATTATTGTCCGTTTTCTTTACCTCGATCAATTCGTCATCCTCACGCAGATTGATCGCTGCAAGTCCCGTCTTTCTGACATTTGCATAATCAGTGATCGGCGTTTTCTTCACGATTCCTTTTTTTGTTGCCATAAACAGGAAATGACCTTCCGTGTACTCCTTGATCGGAATCACCGCCGTGATCTTCTCCCCCGGCTGAAGCTGCAGCAGATTGATGATCGCCGTTCCCCGCGCCGTCCGGCTTGCTTCCGGAATTTCATACGCTTTCATACGGTACACACGACCGGTATTTGTAAAGAACATCATATAGTGATGAGACGTTGTCATCAACAGCTCCTCAATATAATCCTCATCAATCGTCTCCATGCCCTTGATCCCCTTACCGCCGCGGTTCTGCGCACGGAAATTATCAAGGCTCATGCGCTTGATATATCCAAGCTTTGTCATCGTAATGACCGTATTTGTCACCGGAATCAAATCTTCCATCGAAATATCATATTCGTCAAAGCCAATCGAGGTCTTTCTGTCGTCGCCGTACTTATCTGCAATCAAAAGAATTTCTTCCCGAATAACCCCGAGAAGCTTCTTTTCATCTGCCAAAATCGCTTTCAATTCCGCAATCCGTTCCATCAGCTCCGCATATTCTGCCTCAAGCTTCTCACGCTCCAATCCGGTCAGTGCACGCAGACGCATATCCACAATTGCCTGCGCCTGTACCTCCGTCAGGGAAAACCGCTCCATCAACCGCTCTTTTGCTTCCGGCGTTGTCTTACTGCTGCGGATAATGTTGATAACCTCATCAATATGATCAAGCGCTGTCAATAACCCCTGTAAAATATGAGCGCGCTCCTCCGCCTTATTCAGATCATACTTCGTTCTTCTGGTGACAACATCCTTCTGATGCATCAGATAATAATTCAGCATCTCGTAAAGGTTTAATACCTTTGGCTGATTATCCACAAGCGCCAGCATGATGACGCCAAACGTATCCTGCAGCTGTGTATGCTTATAAAGCAGATTTAAAATCACATTCGGATTTACGTCACGGCGCAATTCAATACAGATGCGCATACCCTGACGATCGGATTCATCACGCAGGTCAGTAATGCCGTCCAGCTTTTTGTCCTTTACGAGCTCTGCGATCTTCTCGATCAGACGCGCCTTGTTCACCATATAGGGAAGCTCTGTCACGACAATACGATTTTTTCCGTTCTGCATCGGCTCAATATCTGTCACGGCACGCACTTTGACTTTTCCGCGCCCCGTGCGATAGGACTCGTTGATGCCCGCTGTTCCTAAAATCGTACCTCCGGTCGGAAAATCAGGACCCTTTACGATCGAAAGCAGCTCCTCAATATCCGTCTCACGGTTTCCTTCTACCTGATTATCAATAATCTTCACAACGCCGCCGATTACCTCACAAAGATTATGCGGCGGGATATTGGTCGCCATACCAACCGCGATTCCCGTCGTACCATTGACCAAAAGATTCGGAAAACGTGACGGAAGAACAGTAGGCTCCTTCTCTGTCTCATCAAAGTTCGGAACAAAATCAACGGTATTTTTATTGATGTCGGCAAGCATCTCCATCGAAATCTTAGAAAGACGCGCCTCTGTATATCGCATTGCCGCCGCCCCGTCTCCATCGACAGAACCAAAATTTCCGTGACCGTCAACGAGCGGATAGCGGAACGACCAATCCTGCGCCATATTGACAAGCGCTCCATAAATAGAGCTGTCTCCGTGCGGATGATATTTACCCATGGTATCACCGACAATACGCGCACATTTACGATGCGGCTTATCCGGTCCGTTATTTAATTCGATCATCGAATAAAGGACACGCCGCTGCACCGGCTTTAATCCGTCTCTGACGTCCGGCAGCGCCCGCTGTGCAATGACGCTCATGGCATAGTCGATATAGGATTCCTCCATCGTTTTTTTCAGGTCGACTTCATGTATCTGGTCAAAAATTTTATCATCCATACTTATACTCCATTCCGAAGCGTTTACACAGAGCATACAAATTTTAAAAAGCAAACTGGAACATTTTCGCTTTCACTCTGTCCGTTTAGAATTTGTGACGCTTCGGCACAAATTTCCGGTCAAAAAACTTCAGTACTCACATTTTCTGACCCAATCTTTACTTGCTTGAAACAAATGATTTATATATCAAGATTCTGGACGTATTTTGCATTTTCTTCAATAAATTCACGCCGCGGCTCAACCTTATCACCCATCAGGGTCGTAAATGTAACGTCAATCTCCGAGGTTTTCTCCTCGTCGATCATCACACGCTTTAAGATGCGCTTTTCCGGGTCCATGGTCGTCTCCCAGAGCTGCTCCGCATCCATCTCGCCCAAGCCCTTGTAGCGCTGGATCTTGTTATTGCCATCACGTCCGATTTCTTCATTCAAAAGCTTGTTTAATTCGTCATCACTGTACGCATACCATACATTCTTATTCTTTTCGACCTTATAGAGCGGAGGCGTTGCAAGATACACATGTCCCTGCTTAATAAGCTCCGGCATGAAACGGTACAAAAATGTCAGCATCAGAGTTGCAATATGAGCGCCGTCCACATCGGCATCCGTCATAATGATGATCTTATCGTAGCGCAGCTTTGAAATATCAAAATCATCATGGATTCCTGTTCCAAAGGCAGTGATCATCGCCTTAATCTCGTTATTTCCGTAAATGCGGTCAAGTCTCGCCTTCTCAACATTTAAAATCTTCCCGCGCAGCGGAAGGATCGCCTGCGTCGCGCGGCTGCGCGCTGTCTTGGCAGAGCCGCCCGCAGAATCTCCCTCTACGATAAAAATTTCACAATTCTTCGGGTCCTTATCCGAGCAGTCGGCAAGCTTTCCCGGGAGCGCCATTCCCTCAAGCGCCGTCTTTCGCCTTGTCAGATCCCTCGCTTTTCGCGCCGCCTCACGCGCACGCTGCGCCAGAAGTGATTTTTCACAGATACTTTTGGCAACGATCGGATTCTGCTCCAGAAAATAAGTAAGCTGTTCGCTCACCACGGAATCTACCGCTCCCCTTGCCTCACTGTGGCCGAGCTTTTGCTTCGTCTGGCCCTCAAACTGCGGCTCCTCGATCTTCACACTGATGATCGCAGTCAGCCCCTCCCTGATATCATCGCCCGTCAATGCCGGCTCATTGTCCTTTAATATCTTATTGGCTCTCGCGTAGGCATTAAACGTTTTTGTCAGAGCATTGCGGAAGCCTGAAAGATGCGTTCCACCCTCCGGCGTAATGATATTATTGACAAAGCTATAGGTGCCGTCATTATAAGAATCATTGTGCTGCATTGCCACTTCCACATAAATATTGTCGCGCATTCCCTCACAATAGATGACCTCGGAATAAAGAGCCTCTTTATTCTTGTTTAAGTAGGTGACAAACTCCTTGATACCGCCCGCATAATGAAATTCATGTACGCGCGGCTCCTCTCCTCTTGCGTCGCTTAAAACAATTCTTAATCCCCTCGTTAAGAACGCAGTCTCGCGCAGTCTCTGCTTTAGAGTATCATAATCATACTCCGTTTCTTCAAAAATGGAAGCGTCCGGCTGGAAAGTAACCTTTGTTCCGTGCTTCTCATCACCGCATTCGCCGATGACCCTTACATCTTCATCGGGCTTTCCCTTTTGATAGCTTTGAAAATAAACGCTGCCCTCCTTGTATACCTCAACGGAGAGCGTTGTAGAGAGCGCGTTTACAACAGACGCTCCCACGCCGTGAAGTCCTCCCGATACCTTATAACCGCCGCCGCCAAACTTCCCTCCGGCATGAAGCACCGTATAGACAACCTCAAGAGCTGATTTTCCCGCCTTCTGATTCATCCCGACCGGTATTCCGCGGCCATCGTCCTCTACGGTAATGGAATTTCCGGCGTTGATCGTCACATAAATATTTTGGCAATATCCTGCAAGCGCCTCATCCACCGCATTATCAACGATCTCATATACCAGATGGTGAAGTCCGCGCGCAGAGGTGCTGCCGATATACATACCGGGTCTTTTGCGCACTGCCTCCAATCCCTCTAATATCTGTATCTGGTCAGCTCCGTATTCGTTCTCTATACTCATATCTGCCTCCATCTCTAAGTCGGGACCGATCTCTCAAAAACCTGTCCACTGATTACTTCAAAAACCTTATTAAGCAAAAACCGATTGCGGACAAATTCATCCAAACCGGTGCAGGTAATAATTGTCTGTGTATCGCACAGATTATTCAGCAGGTAATTCTGTCTGCTGCTGTCAAGCTCCGATAATACATCATCAAGCAGAAGTATCGGGGTATCGGAAATACATCGTTTTACCAGCTCAATCTCCGATAATTTTAAAGAAAGCGCCGAGGTTCTCTGCTGCCCCTGTGAGCCAAATCTGCGAATATCCACATCACCAATCGAAAAAAGAAGATCGTCACGATGCGGTCCGACCGATGTCTGACACAGCTTTAAATCCTTTGACTTGGAACGATTTAGCTCGTCCTCAAAAAAAATATCATCAATATTCGGCTCATATTTCAAGAAAAGCTGTTCCTTACCGCCGGAAAGTCGCGTATGGATCTCCCGGACAATTTCACTTAATTCCTCCACAAACTGCTTGCGCCTCTTTATGATTCTTTTTCCTGTTTCCACAAGCTGCATATCCCAGACAGACAGCGTATCGGAAAGCTCCGGGCGAAAGGTCATATCCTTAAGCAGCTTATTTCTCTGTCCGAGAATCTTGTGATAGCCGGTCAGGTCAGAAAGATAAATCTTATCCAGCTGGCATAGCTCCGCATCCAAAAACCTTCGCCGCTCAGCCGGACCGTTTTTGATGATATTCAAATCCTCCGGCGAAAAAAACACCATATTTAAAATGCCAAACAGTTCCGACGCCTTCTTGATCGGAATCTGATTGATCGCAATTCCCTTTGTGCGGCTTTGCTTTAAGTGCATGTCAATCTGATATTCCTTTTCCTTGCGGATGACTGTCGTGCGAATATGCGCCTCCTGCTGCCCGAACCTTATCATTTCCTTATCGCGGCTGCCCTTGTGCGACTTCGTCGTGCCGCTTAGATAGGCGGCCTCCAAAATATTTGTCTTTCCCTGCGCATTATTTCCAAAAAGAATATTCGTGCCCTCATCCAAAGAAAGGTAAAGGTCCTCATAGTTCCGAAAATTCTTTAGTTCGATGGATTTTATCATCATCTTACGATTTTAACCTGTTCCCCCTGAAAAGAGATAATCTCTCCCCCATACAATTTCTTTCCGCGCTGAAGCTCAGTTTCCCCATTGACGCTCACAAGTCCGTCTAAGATCACAAGCTTAGCATCCACACCGGAATCCACAAGACCGGCTTTTTTTAACGCCTGTCCCAGCCGGATGAACTCCTCTCCCTCTCTGATCCTGATCTCTGTCATTTCTTCCTCCCGCTTATTTAAACTGTCGCTGCATTAAAGTTGACCGGAAGAATCAGATAGATAAACTTCCCTTCATCATCCTTGATAAAGCAGGGCGCTTTCGGATTCACCATATAAAGGCTGATCTCCTCCTCGTCAATAACACGCAGCGCATCAATAAAGAACTTCGGGTTAAATCCGATCAAAATATCCTTGCCCTCTTTTGCAATATCAATATCCTCGTTCATAGAACCGATGAACGAATTGATTTTTAATTCCATATTGCCGTCCGTCACATTCATGATGATCGGCTTTTTATCGCCTTCCTTGACAAGAAGCGTCGCGCGGTCGATACAGCTTAAGAGCTCTCTCTTATTAATCTTGATCTTTGTCTCATAGGCAGAGGAAAGCATCTGCTCGATTTTAAAATATTCTCCCTCGATCAAACGTGATACGACGGTCGTCTGGTCAAATTCAAATACAATATGATTATCCGTTAAAAACATATGAACTTCTTCTTCTGCACTTCCCGGAAGAATCTTGCTGACCTCCTGTAAGGTCTTTCCCGGAACGACAACCTTTTTATGCTGGTAGCTGTTTTTTAATTCAATGCTGCGGATAGAAATACGGTGACCGTCCAAAGAAACAACCTTTAACTGATTCTCATCAATTTCAAACAGCTCACCCGTCATCAGCTTATTGTTGTCATTATCTGCAATTGAAAAGATCGTCTGACGGATCACCTCTTTTAATGTAAATTGAGATAGATCAATCGATTCGTTCCGCTCAATATAAGGAATATAAGAAAAGTCATCTCCCGATTTTCCAACAATATTAAATTTTGCCTTTTCACAGGTAATGATCGTCTTAAAGGAAGCGTCTGTTTCGATGACTGCCTCACTGTCAGGAAGCTTACGGACAATTTCAGAAAAAATCTTTGCGTCGAGCGCGATCACACCGCGCTCCGCGATCTCTCCTTCAATTTTTGTCTCAATGCCAAGCTCCATATCATTCGCAGTCAATTTGATCTCATTGGCAGACGCATCAATTAAGATACACTCAAGGATTGCCATTGTCGTTCTTGTCGGAACAGCTTTTGATACAATATTGACGCCGTGCAGAAGATTTGATTTGGAACAGATAAGTTTCATATTGTGTATAACTCCTTCCTGATGCTGTATGACATATCCGCAGAGAACACGAAGTGCCATAGATAATATTTATAAAAAGATATTAAAAGTATTATTCATAGGGGTTGTTCATAAGTGAATAACCTCTGAAAGTACTTGAAATAAAGACTTCCGGTAAAAAATGAAGCTGTATAACTGTGTGAAAAGGATGAGGATGAAGGCCTTATAAGCTGTGGATGAAATTTATGTAAGCAATCATCAAAAACTGCAAAAAAGAACTTGTCCCCAATCCTTCACATGAATTCCACAGCATATCAACGGAAACCTGTGGATTAATTTGGATTGATCTTCTTCTTAATGGTATCGATCAGATTTTTTGTCGTATCATTTGATTCATATTCGTCAGATATTTTTTGGACTCCGTGAATGATCGTAGAATGATCGCGTCCGCCAAGAAGCGCGCCGATCGCGTCTAACGGTGTATCTGTCATGTTTTTGCAGAGATACATCGCGATCTGCCTTGGCCTTGCAATATCCTTGCTGCGGTTTTTGGAGATCATCTGATTTAAGGAAATATGAAAATGCTCGGATACGACCTCGATGATCAGCTGAGGCGTGATCTCTTTTGGCTTGTCCGGCGTGATGATATTCTGAAGCTCCTTAATGGCGATCTCCATTGTGATCTCTGTTTTCTCAAGGTTGGAATAGGCAAGAAGCTTATTGAGCGCTCCCTCGAGCTCACGGATATTGGACTTAATGTTTGTCGCAATATAATTTAAAATCTCATCGCTTAGGATCATATCATCCGCTTCGACCTTCTTGCGAAGGATCGCCATACGCGTTTCATAATCCGGCGTCCCGATGTCTGCCATAAGTCCCCACTCAAAGCGGGAACGGATACGCTCCTCTAACGTTTCCATCTCCTTCGGCGGTTTGTCCGAGGTTAAGATGATCTGCTTTCCGGCGGAATGCAGCGCGTTAAAGGTGTGGAAAAATTCTTCCTGCGTACTTTCTTTTCCTATAATAAACTGTACGTCGTCGATCATGAAAACATCGATCGTTCTGTATTTCTCCCGGAGCTTATTCATTGCAGCGGCATTACCGCTTCGGATGGATTCGATCACCTCATTTGTAAATTCCTCTGAGGTAACATAGATGATCTTCGCATCCGGGTTCTTTTCCAATACGAAATGGCCGATGGAATGCATCAGATGCGTTTTTCCAAGTCCCGGTCCGCCGTAGATATAAAGCGGGTTGTATGCCTCCCCCGGTGATTCTGCGACTGCAAGAGACGCAGAGTGCGCGAAGCGGTTATTGCTTCCTACCACAAAGGTATCAAAGGTATAGTTCGGATTTAGATTTGAGCTGTCCGCTTTTTCAGAAAAAGGAAGCTTTTTTGCTTTTGGCGTTCCCGTCCGAAGGCTTACCGCCTGCTCCGGTAAAATGAATTTAATCTCATACTCGGTTCCGGTGATCTCACCGATCGCAACCTTGAGCGGCAGATAATATTTTTTTGAAATATAGCTTAAGGTCATCTGTTCGGACGGAACAAGAATATATAATGTGTTATTTTCAACGCCGTACACTTCAAGAGGACGAATCCACGTATCAAAGGAAATATCACTGACGTCGTGCTCGGTTTTGACAGTCATTAATATCTCGTCCCATTTTTCTAAAATTAAATCCATGTTTACGCTCCGGTTTCTAATTCGTTCTAAAAAATCCTACACTCACTATCCTACACCATTTTAACCCTTTTATCAATGGATAATTTGTACGATTAGAAGGATAGACGGGAGGGGATATGTAAAAAGTGAAAAATGGCTATTTGGGCAAAATAAGGCTTTTGGAGAGTTATCCATAGGTTATCCGACGGTTATCAAGCAGTTATCAACAAGTTATCAACATTTCGGGGATAACTTGGATAGGGCATAAGTTTTGCACAAGCAGTTTTTAGTTTTGTGGACAACTATTACAACAAGATATTGTGGAAATGAGTTTCTTCCTTATATATATAGTAGTTATTTTTTCCACAATGGTAAAATTGTGGAAATGTAAATAAGCGCTGCAGCCGGATTTATCAATTTTTTCTTGACTTGGCGGGTTTTTCTGATATAATTGAGAATGATGTTTTTTAACGTAGAGGAGGTG
>ERZ772969.2279-NODE-2279-length-12321-cov-16.060492_pt1 | contig 12321 bp, 4 predicted proteins | sample MGYA00511676_ERZ772969 | MGnify/ENA primary metagenome ERZ772969 (study PRJEB29015, sample SAMEA2737651) | human gut metagenome | biome: human gut; feature: human-associated habitat; material: faeces | place: China | collected 2012 ...
GTGCCCTAACTATAGTCAGCGCGGCGGGGAAAAAAATTAAACTTTTTGTTATCAGATTGCGGTTATTTGGCGGGGAATGGTACAACTGGGTGTACTCTGAAACAGGCCGCAAGCGGCCTCCTGCACAGAGAAGTCGGCTAACAGATATGGTTTGCGAAGCCACTTTTCATCTTGAAAAGTAGATTTTTTCCGGATAGCGGGTAACGAACGTCCGGGACCTACCGCTGATATTTATACCGTTAGACGCTCGTTGTCAGAAGAGGGATTGATTGTATATAGACTTTGGATAAATGTTTGGCCAGGATGGGAGCATAGCTTGTCACTGATGCACTCAATTTTACAAGGAATAACCCGATGCCATTACCCGAACGTCTGCAACCAGCCAAAGTAAACCGCCAGAAACTGAAACAGCTAGCGGACATGGCCGAAGAGATACTGGCGCAAATTGATAACGGGGCTAAGGAAGAGGATGCCGGGTTGAAAATGTTGATAAATGACTGGAATAGCCAGGTTATTAACCCGTATGCATTCTCTGATTTCCGGGATTTCTCTTCATGGACCAGTGCAAAAGACTTCACCCGGATGGCGTTTAATCAAGAAAAATACGTGGCGGATTTATCCTGGGATGAGCTGATTCAGATCATCCAGTTTGTGTGTCAGGCCGAAGGTAAGGAATCTGAACAAAGCTACGCGCTGGGACTGCTTGAGAAAAACTTTGATGCCAATCCATCCGACCTCATCTACTGGCCTAATGAATGGTTTCAGGATAAAGACATGCTTCATGTCGATTTGACGCCTGAAGAAATCGCCGGATACCTGATGGCAAAATCTGGCCGGCGGCTAAGCGATGCGCCGCAAATCGAGCTGAAGTATCCGATACCTTCAAATTCGTAAGGTATATCAGCGCTCAGTTTGTAGATGTTAAAAGAATGGGATAGCGGCAAAATCACCGCTCACCTGGATTTATATCAGGCGCCGCTGCGCTTTCTCCTTGTCGGAGATAGTGCCCTCGGATACCGCCGACTGCGTCGTACCTTCCGCATGGCCTTTGCTGCCGCCACCCGCCAGCAGGGCGCTGGTCATGTTCCCGGCGAACTGAGAGCCAATGCTGCCCCCGGTGCTGATACCGCCGCCCTGATGCTGCGTCTTATAATCCGCCTGGTTGTGGATATCGCTGAAGCCCAGCGTGCCGGTATTGAGGCTGTTTTTATCTGCGCTTCCTGTGGCAGCAATCACCCCGCCATTCAGCTGCGTGTGGCTGCCCACAGAGACATCAAAGCCGCCCTGACCAGCAAATATCCCGCTCTGCTCCTGCACCGAAGACCAGTCACTGGTCATTTTGTCACGACTGGCATTCAGGCTTCCCGACCACGACCCGGCGCCGAAGGTGTAACCCAGGCCACCGCTGAGACTGCTCTGCGTGCTGTCGTAATGGTCGCTGTCCCGCAGACTGGTTATCGTCAGGTCGCGGCCGACATCAGCCGTCACCTGATGGCCGCTGACCTGTGCGCCGGCCAGCGTGGTATCCCGTCCGCTGCTGATGATGACCTGATGACCGGCATCCACCGTGGTTTCATTCTGCCAGGTGCCGTTGCCGCTCTCATGCCCTTTGCTGCTGCTGGCGTTTGCCGAGATGCTGATACCGGCGCCACCTGCGCCAGCGCCAATACCCACCCCGATACTGCCGCCGCTGCTTTTGTTGCTGCCGGTAGTCTGCTGTGTGTCCTGTGACGCTCTCAGGTTCACATCCCTGAACGCATCCAGCGTGACATCCTTACCGGCTTTCATCTGGCCGCCCGCGACCGTGATGTCGCCGCCCGTTGCCGTAACAGCGAGGTTATTTCCGGCATTCAGGGTGCTGCCGCTGGTCATCACCTGCTCCGAATGTGACCGGGAGGAAGAGGACTGCGAACCCAGCGACGCGCTGATACCAATCGTATTGTTATTGTCCTTATCGCTGCCGCCTCTGGCCCCATCCAGCGCGACGGCCTGGGCGGCCTGGATACCGGAAAGCGCCGCTTTTGTTCCCTGAAGCGCACTCAGGCGACTGTCACTGCTTTCCTTCGCCTTCTGCGTGGCGGAAACCGCGTTGTTCACCGCACCGCCTGCGCTGCCTGACAGGGCCACCGTCAGCCCGCTGGATTTCTGCTCAAACTTCTCGTCGACCGTCCGGGTGTCGTGCCCGGGGTCAATCACCACGCTGTCTCCGGTGATGCGGATATCCCGGCCCGCAACCACATCTGAACCATCGATATGCGCCTGCTTACCGGCAGAAATCACCACGCTACCGCCCGTACTTCCCGTCGTGGAAGCACTCTGGCTCTGGGTGGTGCCTGCTTCACGCAGCTCGTGCGTGGTTTTACTGCTGCCTATGGAGAACCCGATCCCCCCGGTTCCCGTCAGGCCGGATTTTTTCTCTTCTTTAAATCGCCAGGCGGTATCGGTATTGGTCGCCGCCGTGATCTCGACATTATTACCTGCGTGGAGCTGAACATCACCCTCACCCACCACCGCCGAGCCCTGCAGCAGAAGATTATTCTCTGCCAGCACCTGAACCTGATCTCCGCTTAACAGCGTACCGGCTTCACGGGTGGCGCTCTCCTCTTCGATGGTATGCGTGGTTTTCTTACTCAGGAACCCCTTTTTGGTCTTCGTCTCTTCTTTGTAGTGGTAATCACTTTCCGTCGCCGTGGTCAGGTTCACATCACGGCCCGCCGCCAGGCCGATATTCCCGCTGGCAGTCACCTGCGCCGCTTCGGCGTTGACGTCGCGTCCAGCAATAATCGTAGTGCTGCCGCCGCTGGCAATGTCGGTACCCTGCTGGCGCACGGATTCATCGATAACGGTTTTCTTACCGCTATGACTGCTACTGCCTGCGGTGGTGGCTTCCGCCTGCAGATTCACATCGCGTCCGGCCTGAATACCGACATTCCCTTCCGCTGCGATGCCCGCCGCCTGACTGGTCACATCCCGCCCGGCCACCAGCGTTACCTTGTCGCCTGCGGTCACCGTGCTGCGGTCTGCGCCGCTCTGATGGCTTTCGCTGCCGCCCGTGCGGCTGCTCTGTTCGTTACCCGCCGCGTTCAGGTTCAGGTCATTGGCCGCCACCAGCTGCGCGGTGTGACCCGCATTGATGGCGCTGGCCGTCACGTTCAGATCGCTACCCGCCCGCATTATCGCGTTACCGCCCGCCGTAATGCTGCTGCTCTGATACGTTGTGGATGAGGAACGACTGTGTTTCTGGCCCCAGAAGCCAGACTGGCTGCGACTCTCGGTGAACTGGTTGGCGGCAATATTGATGTTGCTCCCGGTTTCCATCGCCAGATCGCCGCCGGCGCTCACCGTCGCTCCGGTTATATTGATCGTGTTCGCCGCGGCCATATACAGGCCGTCGCTGGCAGTAATGGCAGCCGTTTGCTCGCTATCGGTACCGCTGAACTGAATATTGCCCCAGCGGTTGTCATCGCCAACACGCCACTGCTCAGTGCGGGTGACGTTATTGATGCTACCGCCGGTGCTTACCAGCTGCAGCGTTTTCGCCGATATCGTCGAACCAATGTTATTGATATCGCCCGACGCGCTCAGGTCAAGACGGCCATCCGCGCGGATAAGTCCGGCGTTAAGGTTGCTGAAGCTATTACTGCTGTCAATGGCAAGGCCGTCTCGCGCCAGCAACGTACTGCCGCTGTTGCTGATATTGCCCCCTGCCAGTTGCACGGTATTGCCGCTGATTACGCTACCGTTCCGGACGCTAACGTCCTTCGGCGACAGGTAAACTTTCGGCACCATCACGGTCCGACCATTAAGCGTTGCGGGCTCCCACCACAGAATGCTGCGATTGAGCGCCGCCACCTGTGCGGCGGTGAGCGCCACGCCAAACGTCAGGCCAAGCGTGGTCTGCACGTCGGCCGCGTTGTCCATCAGATAACGCATCTGATCGAGATCAGAGCCGAGGCCATCAAGATAGCGTGACCCGGTCTGGTTCAGCACCACGTTGCTGACATACCGAGTATCAAACGCCGCATCGCCCAGAAAACGATAATCGCTGTCAGGGTTAAGCCCCAGGCGATCCAGCATATATGACGAGCCAAGGAACGAGTCGCCATCGGTGTACTGGCTGCCCGTCTCGCGTGGCGCGCTGCCTGGATTCATGCCAGCCAGCTTATACAGATCGCCAAACAGCGACGGATCGAGCTGGCCCAGGCCATTGAGCTTCGGATTGACCGTGATCAGATATGGGCTGTCCGGATCGTCGGACGTGACAAAATAGCCGTTGATGCCGGACGGCAGCGGATAGTTATCGCCCAGCGGTTCCTGAACGAGCGCCGTACCGTTGCCGATGGTCTGGCTGCCGCTACCGGTTGTGTCGTTCCAGTCCGGGCGAGTCATCGCGGCGGTATCAGCCCCGGCGAGGGACTGCAGACTCTCACTGTCGTCAGTGAGTTGCGCTGAAGGTGTGTTCAGGTCAGGCGCGACAAGCGTGTTGCTTATTTTATCCGCATTAGCGATGCTGTTGGTGTTGCTGATGTCGCTGGCGAAACTGGCGCTGACGTTGCCGCCAGCCTGGATCACCGAACGGTAAATTTCTTCCTGTTCGGCCGTGGATTCATGCCCGGCCAGGGTAAAACCAATGGTAGAGCGTTCGGGCTGCGCATCCTCATAGTTATTGTCATCCGTGGGATAAGGCGCCCCCGGCGCAACGGCGTAACCGGCGCCCTTGCCAAAGCCAATGTTGTAGCCATAGCGGTGCGGGTCGTACTGATAGATATACCAGTCAGTGACGGTACCGGCCTGCCAGCTCTGATTGTTGAGCGTATTTCCCGTTAACGCGATATCGCCCGTTGCCAGAATATGGCTGGCAACGTTCTCCAGCGTGCTGGCGCTAATATGTAGATTTTTCCCCGCGGCAAGGCGTGCTGCCCCGCCCCGGCTGGTGACCTCCGTCCGCGTCTGGCTGCCGATAAACTTCTGCTGTGCTGATTCGGCGTACATTGCATAATAGAGCTGGTTCCAGTTGTGATAGCTGCAGGCGCCATTACCGTTACATGCCCCTGACTCGCTTGATGCCAAATAGCTGCTCAGGCCGTACGTCCCGTCAGCCAGCTGGCTGATATCGACATCGATTATCGCCTCTCCGAGACCAGGAATGGCCTGCTCGCCGCTAGTCTGCGAAATCTTCACCTCCAGCCCATCACGCTGATTGAGCAAGTACCCGGTGCTGATAGTCATGTCACCCTGCGTGGTTTCAATCGTTCCTGAGGTGTTAATCACTTCAGTGTTGGCATCACCGCTGGCGTTTTTTTGCATCACCAGGTCATTACCCGCCAGTATGTCGCCGTGCAGGTTATGAATGCGGTTGGCAAACAGCGAGAGATTATGGCCCGCATACAGCAAGGCGGTGTTGAGGATCGTTCCGGTGGCCGTTAACACCAGGTTTCCCGCCGTACCGGTAAAGCCATCAAGCGTGATATGGCCAAGGCTGGTCAGGCTCACGTCCCCACCCGCCTGCAGGGAACCTTCCCCATTCATCGCAATCTGTTGCCCGGTCAATGCCGTATTGCCGTTGCCAGCTACCAGTTGACCGTTATTGATGAGCTGCCCGGCGGCGGTCAGCGTTACGCCATTGCCCTGTAAGGCTCCAGCGTTGGTGATATCGCTCTGGCTGCTGATGACAAGCTGTTTGTTTGCTGCCACAGTTCCCTGAGCGATCCAGCTGTTGACCAGCGCCAGCGTCAGATTACCCAGGGCGACTATCTGACCCGCACCGCTGAGGGAGGCGACGTTCGCCAGAAGATCGCCGCCGCTGAAGAGTTTGCCCGCGTCGTTGTTTACGCTGTCGCTGTAAAGCAACAGGTTCTGCTTGCCGAACAAGGTGCCGCTGTTGGCCAGTGTCCGGGTGTCGGCACTTAACTGTGCGGCCTGAACGGTGCCGCTGTTTAATAGCGTGCTCCCCGTCAGCGTGGCCTGATTTGCCGCCAGCATCGTGCCTGCGTTGGCGATCTTCGCCGCGTCCAGAAGGAGATGGGTTGCCTGCAACCAGCCGCTGCCGCTGTAGTCTGGAGTGGAAAGCGTCAGGTCTCCACCAGAGACAATGTTGCCGGCGTTGCGGGCATATAAGGTACTGTTGAGGCTGGTTGCGCCATGGCTTTGGATCGTGCCGTGATTGCTGAGCGCAGACGCCCTCAGCGACAGCTCCCCCTGACTGAGGATGGTCCCGTTGGCCTGGTTGTTGAGCGCTTTTAGCAAGATCAGCGTCAGATTGCGGTCCCCCTGCAGGCGTCCGCTGTTGCTGAGCGAAGCCACGCTAATCTGCGTATTCGCCCCCTGCAACTGACCGCTGTTGTTCAGGTCTTGCGCATGGAGGACAAGCGATCCCCCGGTCAGCAATTTGCCCTGCTGCTGCAGATCGCCATTCAGCAATACGTCAAGATGGCTTACCCCGCTAATCTCTCCGCTGTTGCTCAGCGAGTCGCCTTCCATCGTCAGCGTGCTGGCGCTCACCATCCCCTCATTGCTGAGCGCGTGGCCGCTGATATGGACATCCCTCAGGGCAGTCATTTTACTGCTGTTAATCGCCTGCAGATCGCCGCTGAGCGTTAACGCCAGATCGACCGCGCTCTGGATCGCGCCGCTATTACTGAGGTTCGCGCCCTCAATAACGATGGTTTTCCCCTGCACCCGTCCGTGGTTAGCGATATCGCCAGCGGAGAGTGTCAGGTCGCCCTGGCTTAGCAGATCGCCGCGGTTATCCACGGTTCCGTTGCTGCTAAGCGTGAGCGCGTCAAGCCCGATAACGGTCCCTTGATTGTCGATCGTCTCCTGCGTCAGTGCGATCCGGTTTGCCTGCAGCGAACCATTGTTGTTGAACAGGGCTCCCGTTAACGACATATCGCCGGCGGCAAGGAGCTTGCCGCTGTTTGTCAGGGAGGGGGTTTGAAGGATGAAATCTCGCTGGCTCATGATGTCGCCATCATTGAGCAATGCGCCGCTGACGGTGGCATCCAGATTGCCTGTCGCCAGGAGAGAACCGCTTTGCCGCCAGTCCTGAGTATTAATACGCAGTTGCTGCCCTTGTATGGCGCCTGCGGCGTTTAGCGTCGTCGCGGTGAGCGACATATCCCCTGCGGTCAGCCAACGTCCTGTGGCCCCCTGAGCCAGCGAATCGCCGGTGAGCGTGAGTGCCTGATTACCCTGAAGCAGACCGTCATCGGATAAAGTGACGGTTTTAACCGTTAACGTATCGGCGATGATGGCACCTGGATTGATCAGGGTCGTGCTGGCCAGGGTGAGCGCGTGGTCGCTGGTGATAAGCCCGCGATTGCGGATATCCGGGATAGCGAGCGTCAGATTTGCCGCGCTATAGAGCGTACCGTCCTGCTGGTTATTCAACGTTTGGCTGGTAACAGAAAGTTGAGCCTCGCCCTGTAGCAAGCCATTGTTGGTGAGAGACTGCGATTGCGTGGTCAGCCTGGAGGCGATGGCCACACCGCTATTGCTGAGTTGCGGGGCTTGCAATGACAGGGTATCAGCACTGCTTTTACCACTGTGGGTCAGTTTTTCGCTGGCGCGCACGGTGAGAGCGGATTTCGCCGCCTGAGTCCCTTTTAAATCAACCTGTTTCGCCGCAATATGCAGGTGTTTTCCCTGGATTTGCGATGCCGCGCTGGTGGCGATTGTCTCCCCCGATACCGTGATATCGCCGGTGGCGTTTATCGCGCCATTCAACGTCTGGCGGGCGGCATCAAGGGAGATAGCGTTGCCAGCGATCAGGGCGCCATGATGGGCCAGCGTCTTCGCGGTCACCGAAAGATCGTCAGTGGCCGTCATTCTTCCCTCATTCGTCACGCTGTCGCCGGCCCGCAGCGCGATCTGGCGACCCGCATCGATTTGGCTCTCGCTATCCTGGCGGATGGCGCTGGCCGTTAATGAGACATCCCGTCCGGCGGTCAGTTTTTCACTGCTTTGCGTGATTGAACCGCCCGCGGTCAGCCGCAGATCGGTATCGCTGGTCAGGGACCCTTTGCTCAATACCAGATCGCTCTGACTATGCAATGTGATTGCGCCCCCGGCCTTGTGATCGCCGGTAAGCGCAATATGCTGTCCGCGAACGGCGATCGCGCCGCTGGCCAGTGAGTGACGCAAAGCAAGCCTGCCATTCGCTTCAAGGGTGATATCGCCCTGACGCGCGTTCAGGTCGCCGAGGTTCACCCCCACGCCGTTTTCGCTCGACACCAGACGAATACGATTGGCGTACATACCGCCCAGCGCCCCGGTATCCACCGCCAGCGTCGGGGCCTGACCTTCTCCGCTCATCGGGGTGGCATTGCCATGGCTATCCACCCGGTTAGCTCCGGCAATCACCGATAAGTCCCTGGCATGAACCGCCGCGTTGACTTCCGTCGCCCGGGAGATAATCGACAACGCTTCGCTACTGCTGGCGTCAATGCCTTTGCCTTCAATGGTTATGGAACCTTTAGTGACATCCAGCGCCTGTAAATTGCCAGCAGCATCAAACACGGGCTTACCGGTAGTCAAGGTTGCCCGGGGGGTATTAATAAATCCACAGCCGTTACAGGTGATGCCATAAGGGTTGGCAACCATCACGTTCGCCGCCTTGCCTGCGACTTCGGTATACCCGTTCAATTGCGAGCGGTGGCCACCGGTCACTTCGTTAATGATGCCCTTCGCTTCCCTCCCGGCCTGCAGATTCGGGTTGTTCTGGATCAGGCCACCGAGCTGGGTCTGATTAAGCTTCCCGGTCGCATTGTTGAGGATTACCCCCTCCTGACCGACGTGATAATCCTTAAACTGGTTATGTGAAATCCCGCGGCCGTTCGGGGTGGCAATATTAACAACCGGCACGCCATTGGCGGCGCTATCCACACCGGTGGCGCCCTGGGGTGCGATCGCTGCGCCAAGGGCAGGCAGGAGCGGCTGCCCGGCCAGCAGGACGCTAATCAGGTAACTTAGCAGACGCGATGACAAGCGTACGGAAGGCTGATGCATAACGATAATCCTTTAAAATGCCACAGCAACGCGGTAATAGAGATTGAGGTGATCGGGCCCAAGCCAGTCCGGATACGCCAGAGGACTGCCTGCGGTAAAAGAGGTGGATAACCAGCGATTTGCCGTGGTCAACCCTACCGCGGCGCCCCACAAAGTTCCGGCGGCTCTGGGATCGAGTCGGTCAGCATGCAACCAGCCGCCATCCAGTGCGACCAGAGCGCCGACCTGCCCAATGGCGGGGAGCGTAAAAAGCGCGTAGTTCAGTTCATTACGCCAGTAACCGCCATTGTCCCCTGAAATGTACTGTTCTTTGAAACCGCGTACTGAGCTTTCCCCGCCTAAGGTCAGGCGCTCGCTGCCATATAAGCGGTCCGGAGACCACTGGCCGTAAAGGCTGCTAAGCCACCAGAGATCGTTGAGCAACGGGCGCTGAAAGCTGGCGCTCAGACTCCATTTTCTGAATTCCGCTTTTGGCAAATCGCCCGGTTTATTACCGTCACTTTCGGCACCAAACCACGGCATTCCGCGGGAAAACGTGGGGTTGAAGGTGGTAATCCCGGCAAACATTTTTTGCGTGTGGTTGAGGCCAAACAGCAGTGTCGTCAACTTACGGCTACTGCTTTGCAGCAAAACATCGTCGAGATAATTGTGGTTGGTCCGATAACTCAGTCCGGCGGAGAGACCCGTTTTCAGGTCGCCATTGCGAAAGAGAACCTGTGAGAAGTTTAGCCGGTGGGTTTCGGTGTCACCGCTGGAACGCCAGATCCAGCCGTGGTTATCGAGTGTACTCAGGTAATTATTCCAGCTGTAGCTGTAGTCAAACAGCGTATAACCGTAAGGAATGCTGACCCCTGCGGCAACATTTTGCGCATCTTTGGCATTCGAAAACGCGCTGCTGCGCCCGCCGCTGACAAACCAGCGATCGGCCAGCCCTAAAAGATTGTTGCCTGTTAAACCCGCGTTGATTTGTCCGCTACCTGTACTCTTCTGGCCGCTGTTGTCGACGCTCATCGACAACAAAAGTGGGCGCTCTGCTGTCGCCGTCAGGTTAACGATGGAACCGCCAGGTTTTTCGCCCGGCTGGATTTCAATTTGCACAGGCGTCGCGCGCGTGCGGTTAATCTGCTCCATCCCCTGTTCGATATCACGCAGGTTAAGAATATGGCCTTCCAGCCCTGGAAACGCCATTGTTAACTCACGTTTAGCCGCCCCTTCCATGGTGATTTTTTCGAGCTTTCCTTCAAGAATAGCCAGATGTAATACCCCGGAACGTAAATCCTGCTCGGTCAGAAAAGCGCGGCTGGTAATATATCCCCGACTGATATACCAGTCGGAAATAATATTTACGAGTTTAGTAATACGCGCAATATCCATGCACTGCCCAAGCCAGGGCCGGACTATTTTTTGCTGCTGACGCGGATCAATAAGCGTCGCGCCATCTAACGCGATGCGATGGATTGAAAAACAGGGACCATCAGAGGCTTCAGGCTGCGCAGGCATCGCCGCGTGAAGGCTTGGCGTGGCGCGCTCCAGCGATTCACGTTGCTGCTGGTTCTGACGCAGTAATTGTTGCTGCTGTTGCTCAACGCTGTCGCGATCGGCTGGCGATAAAAAAGCGGCGTAGGTGGTCAGACTCAGCGTCATTAGTCCCAGAGCCAAATACAGAGATTTCATCCGTGTTCTCGTTATTACTTAACGTGCAGTGCAAAAACATATTCCATTATATGTTGCGCGGATTTAAGCATGAAACTTACGGTATGTGAACATGAAATAATGAATGAGGATCGTTTTTAGGATAATGACTTTTGCGCAGCAAAATAGATGGCAGGGTCAAATAACGAATGTATTAACACGTAGTTGAAATATGTTTTTCAACCGCAATAGCACAGCCAGGTTACAGGATAGGGAAAATGGTGTCCGGTACGAAAAAGCAGCAAGAGGATAAGAAGCTGATATTGAATGGCACGCCCTACAGGATTCGAACCTGTGACCTACGGCTTAGAAGAAAGTAGAGCGTTAAATAACACACTGTAATCACACATGTTTTCCGCGTTCGCATCCGGTTTTGTGTCGTTTCGTGTCCTTTTATGACTTCCATGCCTTTCCTGTGTCGTTAGGTCACGCCACAATTACGACACATCTCAAATCACATAACTGGGCAACCATCATCATCCTGAATCGCCCGATTGATAATAAACGTCACAACCCCCTTAACCTCTACATCGTTAAGCGCTTCCCCTTCGATCGCTTCCCCATCCCTAGTAATTAGTGCCCTTCCCATCACCTTTGCAAAATCAGTTATTCCGGAATACGTAATCATTACCGTACTTTTCTGTTTTGGCTTCATGGATATATCAAGCACAGCGTAGCCAGTTGCCGTTTCTATGGTTCTGGTGTTTGGACCGGTACCACATATCATGTCAACTGTGAGAGCTCGCTGTGCATAGTCATTGGCCGGAGAGGGAAAACCCATCAGAGTACCCTCCCCATGTTGCGCAGAATCCACAGGCGGTTGTTGCTATGGTCTGGCGTCTTGTCAGCAAAACACGATTGATTCCTCTCAATCCACCGATTGGCTTCATCATCTGAGAAGTGAATACCTTTCTCTCTGAGTTCTCTGATGAAGTCACTGGTACGAAGGCACAAGTATCCTTTCGGGTTTTGCGAAAGTGAATTCCTGAATGCGTTCTGTATGTCGGAATGTCTGAGCATGATCTGCCACCCCATTTATACTGTTTTTATATACAGTAGTTTTGTAACTGTGATAAATCAAGCATAACTCCTACAGAACACACAAAATAATACACATGCAAATAATAACCAACGTTACTTTATTTTATTGAATTCGATCATAACAACATTTGTAATTTTACGTTACATTTAACATTATTTTATATGCATTTACACACAAACTGTGGAGTTACCTATGAAGAATAAAATAATAATACAGCACGGAATGAGTTTTTTTGAAAGTGGTGGAATGCAATTTAAGACAGGTAGGATCCCAAACTTAAATACTAAAGTTATGTACTGGGATGGAATAACAAATATAAAAGGTGGACTTGCTGTTATGAATGATTCCCCTGATATACTGACATTAAAAAAAGAAGGTTTATTCGAAGATCATCAATTATTTATAAAAAAATCAGGGAGCCTCACAGAGATAATCGCCGATGAGACAAAAAACATAATATTATCTTTGCTTTCGGATGCATCAACTAACTACATCACAGATGGAATATCCCCAAGTATTTTAATGAGATCTGGCATGGCTGCGTCTAATGGTGGGGCACTTCTAAATCTTACAAATGCACT